>Ga0172363_10000482_pt1 | contig 30059 bp, 28 predicted proteins | sample LakKivs2_kivu2a2_FD_114541 | JGI IMG/M metagenome (GOLD analysis project Ga0172363, IMG submission 114541) | Sediment microbial communities from Lake Kivu, Rwanda - Sediment s2_kivu2a2 | ecosystem: Environmental > Aquatic > Freshwater > Lake > Sediment | place: Rwanda: Western Province, Lake... | reverse complement strand
CCTGGGCAGATTGTGGGCGGCTTCGGAGAATTACCAGAACGACGTCGGATTTTCCGACGAGATTATGTCGCGGCTGACCGACGCCTACCGCAGGTGCCGAAACACCTGCCGGTTCCTGCTTGGAAACCTGTATGATTTCAAGCCGGACATGGCGGTGCCGTATGAAAAAATGGATGAAATCGACCGCTGGGCGCTGATGAAAATGAACGAGCTGGTGGAAAAATCCACGGAAGCATACGACAAGTTTGAATTCTTCAGTTTCTACCAGTACCTGCATAATTTCTGCTCTGTTGACATGAGCGCTTTTTATTTTGATGTGCTGAAAGACAGGCTATACACGTTTAAGGCAGGGCATCCGCTGAGGAGGTCGTCGCAGACAGCCCTGTATGAAATCGTGAATGTGCTTGCCCGTCTTATGGCTCCTGCGCTTTCCTTTACAGCAGAGGAGGTCTGGGAAAACATTCAGGGCAGCAAAGACAGTGTGCATCTGGCAGAATGGCCGAAGCCGAACCCGAAATATAAGGATGAAACGCTCATGCGCAACTGGGAAAACCTGCTGAAGTTGAGGTCGGACGTTCTTACAGGCCTGGAATTAGCTCGGGCAGGTGAGAACGTTTTTATAGGTAAGTCGCTGGAAGCAAAAGTTGTGCTGGAGGCAGATTCTGATGCTGGTGTGAAGTGGCTGGAAAAATATCAGAAGGATTTGCCGACGCTGTTTATTGTGTCGCAGGTTGAAATTCAGCCTCAGGGCAAGGGAGAACCAGCAGGCAGATTTCGTTTCTCGTGTCGTGAAGCGGCAGAACTGGAAGGCGTTGGCAGGATAAAGAGCTGGGTTGTGAATGCCGACGGTGCTAAATGCGTCAGGTGCTGGAGCTATTCAACCGCGGTTGGCAAAAGCAAGAACCATCCGGAAATATGCGAAAGGTGCGAGGGTAATTTATGATTTTCTGGATTGCGGCTGGTGCAGTGGTTTTTCTGGACCAGCTGACCAAATACCTGGTGCGGGAGATGATGCAGCCAGGACAGTCCATCAGGATTATCGGGGATTTTTTCAAGATGACTTTTACATATAATCCCGGAGGCGCCTTTGGTTTTATGGCAGGAAGCAACGAGAAGTTCCGCCTGCCTTTTTTTCTGGCTGCGACCGCCATCTGCATTTGCGTGGTTTTTTATTATCACCGCAGGATGAACAAAAATAAAACCCTGATGCTCTGTCTTGGAATGATTTTGGGAGGAGCCGTGGGAAATCTCATCGACCGCTTGTCTCTCGGGGTTATCACTGATTTCCTGGAGTTCGGAATCAAGCCGCATTACTGGCCCGTGTTCAACGTCGCTGATTCCTGTATCTGCATAGGAGCATGCATTATTCTGATTGTGCTCTGGCCTGAGAACAGAAACAGGAAAAATGCCGAGCTGATCGGAACAAAGCTGACAGGACAGCGGAATTATCCTGAGGACAGGTGACCGTATAAGCGATGTGTCCGGTGCTTTTGAAAATTGGTCCTCTCACGATTTACTGGTACGGAGCAATGGTTGCCCTGGGTTTCGTGGCAGGTCTCTGGCTTGCCCTGACAAGGTCGCAGAAATACGGACTGAGCAGGGATAAAGTATCCGATCTTTGTTTCTATGTTCTTATCTGCGGTCTGGCAGGTGCCAGAGTGCTTTTTGTTTTCACTGACCTGAAGAGTTTTATCGCAGAGCCCCTTGAAATTTTCAAGGTCTGGCACGGCGGACTTGTCTTTTACGGGGGATTGATCGGAGGACTTGCCGCCGGAATCTGGTTTGCCGAAAAAAACAAGCTCTCGTTCCTGGTTGTTGCAGACCTGCTCAGTCCTTCGCTCGTGATAGCCCATGTTTTCGGCAGGATAGGATGTTTTCTGAACGGCTGCTGCTACGGGAAGGTAAACCGGAATATGGGAATAATTTTTCCGGCGGTAGGCGATAATCTTCCGCGATTGCCTGTCCAGTTATTTGAATCCGCAGGTTTGCTGGTCATATTCGCTGTCCTTATGTTTTTAAGCCGGAAGACCAGAAAACCAGGGGATATTTTTACTGCTTACCTGGTTCTCTACAGTATCCTGCGTTTTGGCTTTGAGTTTTTGCGCGACGACGACCGCGGAATATTCTTCTGGGGATTGTCGCAGGCGCAGTTCATAAGTTTAATAGCCCTGGCAGTGGCAGTAGTTCTATGGAGCAGGCGTGCAGGAAGAAAAACAACTGACAGTTGAAGCAGGGGGATCAGGCAAACGACTTGATGTTTTTTTGTCGGGCAAACTGGACCTGAGCCGCTCGCAGATTAAGGTTCTTATTGATGCAGGACAGGTCTCTGTTGATGGAACTTCCGCAAAGGCAAGCCATCAGGTCAGAACCGGAGAAAAAATAAAGGTTAATTTTGATCTGCCTCAATACCAGAAAGTAAAGTCGGAAAACATACCTGTCGACATTATCTACGAAGACAAAGACGTGCTGGTGATAAATAAGCCCGCAGGCATGGTTGTTCACCCTGCAGCAGGCAATTATTCAGGAACCCTGGTAAATGCACTTGTCCACCACAGCGAAAAACTGTCGGACATCAGCGGGCAGTGGCGTCCGGGAATCGTTCACCGGCTTGACAAGGATACTTCAGGTGTTCTGGTTGTTGCCAGAAACAACAAATCCCACAGGTTTCTGATGTCGCAGTGGAAGGAACTGAAGGTAAACAGGATATATCTTGCTCTGGTCAGGGGCAGAATGGAAACCAAAAAGGGCACAATCAATGCGCCCATAGGCAGGCATCCTTCAAACCGCCTAAAGCTTTGTGTAGGACCCGGCGGCAGAAAGGCGGTCACACATTTCAAAGTCCTGCAGGAATTCAAAAATGCCAGTTTGCTTGAAATCCGGCTTGAGACCGGCAGAACCCACCAGATCAGGGTTCATCTGGCTTTTATAAAACATCCTGTGATTGGCGACCAGGTTTATGGTGCCGGGCTGGTGGAAGGACTGGATGCCCGGGTGCCAAGGCAGATGCTGCACGCAATGACAATCGGGTTTGTGCATCCCGGCACAGGGCAGTATATGGATTTTTCCTCTGCCATTCCTTCGGACATGCAGGGAATAATAAGGGAACTTGACAGATGAAATTCGTACTCGCTTCGGGTTCTCCGCGGCGGAAAAAACTACTCAAACGGGCAGGATTGAAATTTTCGGTTATTCCAAGCAGGATTGAGGAGAAATTCAAACCGGGTGTTTCTCCGAAACAGTTTGTCCGGCAGAATGCCTTAGCCAAAGCAAGAGCAGTAGCTGGGCGCCTGAAATCCGGGATTGTGCTGGGAGTCGACACAGAAGTTGTTCTTGGCGGAAAAATCATGGGAAAACCCCGGGACAGGGCTGAAGCAGTCCGCATACTCAATTTTTTAAGCGGCAAAACCCACAAGGTGATAAGCGGTCTGGCAATTGTCGACGCGGCGACAGGCAGAACAAAGCTCTCAAGCGAGACCACACTTGTGAAGTTTCGCAGATTGGGCAAAAAAGAGATACTGGATTATGTAAAAACAGGCGAACCGCTGGACAAAGCCGGTGCATACGGAATCCAGGGCAGAGCAGGTGTTTTTGTGGAAAAAATAATCGGCTGTTATTCCAACGTCGTCGGCCTGCCTGTTGCAAAAGTGGTGAAGATGATAAAAAGGTTAAAAAAGATTTCTATATTCCCAGATAATAATGGTATTGACTTTGGAAAACATAAGTAATAAGGACATAGAAGAAGCTATCAAAACCCTCGTCCATTCAATTGGTATTAAAGACAACGTGGACGATCAAAAAATAATATCTCTTATTTGCCAAAGGAAAATTAAGCAAGGTATAAGAGAAATCGCTAAATGTTTAGGCCTGCCGATAGAAATAAATCTTTCGTATGTTCCGAAGGGTTATAGCCCTGATAATACGAATACTTTTTATAGCACACAGTTGGCAAAGACCGATCGGAAGGGACGGGGCAGCGAAAGTATAACCGCTCAAGTTTCTATCCCCCCCCTCTTTACCGATATATGGTACCTCCGGATTAAATAATTTTCCGATTAGTGTGAGGGTTAGTGAAAATTGTGCAGATAATCCGGCAACTTTTATAGCCGTAATGTCTCATGAACTGTCGCATATTGTTTTGTACTCACTTTGGCATAAAGAAAAGAACAACGAAATTTATACAGACATCACGGCGATGGTGTTGGGTTTTTCTAATATTATGAAAAATGGCAGAAAAGTTATTAAAACAAATGCTTCAACAAACTTACTATTCACAACAACCACAACGGAAACTATTACTTATGGATATTTATCGGACAACAATTTCAATTTTGCTTTTAATAAAATTCAGGAAATATTAAATAAGTATAAACAAGGGAAAAACAAGTTAATAGGTAAAATTGAAGAATTGACCAAAAAATTGAAACGTAACAGAAAAACGATGGTCTATTTTCAAAAATATCTTGAATGTGTTGATAAAAATCTGAATCGTAAAATATCCCAAGAAGATGGATCTAAAATATCGACCTTCCACCGAGCGGGATATACAGAAGAATTTGAGCAAACGGTTCACAAGATCGAAAGCGAACTTGAACGAGTTAATAATTTTGCCCAAAGTTTAAATCATTATAACGAAAATGTTTTTGAAACGATTAAGCAGTATGAAGAGAAAATCCATGTTGCTGGCGATGATTTGAATACAAAATACGTAAAGCTAAAAAACGATGTTAATATTTTGAAAAAACATGTTTCATTTGGTTATAAATTAAAAATTTTTTTTGGAATAAATTTTGGGAAAGAGTAAATAAACTCTAACCATTTTTATCGGCTGAGAAACAAGTATAAATGTTGTAGCAGGGTTAAGCCGAGTTAACCTTAAAAACATGAAATTAAAAGCCGGCATTGCATTTTCAGTAGGGAATATTGCCTCACGTCCATACATGTGGAAGTTAGTTTTAGCGCAGATTTTCTTGTTTTAATCCGGGATAAAATTTCTCACGAAAACATTTGACAAACCAGCGAAATTGTGGTATTATCAAAGGACAATAGGCCTTTAAAACTAAGCCGGTGAGCTTAGAAAGGAAGCAGATGAAGAGCAAAGATAATTACATAACCTCCTGTGCTTCAAGTGGCCGGGAGGTATTTCATTTATGAGCGACCCAGCCCAGAAACTCATTCTTGACGAACTCGGCATTAACCGCACTTTAACCCGTCTTGCCCATGAAATTGTTGAGCGCAACAAGGGAGTTGAGGACATTGTTTTAATCGGAATAAAAATCGGCGGCGACCACCTGGCAAAACGCCTTGCCGCAAAAATCAGGGAAATAGAGGGTGTGGAAGTGCCGGTTGGCGCTGTTGATATCACTTTCTACCGCGATGATGCTTCCAGCAAATCTCTCAGGTCCGCTGCACAGCCCACGGAAATCACTTTTGAGGTTGAAGGCAAAAAGGTAATCCTGGTGGATGACGTTCTTTACACAGGCAGGAGCACCAGGGCTGCAATCGACGTTGTGATGGACTTCGGCAGGCCGAAATGGATTCAGCTGGCTGTCCTGGTCGACAGGGGACACAGGGAACTCCCTGTTCATGCGGACTATGTCGGGAAAAATGTTCCGACTTCCGCAGATGAAAAGGTGGAGGTATGGCTTAAGGAAATAGACAATGAGGACAAGGTAGCCATAACCGGGGGGCAGAAATGATCTGGAAACGGAAAGACCTGCTCGGCATAGAGGACCTGACAGTTGAAGAAATAGAGTTGATTCTCCAGACAGCCACTTCGTTCAAAGAAGTATCAACCAGGGTAATAAAGAAAGTTCCTGCCTTACGCGGAAAAACCGTAGTTAACCTTTTCTTCGAGCCCAGCACAAGGACCAGGACTTCCTTTGAGCTTGCCGCAAAACGGTTAAGTGCCGACGTGGTAAGCATTGCTGTTTCCACGAGCAGTGTTGTCAAGGGAGAAACATTGCTCGACACCGCAAAAACTGTCCAGGCACTCGGTACCGACATTGTTGTTGTAAGGCATTTCTGCTCAGGTGCGCCTCACATACTGGCGAAAGCCCTTCCGATGGGAATTGTGAATGCAGGCGACGGTATGCACGAGCATCCGACACAGGCCCTGCTGGATATGTTTACCATAAAAGAGAAAAAAGGGAAGATTGCAGGGTTGAAGATTGTGATTGTCGGGGATATAGCCCATTCCAGAGTTGCACGGTCGGATATCTGGGGCATGACCAAAATGGGCGCAGAGGTTACGGTGGTCGGTCCCGCAACTCTGATGCCTGCAGGAATCGAGCGGCTCGGAGTAAAGATCTGTTTCAGGCTGGAGGAAGCTCTGAAAAATGCCGACGTTATTTATCTTCTGCGGATTCAGAAGGAGCGGCTTGAAAGAAATCTGCTGTCGTCGCTTGAGGAATATCACGACTTTTTCGGCGTGGATACCGAGCGGCTGAAAATCGCGAAAAAAGGCGCGCTTGTAATGCATCCTGGTCCTATGAACCGGGGGATTGAAATTGATTCGGAAGTTGCCGACAGTGCACAAAGCGTTATAGACGACCAGGTTACAAACGGCATAGCGGTCAGGATGGCGGTGCTTTATCTTATCGACAGTGCCATTGAGAAGGGCAGAAGGAAGGCAAAATGAAACTCCTGATTAAGAACGGAAGAGTGATTGACCCGTCGCAGCAACTTGACGAATCCCTTGATGTTTTGATTAGCGACGGTAAAATCGCAAAGTGCGGGAAGTCGATTCCGCAAAACGACGCGCAGGTAATCGACGCTTCAAAAAAGATTGTTGTTCCGGGATTGATAGACATACATGTGCATCTGAGGGAACCGGGACAGGAACACAAGGAGACGATTGCAACCGGGACTCTGGCTGCTGCCAGGGGCGGATTTGCCACTATGGCGTGCATGCCCAACACCATACCCGTGATTGATGACGAGGCTACAATCAGATTCGTGGCAAACAAGACAGCCGCAGGCGGAAAGACAAATGTCCTGGTGATTGCCAGCCTCACCAAGAAGGCAAAAGGAGAGGAAATTGCCGATTTCGGGGAGCTCAGGGAAGCAGGAGCAGTTGCGCTGTCCGACGATGCTTTTCCTGTGATGAATTCAGAGGTGATGCGCAGGGCAATGGAATATGCCGGGATGTTTGACCTGCCTGTGATAACGCACTGCGAGGACACGCACATGACTGCCGAAGGTTCAATGAACGAGGGATTTACGGCAACTGTCCTGGGACTCCGCGGAATGCCTGCCCAGGCAGAGATAATAATGGCTGCCAGGAACATATACCTGTCTGAACTCACGGGATGCCGTCTGCACATAGCGCATGTCAGCACCGCCGGAACAGTCAGCCTGGTCCGCCAGGCAAAAAAACGCGGCATCAGGGTAACCGCAGAAACGGCCCCGCATTATTTCACCATGACAGAGGAATCTGTGAGGGGATACAACGTGAATGCCAAGATGAACCCGCCGCTGAGGAGTGCCTCCGACGTCGAGGAAATAAAGAAGGGAATTGCCGACGGGACAATCGATTGCATTGCAAGCGACCATGCTCCGCACACGAACCTGGAAAAGCAGGTGGAATTCGTGTTTGCATCCTTCGGGGTCATAGGACTCGAAACCACCCTTGGAATTGTGCTGACGAAACTGGTCAATGAAAAAGTTATCACCCTGAACGAGGCAATTGCAATGCTGACAGTAAATCCCGCAAGGGTGCTGGGAATTGATTCCGGGACACTGAAAACAGGCGCTGATGCGAATGTCACTGTGATTGACCCGGATAAAAAATGGAAGGTGGACGTGAACCAGTTTGCCTCCAAGGGAAGGAATTGTCCTTTTGACGGCTGGGAATTGACAGGCGCCGCACATGCAACGATTGTCAGAGGGACTGTTGTCCATTGTCTTTAAAAGATAGTATCTCCGGACAGGATTCCATAGTTCCAGAATTGAAACAACATAAGGCAAAAATATGACCGGCAGGGAAAGAGTCAAAAAAGCTGTGTTGTTCCAGTGCCCCGACAGGATTCCCAGAAGTTTGCCCGGGGACTGGGGAACTGATTTCCTTGGGACATGGGTCGGTCTGGACCCGAAATGGGCTCCGAAGGTTGAAGGCGAGGACGAATTCGGGTGCGTGTGGGAGAAATTAGCAGGCGACAAAACAATGGGACAGGTAAGAAATCATCCGCTTGCGGATTATTCTCTTCTGGGAAACTGGCAATGGCCTGATTACAGCGTCGATGCCCGCTATGACGACGTCAGAAAAGCCGTTCAGAATAATCCCGACGCCAGGTTTATTATCTGCGGCACAAACATCAGCCTCTGGCACAGGCTGGAGTATATGCGCGGGTCCGAGTTTGCCTACACAGACCCGTATGAGCACCCGGAGGAACTTGGAAAATTTCTGGACAGGCTGGCAGACACGGCAATAATAGCAATAAGGAAAATGGGGAAGGAAGGAGTCGACGGTTTTATAATTGTCGACGACTGGGGATGGCAGGACAGACCCATGATATCCCCCGAGCTATTCAGGAAATTTTTCAAGCCCAGGTATGCCAGGATTTTCGGGGCTGCGCATGAATCCGGGCTCCTGACATTCCAGCATTCGTGCGGATACATAATGCCTCTGCTCGACGATTTTATCGAGGCAGGGTTGAATGTCATACAGATGGACCAGCAGGAAAATATGGGCGTGGAAGAACTTTCGCGCAGGTTTGGCGGAAGAATCTGCTTCTGGTGTCCTGTCGATATCCAGCAGACCATGATCAAAGGCAGCGTTCAGGATGTTGAAAAATATGCCAGGCGGCTTATCAGCGAATTGGGAAAGTTCAACGGCGGGTTTATGGCGACCTGGTACTCGGCTCCTGATGCAGCAGGACACACGCAGGAAAAAATAGACGCAATGTGCAGGGCATTTTGCGGAAAATGCTGAACATTAAACTTTAGACAGGGGGAAAAATGAGCGGTATATTCGGAGTGGCGTCAAAAGGTGAATGCAGCGAAGTCCTTTTTTACGGCGTTGATTATCATTCGCATCTTGGCACTGAATTCGGCGGACTTGCTGTCCTGGGAAAGGAACTTGTCAGGCAGATCCATGATTTAAAGCAGTCGCAGTTCAAATCCAAGTTTTTCTATGATTACAAAAATATGAAAGGGCATTACGGCATAGGCGTTATAAGCAGTCAGGAGCCGCAGCCGATTTACCAGAAGTCGAAATTCGGACAGTTTGCCATCTGCACGAACGGCAGAATCGAGAATTCGGAAAAACTTGTGAAGGAACTGCAGAAATCCGGAATTTCGTTTTCCGAGGTCCAGGACGGCAAGGTGAACGAGACGGAAATCGTGGCAAAGCTGATCAGCCGCGGAAGGAATGTGGTCGACGGCATAGAAAAAATGTCCGCCAGAATAGCAGGGTCGTGTTCTCTCCTGCTTCTGAGCAGGGAGGGAATATATGCTGCCAGGGACAGGTTTGGATACACTCCGCTGGTGATTGGCAAAAAAGGTTCCAGCTGGGCAGTGACAACCGAAACCGCAGCCTTGCATAACCTGGGATTCAAGATAATAAAATTTCTCGGACCAGGAGAAATTATTCTTATTACAAAGTCCGGCCTGAAACATAAGGTCAGGGCAAAAACAGCAAACCAGATATGCGCCTTCTACTGGATTTATACCGGATTTCCTGCTTCAAGCTATGAAGGAATCAACGTGGAACGCGTCAGAGAAAGGTCCGGCAGGGCGCTGGCGCGCAGCGACAATATCAAGGCCGATGTGATTTCCGGTGTGCCGGATTCAGGGACAGGACACGCAATCGGTTATTCAATGGAGTCAGGGGTTCCCTACAGGCGGCCGCTTGTAAAATACACGGCAGGATACGGCAGGAGTTATACTCCGCCGTCGCAGGAACAGCGGGATCTGATTGCCAGGATGAAGCTCGTTCCCATCAGGGAAGTAATCAACGGCAACAGGATTGTGGTCTGCGAGGATTCGATTGTCAGGGGTACCCAGCTGAAGAATTACACGATTCAGAAACTCTGGGAAAACGGAGCCAGGGAGATTCACGTGCGTCCTGCATGCCCGCCTCTGATGTTTCCGTGCAGGTTCAACATTTCAACACGGACACTCGACGAACTTGCCGCAAGGCGCGCCATAAAGGCGATAGAGGGAAGGAAAATCAAAAATATCAGGCCGTACCTCGACCACAGGTCCGCAAAATACAGGAAAATGGTTAACTGGATTGCCAAAGACCTGGGAGTCACGACGCTTAAATATCAGACGATCGACGACATGGTCAAAGCCATAGGTCTGCCGTCAAATAAACTTTGTCTTTACTGCTGGAACGGCAGGGTGGGAAGGAAATAAATTCTCCCGGAAAGAATGTATCAGGTTAAGGCAGAAGTAAAAAAGAATCAGCAGGTGGCTGCAGGATATTTCCGGATGACAGTAAAGTCGACGGCGATAGCTGAAGCGGCAAAACCAGGACAGTTCCTGAACATCAGGGGCAGAGATTCTATGGACGTGCTTTTGCGGCATCCGATGAGCATACTCAGAGCAGGCAAGGGCAACCTGGAAATTCTTTTCAAAGTAGTCGGAAAAGGCACAGACCAGCTGAGCAGATACAGGACCGGAGAACAGATGGATATTATCGGTCCTCTTGGAAACGGTTTTGACCTGGGAGGAGTCGACAGGAAATCCGTACTGGTGGCAGGCGGCACAGGTGTGGCGTCGCTGTTTTTCCTTGCGGAAGAGCTTGCAAGGCGCAAAAAGGAAATGATTGTTCTGCTTGGTGCAAGGACAGGAAAAGAGCTCCTGTGCGCCGGAGACCTCAGGAAATTCACAGAGGTGAAAATTGCAACCGAAGACGGTTCAAAGGGCATGCGGGGAATGGTAACCGGACTTCTGGAACAGGAAATTTCAGGCTGCGGCTCTGTTTTTTCATGCGGTCCCAGGCCGATGCTGAAAAAAGTTGCGGAAGTATCGCGCAAAAACCATGTTTCCTGCCAGGTCTCGCTTGAAGAACTGATGGGCTGCGGCGTCGGCGCCTGCCTTTCCTGCGCATGCAAGGTGAAAAGCAACGGCGGTTTTGAATATCAGCGGGTCTGTGCAGAAGGTCCTGTATTCAATGCAGGAGAATTGATATGGGAATGAGCAAGCCGAAAACAGAGATGAAAATTGCAGGACTGAAAATGAAAAACCCTGTGATGACTGCCTCCGGAACATTCGGGTACGGAGAGGAATATGCGCCTTACATCGACCTGAACCAGCTCGGAGCAATAGTGGTCAAGGGCATTACCCTGAAACCCAGGCATGGAAATCCTGTGCCGCGCATTGCCGAAACTCCCTGCGGGATGCTGAACGCGATTGGCCTGCAGAATGTAGGGCTGGATGTTTTCGTCGATGAAAAAATGAAGTTTCTGCGGAAATACAGAGTGCCGGTGATTGTAAATATATCAGGGGATACGGTTGAGGAATATGTTGAAATTGCGAAACGGCTCGACGGTGTTCCCGGGGTTTCAGGACTCGAGATAAATATTTCGTGTCCCAATATCCGGGAAAGCGGTCTGAATTTTGCGCAGGACCCGAAAATGACGTCGAGAATTGTTTCTGCTGTCAGGTCTGCGACAAAACAGGTGCTTATTGCCAAGCTTTCGCCGAATGTCACGGACATTTCCCTGATTGCCAGGGTTGCCGAGGATTCGGGTGCAGATGCGGTCTCTCTGATAAACACTTTCCCGGGCATTGAAATTGACATTGAGAGGCGCAGGTCCAGGCTCGCAAATTTCACAGGCGGATTGTCGGGTCCTGCAATAAGACCCATCGCTGTTCTGATGGTGTGGCGGTGTTTCAAAGCTGTAAAAATCCCGATTATAGGCATGGGCGGAATAATGAACGCAGAGGACGCATTACAGTTCATAATTGCCGGAGCAACAGCGGTGGCAGTCGGAACCGCATCTTTTGTGAATCCCCGTGCATGCATCGAAGTTATCGACGGCATAGAAAAATATTTAAAAAGGCACAGTATAAAAGATGTTAAAAATCTGACAGGGACTCTGAGTGGGTAAGAATGCCGGGGAAAAACTGATTGTAGCCCTTGATGTTGAAAACAGGGACAAAGCCCTGGGCCTGGTTAAGCGGCTCAGGAGCAGGGTCGGTCTGTTCAAAATCGGTTTGCAGCTTTACACTTCCGAGGGCCCGGAAATAGTCAGGGCAGTCATTGACCAGGGTGCAGGGATTTTTCTCGACCTGAAATTTCTGGATATACCGAATACAGTGGCAGGCGCGGTTGCGGAGGCAGTCAAACTCAATGTCTTCATGGTGAACGTCCATGCTTCCGGCGGAAAAGAAATGATGAAAAAAGCAGTCGAATCAGCGAAAAGCACAGCCGATAAAACCGGAATCCGGGCTCCGATTTTGCTTGCGGTAACTGTCCTGACAAGCGCAGAATGTCCGGCTGACGAGGTTGTGCGGCTGGCATGCCTTGCAAAAGATTCAGGGATGAACGGCATTGTCTGCTCAGGCAGGGAAATCAGCCCGGTGCGGGAGGCATGTGGTCCCGGGTTTATAATTGTCACTCCGGGCATAAGACCCTCCGGAGCAAAACAGGACGACCAGTCGAGGGTTATGACTCCAGGCGAAGCAATAAAATCCGGCGCGGATTATATAGTTGTCGGCCGGCCGATAAGCCAGTCTGCCGACCCAGCAGAAGCAGCCGCAGGGATTATAGAAGAAATGGAAAGAGCATTGTGATGATCCAGGACCAGGTTCTGAAGATTTTCAGGGATGCAGGCGCCTTGCTGGAAGGGCATTTTGAGCTGACTTCAGGACTGCACAGCGGACAGTATCTCGAGAAGTTCAACGTCCTGCAGCACCCTGAATATACGGAGAAACTCTGCGCGGAAATTGCCGGGAGGTTTGCAAAGGACAGAATTGAAGTCGTGATCGGTCCTGTCACCGGCGGAATCATCCTTTCTTTTGAAGTCGCACGGCACCTTGGAAAAGGGGTCAGAAGCCTTTTTATGGAGCGGGAAAACAACAGGATGGTTTTGCGCAGGGGTTTCAGCATCGCGCCTGGAGAAAGGGTGCTGATTGTTGAGGATATTGTCACCACAGGCGGCTCTGTGATGGAGGTCATCCGGGGAGTAAAGGAATCCGGCGGAAACATAGTCGGCATCGGGCTGCTGGTCGACAGGAGCGGGGGAAAGGCTGATTTCGGGTTCAGGACAGAGGCACTGGCGTCGCTGGACATTCAAACCTATCAGCCGGAGAAATGTCCGATTTGCAGACAGGGAATTCCGCTCAAGACAAGGGGAAGCAGAAAATTGCAAAATTGCAATAATACCTTGATTTAATCGCTAAAACGTATTATACTTAATAAATATAACAATCAAGCTTTGGGCTTGAAGGGGGTTGCAGTAATGATTGGAACAGAGAGTGAAAAAAGAGTGGAACGCAGGCAGGCAGTGCGCGTGCCTGTGCAGGTGGCGTATGTCGATGTTAAAAGCGGCAGCAGCGGGACAGTCAGAGGTTACATCCAGAACGTCGGCACAGGCGGTATGGGTATAGTTATCGGTTCAAGCACAAAAATTTCCATCGGTACGACTGTTATGCTGTATTTTGAACTTCCAGGCGTGCAGTACAGGTTCAGGGATATCGAGGGAATCGTGCGCTGGCACGAGGATATTCTGATGGGCATTGAATTTCTGGGGCTTTCCGACGAAGACAATGTGCAGGTAAGCGGCTATGTCGAGATGATGCATGAGCTGCTCGACAAAGAAAGAGATTATATGAAAATGATGGTGGCAGCCGGAGAAATGAAAGAGGAAAGAAGGAAAACAGTCCGCCTGCCTATCCAGATGTACCGCGTGGACATCAAGCACAGTGCCGGAACTCTGACAAAGGGCTACATCAGAAATATCAGCGCAGGCGGAATGTGCATCCTTGTTGAATCGGACGTAAAGATGTCTACCGGAGACACGGTTATGCTGGGTTTTAAGCTTCCCATGATAGAATACAGCTTCAGCGACATTGAAGGGGCAGTGCGATGGAGGCAGGACGTTATGGTGGGTGTTGAATTTATGAAGCTCACCGACAATGATAAATCGGAAATAGGACTGTACATCGGAATGATGAAGGAATTCGTCGACGGTAAACCCTTTTAGATGCCCTGTCACTCCAGATAACCCGCAATGATCCATTTGAAATGCAAGCCAAGAGATATGGCGAAGTATGTTCTCCTGCCCGGCGATCCTGCGCGCACGGAATACATCGCAAAGACATACCTGGACAAACCCAGAGTTGTGAGCGATTTCAGGGGACTGCTGGCATATACCGGATTTTACAGCGGTACCAGGGTTTCGGTATTCACGACAGGGATGGGATGCCCTTCGGCAGGGATCGTTGTGGAAGAGCTTTCCCGGCTTGGCGCAAAAACACTGATCAGGGTCGGCACCTGCGGCGGAGTGCAGAAAAAGGTAAAACCGTGCGATTACATTATTCCTGTTGCTGCCGTGCCGCTGGTAGGACTGCTCAGGGCGTATAAATTAGCGTCGCTGTCTTCCCGTCCTGATCCCGGCGTGCTCTCAGCCCTTGTCAGAACAGCAGAAAAAATGAACGTCAGGCACTGGCAAGGCGTAATCTGTACTTCCGACGCATTTTACAGGGAAGTGGAGCAGGCAAAGCAATGGGAGAAAAAAGGTGTTCTGGCGTTTGAAATGGAATGCGCGGGTATTTTTGCATTGTCTCGCATGCTCGGACTCAAAACCGGGGCTGTGCTGACAGCGACCGGCAACATTCTTTACGGTACACAGGTAATGGAAACTCCGGAAGTCCGCAGAGCCGTAAAAAGAATGGCTGAAATAGCGCTGGAAACAATTCCGCTTCTGGAGAAGAAAAATGGCTGATAACAAGACCGTGGATATTTATTTTGCAGACGACATAGACACGCTGCGGCACAGCACCTCGCACGTGATGGCGCAGGCAGTCAGGGAGTTATTCCCTGATGTGAAGCTGGCAATAGGACCGTCGATTGAGGAAGGTTTTTACTATGATTTTGAGCGCGACCAGGCTTTTACTCCGTCGGACCTCGAAAAAATAGAGAAAAAGATGGAGGAAATCATCAAGGCCGACCTTGCTTTCACCAGGAAAGAAATTAGCCGTGCCGAGGCAAAGAAATATTTTGAATCCCTGGGGGAAAAATACAAGGTAGAGCTTCTTAAGGAAATCCCCGACGAGAAAGTGTCGATGTATGTTACAGGCGACAGCAAATTCACGGATTTGTGCAGGGGGCCTCACCTCAGAAGCACGGGAAAAATCAAGGCATTCAAACTTCTGAGCGTTGCAGGCGCATACTGGCGCGGCAGTGAAAAGAACAAAATGCTGCAGAGGATTTACGGGACCGCTTTTCCCAGCCGGAAGGAACTGGACGAATACCTGAATAAGCTTGAAGAGGCAAAAAAAAGAGACCACCGGAAGCTGGGCCGCGAACTTGACCTTTACAGCATCCACGAGCAGGCAGGACCAGGACTCATTTTCTGGCATCCGAAGGCAGCCACTGTCCTCAAAGTTATCAGGCGTTTCTGGGAGGACCTTCATACCAGCCGCGGGTACCAGCTGGTGAGCATTCCGCATATTGCCTGCCTGGACCTCTGGAAGACCAGCGGACACTGGAATTTTTACAGGGAATACCTTTATTCGCCGATGAAAATCGACGAAAAAGAATACCTGATCAAACCGATGAACTGTCCGGGGCATATCCTCATTTACAAGACCCAGACCAGGAGTTACAGGGATTTGCCGGTCAGGTATGCGGAAATGGCGACAGTCTACCGCTATGAGAAGTCAGGGGTTCTGCACGGGCTTATGAGGGTGAGGGGGTTTACCCAGGACGATGCGCATATTTTCTGCCTGCCTTCGCAGCTTGAGCAGGAACTGGAAGACATTGTCGGCATGACCCTTGATTTTCTGAAGAAATTCGGTTTTTCAGAATACGAGATTTACCTGAGCACCATGCCCGAGCAGTTTGTCGGAACCGAAGCAAACTGGGAAAAGGCAACATCTGCGCTTAAAAAGGCGCTTGAGAAGAAAGGACTCAAATACCAGGTTGACCCGGGAGCAGGAGTGTTTTATGGTCCGAAAATCGACGTGAAAATCAAGGACTCTCTTGGCAGACCGTGGCAATGCTCAACGATTCAGGTTGATTTCAATCTTCCGGAAAGGTTTCAGGTGGAGTATATAGGAGAGGACGGCAAGCCGTACCAGCCGATAATGATACACAGGGCTATCCTGGGTTCACTTGAAAGGTTTTTCGGGGTTCTTCTGGAGCATTTCGGCGGTGCATTTCCGTTCTGGCTGGCGCCTGTTCAGGCAAGAATAATGACAATCACCGAGGCACAGGTTGATTATGCCGGAAGGGTTGCGGAAACCCTTGAGCAGGCAGGTATAAGGGTGGAAATAGACGACAGGAACGAAAAAATTAACCTGAAAATCCGGGAAGGACAGATCCAGAAAATCCCATATCTTCTTATAGTCGGCAACAAGGAAAAGGAAGCCGGTACTGTGGGAGTCAGGCAATACGGGCAAAAGGATACAAGGACAGTTCCGCTTGCCGGTCTTTTGGCGCAGATAAAGTAAATATTATCAGATAATCCTCTGCTTCACCCTGTGGATATCTAAAAAAAACATACTGGTATTGTTGAAATTAGGGGACGCAAAACTTAATTCTGAAAAACAGGGACTGGCACAAAGAAAAGGGGACACAATACTTAATTCCCAGATAAAATATCATGATAATAATTTTGAATTAAGTTTTGTGTCCCCTAGGTGTCTGTTCCTGCTTTTCGTCTTAGAATTAAGTATTGTGTCCCCTTATCTTTTGCATGTAACCCTTGACAATTCAAGGCTTTTGTGCTATAATTATCAGGCATTTTTAAAGAGGTAAACTTTACAATAAAAAGGTGGGGATGATCTGTGACAGAAGTGACCGTGCGGCAGAATGAACCCTTTGAGAAAGCACTCAGGCGGTTCAAACGGAAATGCCAGATTGCAGGAATTGTCACCGAAATGCGCAAGCGCGAGCATTTTGAAACACCGAGTGTCCGGAGAAAGAAAAAGGACATTTCTGCAGCCAGGAAACTCAGAAAACGGCTGTCAATGAACTTCTGATTTTGCCGCGTTCAGAGAACCACGCCTTTGAGGCGTGGGTGAATGAACGCCAATAAAATGTTAAACCATACAAAAGAGTATTCCAAGAGAGGTTACTCTCTTGGTCGCAGCTCTGTACCGTTATGGTACAGAGCGAGAAGAACAAGTATCACGGGCTGTGTTCGTGGGTATCTATCGGAGAAATGAACTTAAAGGAACGGTTGTCAGAAGACCTTAAAACCAGTCTGAAAAGCGGCGATAAACTGAAGGTGTCGGTTATCCGTCTGCTCCTTAGCCAGATCCGGAATGCTGAGATCAAAAAACTCAAAGCCCTGGACGACGATGGAATCATCGAGGTGGTTTACTCCGCCATAAAACAGCGGAAGGAATCGATTGAGGAATACAAAAAAGGGAACCGGCCTGATCTGTTCGAAAAAGAAGAAGCAGAGCAGAAGATACTGCAGACCTATCTCCCGCCTCAGTTAAACGAAGACGAAATCAGGGCATTGGTTGAGGAGGCAGTCAGGCAGACAGGCGCTTCGGAAGCCAGGGACCTTGGCAAGGTTATGGGCGCTATGATGCCGAAAGTAAAGGGACGCGCAGACGGGAAGACCGTCAACCAGCTGGTGCGGGAAAAACTGACATCGTAACCGATGTCGTTTTTTTTAACCCGTGTATATTGTCACTCCAAAAACAAAAATAGGGACAGTTACCATTTTTTTAAGCGATTCAGATAGAAAATAGCAATGCCGGGAATTCCTGAAGAAAAGATTGAGCAGGTGCGGGAAGCGACTGATATTGTGGAGGTTGTTTCCAGGCATGTGTCTCTTAAAAAAGCCGGTGCAAATTTCAGGGGACTCTGTCCTTTTCACCAGGAAAAGACGCCCTCGTTCATGGTCAGTCCGGCAAAGCAGATCTATCACTGTTTTGGCTGCGGCGAAGGCGGAAATGCTTTCAGGTTCCTGATGAAGATGGAAAACCTGACTTTTGTTGAAGCTGTGAAAAACCTGGCACAGCAGTCAGGAATTGCCCTGCCGAGATGGGAGGAATCCGGGACAAAGGAGACAGAGCAGCTCTACAACGCCAATAAAATCGCAGCGGAATTTTTTCATTCAAATCTCCTGGAAACAGGGGAAGCGCTTCCTGCCAGGCAGTACCTGGCTAAGAGAGGCGTGACAGACGAAATAATTGAAAAATTCCAGCTCGGTTTTTCCCTGAACTCATGGGACGGGTTTCTGCATTTTGCCAGGAAAAAAGGTATTCAGCCGGATATGCTGGAAAAAGCCGGTCTGGTCATACGACGCCAGGAGGGCGGATGGTATGACCGTTTCAGAAACCGGCTGATGTTTCCGATAGGAAATTACGGGGGAAAAGTGATCGGGTTCGGAGGAAGGGCACTCGACGATTCAGAGCCGAAATACATGAATTCTCCGGAGACACAGCTTTACCAGAAGAACAGGAACCTGTATGCGTGGCACCTGGCAAAGGAAGAGATAATAAAGCAGGACAGGGCAATTATTGTTGAGGGTTATTTCGACGCCATAACAGCGCACCAGTTCGGTTTTCCGAATACAGTGGCAGGGCTCGGCACTGCCCTGACAGCAGAGCAGGCGCGTCTGGTCAAACGGTGCGCCAGCCAGGCGATAATTGCGTATGACGTTGATGCGGCAGGACAAAAAGCCAGTTTCAGGGGGTTTGACATCCTGATTGAACAGGATTTGAAGGTCAGGCTGGCAAAAATGCCTGCAGGGAAAGACCCTGATGATTTTATCAGGCAGGCAGGACACGATGCATTTGAAAAGCTGACAGCCAACAGCATCAACCTGATTGAATACAAATTTAATTTTATCGGGGAGGCAAAGGAACCTTCGGTGAAAGCCAGTGTAGTGAATGAACTTATTGTCACCTTGGCAAAGATACCGAATGAAGTCGAAAAACGGGCTTATGTTTCGGAGCTGGCCGACAAGCTGAAACTGGAGGGGGTTTTTCACGGCGACAGGGTTGTCGACGAACTCGGGATATGGTCAGAAATAGACAAGGTCAAAAAGGACAGGGCTTATTTCCCTGTGATGCAGGCAGGCGCCGGCCAGGGAAAAAGGACTTCCGCTGCGCTGGTTGCGGAAAGGGATTTGCTGCAGCTGATGATGGGGAACAGTGACGCAAGAAAAGCGGCGATTGAACGGCTGAAACCTGAAAATTTCCAGGACAATGTCCATAAGGAATTATTTGTCCTGCTTTCCAAAGATGATTTTACAGAGGAGAGCAGACTCAGCAGGCTTGTGTCGAAATCAGAAGGCACGGACCTGGGACGTCTTATTACTGCGCTGATGATGGAAAAGGACAAGTATGAAAACCCGGTCACAGGCGCCATGCAGCTGATAAAAAGCATACTCGACTCGGAATCCAGGAAAAGGATGAAGGAATTAAAGCTGGTTAAGAATCCTACTGAAAAAGAGCTGAGGGAGCAGACGGAAATCAAGAGGAGATTGGATGGCAAAAAAACTCAATCCTGAAGAGATACGGCAGCTGATTGAAACCGGCAAGGATCGGGGTTATCTGACTTTCGACGAGGTGAACGAGCTTCTGCCCGCCAAAGTTGTTTCGTCGGAGGAAATAGACGACATCCTTGTCATGCTGGGCAGCCTGGATATTGACGTCATTGACAAGCCCAGGGAGAAGAAACACGCCGCAGAACCGGCGCGCATGACCCTTGAAGAACTCGGCGTGGATGACCCGGTCAAGATGTATCTCCGCGAAATGGGAAGCGTTTCCCTGCTTTCCAGGGAGGAGGAACTCAATTTAGCCAGCCAGATTGAAGAGGCGGAAAAAGAAATCAAGCGCACGGTGTGGTCGGCCCGTGTCGTTATCGGTAATCTCAAATCCAGGTGCGAACAGGTCCTGAAAAAGAAGATAAGCATCGACCAGGTTATCAAGGTCGACTGGGAAGGCGAGATACCCAGAAGCGTTTCAAAGAAATTGCTTAAGAAGATGCGCAAAACAATGTACCTGGTCAGGCAGGAAGAAAAAAAAATAGACAAGGCTGAGCGACGGCTGACGAAGAAACTGACCGAAAAAGAGCGAAAGCTTGCGGAGCGCAGGCTGGCGGCTAACTGGAAAAAAATCATCGACCTGATTATAGAACTCGACCCGAATGAGCAGGTCACTTCGGAAATGATTGCCGAAATCAAAAAAATTGCAGCCAGGATACAGAGTATCAGGAAAGAACGTACGGCAATAGAAAAAACAATCCGCATGACGGGTGATGAATTGCATAATGCAATCCGGCAGGCAGTGAGAACCAGGCAACGTCCGAAGCATACGCGGCATTCTTTGCGCGAACTGCGGACATACAATGAAAAGTTCCGCGGGTTTGCAAGCCAGACCCGGGATGTGGAAAGGGAAACAGGAACTTCTGCCGACAGGATTTTTGAAAATTGCAGGAAGATTGAGGAAAACGAGGCAAAGGCATACCGGGCAAAAATGAAACTTGTCAGGGCAAACCTCAGACTGGTGGTCAGCATAGCGAAAAAATATACCAACCGCGGAATGCAGTTCCTGGACCTGGTCCAGGAAGGGAATATCGGGCTGATGAGAGCGGTCGACAAGTTTGAATACCGCAGGGGATACAAGTTCAGCACCTACGCCACCTGGTGGATCAGGCAGGCAATTACAAGGGCCATTGCAGACCAGGCAAGGACAATCAGAATTCCTGTGCACATGATAGAAACCATCAACCGTCTTATCCGCGTCTCCAGGAATTTCGTTCAGGAGCACGGCCGTGAACCCACCCCTGAAGAGCTGACAAAACCGTTAAAGATGCCGGTGGAAAAAGTCAGGGGCGTTTTGAAAATAGCCCAGGAGCCGATTTCCCTGGAATCTCCTATCGGCGAGGAAAAGGACAGTCATCTGGGCGATTTTCTGGAGGACAAGGACGTGATTTCTCCGGATAATGCCGCTGCGTTCATGATGCTGCAGGAGCAGATTGAAAAGGTTTTGAATACCCTTAAACCCAGGGAGGCAGAGGTTCTGCGGCTTCGTTTCGGCATAAACAAGCCCTATCCGCACACGCTTGAAGAAGTCGGCGTGATTTTTGAAGTCACCAGGGAAAGGGTGCGGCAGATTGAGGCAAAGGCATTGCGGAAACTCAGGCATCCTATCCGCGCCAGAAAACTTGCCGGTTTCCTTGAAAGCGAAGTCCAACCCGCATAAATTAAGGGGACACAATACTTAATTCTGAAAAACAGGGACAGGCACATGCTTCGGAGTGTTTCTTTGCATGAATCTCCCTGCCCTTACGGGTAGGGTATCTTCTCTGAGAGGTAAAGATTTTATTGCGCCGTTCAGCCCCACCCTAACACTAACAGGTGGGGTACTCTCGGCGCAACAGATAGAGCTGCCTGTACCTGCTTTTCGTCTTAGAATTAAGTATTGTGTCCCCCTGTTTTTCATTTGACAGCAGACGGAGATTCTGATAACATAACCTAAACAAATTTAAGATAACCCGGGAGGAATTTTTGCGCTTTAAGAAACTTCAAATGTACGGTTTCAAGTCGTTCGTTGACAAGACCGAGCTGGAGTTCAATACGAGTATGACCGCGATAGTCGGCCCGAACGGCTGCGGCAAGTCAAATATCTGCGACAGCATCAAATGGGTTCTGGGCGAGCAGAGCGCAAAGTCATTGCGCGGCAGCAGGATGGAAGACGTTATCTTCCACGGAACAGACACCCGCAAGCCCCTTGCGATGGCAGAAGTTTCCCTGTTTATGGACAATTCCGACGGATCCCTTCCGATAGATTACCAGGATGTAATGGTCACAAGGCGTCTTTTCAGGTCAGGCGAGAGCGAATACCTGATTAATAATTCCATCTGCAGGTTAAAGGACGTGGAAGAACTTTTCCTCGACACCGGCGCAGGACACAAGTCGTATTCGGTGATAGAACAGGGACAGCTTGCCCTGGTGCTGAGCATAAAACCGTCGGACAGACGGCTTCTCTTTGAGGAAGCAGCCGGCATAGCCAAATTCAAGGCAAGGAAGGAAGAGGCGCTCCGCAAGCTTGAAGCAACAGAACAGAACCTTCTGCGGATAAACGATATCATTTCCGAGGTAAAGCGGCAGATCGGCTCAATTGAACGCCAGGCAAAGAGGGCGGAAAAATACAAGGAACTGCAGACAGAGCTGAAAAGCCTGGAAATAAAGCTGGGCTGCAGGCAGTACCAGGAATTTCAGAAGGAAATCACCGTCGCTGAGCAGTCGCTCGACAGGGAAAAAGCAGAGACCGAAGGTCTTTCCGCCAGTATTTCAGCGTCGGAGGCAAAGGCACAGGAACTGCGGCTGAAATCCCTTGAAGAGGAAAAGATTCTTATGAAGCACAGCGAGGACATTCACCGCATCGACACCGAACTGGAACGGACCGAGAGCGCGATTAATCTGCGAAAAGAGCGGCTGGCGAATTTCGAGGACAACAAGCGCAGGGCGGCGCTGGAAATAGAAATGCAGGAAAAGAAGATCCTGGGCCTTGAAAAAAGGGAGCAGGAAATCCGCATGGAGCTTTCAAAACTTTCCGAGGAGAGCATGACCGCGGATGCCGACCTGAAGGAAGGGAATACGGCCACTGCAAAGGTCAGTTCAGATCTTACCTCAAAGGAAGTGGAGCTGGAGAAAATGCGGACAGAGACTTTCGACATCCTGAACCGGCTGTCGCAGGTGAGGAGCCAGACAACCGCGCTTGAAGCAAATGCAGGGCATGTGAAAGCGCAGATTGCAAAGGTCAAACAGGAAATGCAGACGGTTTCCGGCGGAAAACTTCAGCTTGCGGAACTTGAACGTGTTTTCAGCCAGATAAAACAGAAAACAGAAGCTTTGTCGGAAGATGTCAAAAATTCCGGCAGGGATGTTCCGAAAGCCGCGGAAATTTCCTCCAGGCTGCAGGACATTCTTTATCTTGCCGGGCAGGTGGAGGAGCTTCTCAAGATACTGAAAAACGAAACAATGCTCTGGGATGAACGCGTTAATGCGATGGATGCCGAAAAGAACAACCTGGAGGCGGAAATAGAGGAAATGACTGCTGAAAACGAGAAACTCAGGAAAACTCTCTCGGAACTGGAAAAGGAATACGCTGTCAAACAGAACATGCTGGAAAAACTTCAGAATGAAATAGATGCCGCGCGCAGGGACAAGGAGGAAACAGGCAAACGCCTGACGCAGACAGAGGTCAGAATCGCAAAAATGAGCCAGCAGGTCCAGCACCTTCAGCAGGAAATGTTCAGGATGGATGAATCAGCAGAGGAATCGCGTCAGAGGGTGAAGGAACTGCGGACAGAACTGGATTCAGGCGGCACGAACAAGGAAAAATGGACCCGGGAAATCAAAGAGGATGAGGGGAAAATCGACCGTTTATTTGCGGAGAAGGACAAGTTGGAAAAGCTCAGGCAGGAACAGGAGCAGGTGCGTTTTTCAGTGCAGGAGTCGCTTGCAGAAACAGAGAAGGACATCAGCCGGGTGCGGCACGAACGGGAAAAGAAAGAAACCGGGTTATATCAGCTTGAAATGAAGAAAGCGCAGATAAAGATGCAGCTCGACAACATGGTTGAGAAGCTTCAGAGGGAATACAGAATTAATATTGCCGACGACTCATCGTTCGGGGATGTGCAGGTCAAGGATGACAGGACGACAGATGAAATAAAAGCCGAAACAGAGAAAATATTCCAGAAAATCAACGAAATCGGGGCGGTAAATCTTGTCGCAATGGAAGAATACGAGGAACTGTCGAAAAGATTTGAATTTCTGACCACGCACGAAAAAGACCTCAGGGATGCAAAGGAATCCCTTCACAATGTTATTAACAACATCAACCAGACCACCAGAAAACTTTTCAAGGAGACGTTCGACAAGGTAAGGGAGAACTTCAGGCAGGTCTTCAAGCGTCTGTTCCAGGGAGGGGAATCCGACCTGATGCTTGTGGATGAGGCAGACCTGATGGAAACAGGGATTGATATTGTGGCAAGACCTCCGGGCAAGCGGCTCCAGAACATAATGCTGCTTTCAGGAGGGGAGTCGGCACTTACGGCTGTCGCCCTGCTCTTTGCGCTGTTCATGGTCAAGCCGAGTCCGTTCTGCATCCTGGATGAAATTGATGCGCCGCTGGACGAGGCAAACGTGATCAGGTTTACGGAGCTTTTAAAGGAGTTTGCAGCCAGGACCCAGTTTATCATAATCACGCACAACAAGAAGACAATGGAAGTGGTTGATACGCTTTACGGCGTAACAATGGAAGAAGCAGGTGTTTCACGGATCATCTCATACCGCCTTGCCCCTGAAGTAAAAGCCGTTTAGGTATTGACAAAAGGGCGAAAACTGGTATAATTCACTAATAATACAGGAAATAACTGTATATAAGCAGAAGTAAATGATTTTGTTTCGCAGGCTGAATTAAGATAAGGAGGGTAAAAATGGCAGATTTAAAGACTATTGCCGATAATGTCATAAAAGGGCAGGCGGCAAAAGTCAAGGAATTGGTTCAGCAGGCAGTTAATGAGAAAGTTTCTCCGAATGATATTCTCAGCAAAGGGCTCATTGCCGGGATGAACGTTGTCGGACAGAAATTCAAGGCAAATGAATTCTATGTCCCTGAGGTATTGATTGCGGCAAGAGCAATGAAGTCCGGGATGGAAATCATAAAGCCGCTTCTGGCGCAGGCAGGTTATGAACCGAGTGCTACTGCAGTGATCGGTACTGTAAAAGGTGATTTGCACGACATCGGAAAGAACCTGGTTACAATGATGCTTGAAGGCGCAGGAATAAAGGTGGTCGACATCGGTATCGACTGTCCTGCGGAAAAGTACATCGAGGCAGTCAAGAAAAACCAGGCAGATATTGTGTGTCTCTCCGCCCTGCTGACAACCACGATGACCCAGATGAAAATCATCATCGACGCGATGAAATCAGCGGGAATAAACGTCAAGTCAATGATCGGCGGCGCTCCTGTGACACAGGGTTATGCAGCCGAGATAGGCGCTGATGGCTATGCGCCTGATGCAGCTTCAGCCGTTGACAAGGCAAAAGAACTTCTTAAGAAGTAAAACGGTCAGACAACTTCAACAAAGGGGAGATAAAAAATATCTCCCCTTTTTGCTTGCTAAGGAGGAAATGAAAAATGGGTGATGAAGAAAAGAAAGAGGCGGAAAAGCCGGCAGCAGCAGAAACAGCTGCGGCGGCTCCGGAAGCAAAACCTGCGGCTAAACCTGAAGCAAAAGCGGAAGCAAAGCCGGAAAAACAGGAGAAAGCCGCGCAGGCAGAAACCGCCGCCAGGAAGAAAAAAATACGGAAAATCAACAAAATGACGCTTCCGGAAGTGGAGAAGCAGCTGTCGGCTGCCACGGAAAAAATGGGCGGCAGTTTTTCAAAATACGTTCAGCACCTTTCAGCCAGGAAGGAAGAACTTTTAAGGAGAAAGTAGGTGCTTTCAGCGGTAGTTATCACGTTGAATGAAGAGTCCAATATCGCAGCGTGCCTTGAAAGCATAAATTTTGCCGATGAAATAATTGTTGTAGATTCGGGAAGCAGCGACAGGACCATCGAACTGGCGGGGAAATATACAGGTGCGGTCCTGCAGAACCCGTGGCAGGGTTTCGGAGCGCAGAAAAATTTTGGCATAGCCAGGGCAAAAGGCGACTGGATTCTAAGCATAGATGCGGATGAAAGGGTGACACATGAACTGGCTGCGGAGATAAAGTCTGCGGTTTCCTCCGGGGGGAATGTCGACGGTTATTATCTGCCGAGGCTGGCGAGTTTCTGCGGACACTGGATAAGGCACTGCGGGTGGTATCCTGACTATCAACTGCGGCTTTTCAGGAAAGCCAGAGGCGAGTTCAACGGCAGGCCTGTCCACGAGGGAGTTATCGTCAACGGCCGCACAGGGTTTCTTAAAAACGACCTCATGCATTATTCCTACGATTCTATATCGCAGTATTTTGAAAAGTTCAACCGCTATACAAACCTGTCGGCAGCAGAGCTCTCTTCAAAGCGGAAATTCAGCTTTCTGCGGATGCTGGGCAGTCCGGTCAGTTACTTTATCAAATCGTATTTCCTGAAATTGGGTTTTCTCGACGGTGTTCCCGGGCTGATAGTATGCATTTTCGGGTCGTACAGCAATTTCGTAAAATACGCCAAATTATGGGAGCTTCAGCGTAAGAACAGGAAGCAGAACAAGTAAAACCCATGAAGATTCTTGTCAGAAGCCCTAACTGGATAGGCGACATGGTGATGTCGACTCCGGTTGTCAGGGCTTTGCGTCGGAAATATCCTGATGCGAAAATAACCGTTCTATCCAGGCAGAAGATTGCTCCGTTGTGGACCTGCAATCCGGACACTGATGAAATTCTGCAGATACAGGGTTTTTTTTCAACAGTAAAACAACTTCGGAAAAACAGCTTCGACCTGGCTGTTGTCCTGCCTGATTCCTTCAAATCTGCACTTATGGTTTTTATGGCAGGAATCCCGGAACGAATGGGATATGCGACTGAATGCCGGGGGTTTATGCTGACCTGCAGAATCCCGGTGTCTGACGGAGGTTTCCGCAGGAAACATATTACGGATGAGTACCTGGACATAATCAGGCCACTGGGAGTGGAAAAACCGGAGAAAAAGCCTGTTTTGAATGTGACGGATGCAGGAAAAAACGAGGCAGAGAAAATAATCCGGGAAAATAATCTGAATAGCAGCATGCTGATCGGAATAAGCCCGGGCGCGACTTATGGTCCTGCCAAGCGCTGGCCCGAGGAAAATTTCATCCGTGCAGCAAGGGAGATATCGGATAAATACAGGGCGCGGATTCTGGTTTTTGGAAGCAGGGAAGAAGCCTGGCTGGCAGGAGAAATCAGTTCAGGCATCGGCAAAACAGCGGTGAATCTTGCAGGGAAGCTTTCATTGCCGGGTCTGGCAGCCATGATCAGTCTGTGCAGGGCATTAATTGCAAATGATACGGGAACGGTGCACCTGGCGGCTGCGTTGAATGTGCCTTCGGTGGCTATTTTCGGTTCAAGCAGTCCTGTCTGGACATCTCCGCTCGGGGAAACAACGTCGGTCCTGTACCAGCACGAAAGCTGCAGCCCCTGTTTTGAACGCACCTGCAGAAAGAACGATTATTCGTGTCTCAAGTCGATAACCGCCGAACATGTAATGTCCGCATTTGAAGGAATAATGAAAAAAAATGCCTCCTAAAGTAATCGTCGTCATGCCTGCCTACAATGCCGCGGAAACCCTGGAGATGACCTACAAGGACATACCGAAAGACATTGTCAGCGATGTCCTTGTCGTGGACGATGCAAGCAGGGACAATACCATTTCCGTTGCAAGGCGGATGGGATTGAAAGTTTTTGTTCATCCGAAGAATCTTGGCTACGGCGGAAACCAGAAGACGTGTTACAGGGAAGCAATGAAACTCGGCGCAGAAATAGTGGTAATGGTCCATCCGGATTACCAGTACGACTCCAGGCTTATTCCGCAGATAATCGAGCCGGTCATTGCAGGCAGGGCAGACCTGGTGCTCGGGTCACGGCTGGCCGACGGAAGTGCTGTTTCCGGAGGGATGCCGCTTTACAAATACGCGAGCAACAGGTTCCTGACCTTTTTTGAAAACATTGTTCTGCGGCAGCACCTCTCTGAATTTCACACCGGCTTCAGGGCATACAGCCGCCGCCTCCTCCAGACCATTCCCTTTGAAAATAACACCGATGATTTTGTCTTTGACACAGAGGTAATAATCCAGACAGTCGCCTTCGGATTTTCCATAGCGGAAATTGCATGTCCTACCAGATACCGGAGGGATTCATCGTCGATAAACTTCCGCAGGAGCGTTGTTTACGGTCTGTCCACCCTGTGGTGCCTGGTTAAATATATTCTGTTCCGCTGCGGAATCTGGCGCAGCAGGCAGTTTGTCCGTCTCTGATGCATATTTCAATTATCCGGAAAACATGGTGGCAGTTTCTGGTTTTTCTTGTCTGCCTTCTCTCCAGGAAGCAGAAACCGGAGAAACTTGCGCCAAGGGCTGTAAAAAAAATACTTTTTGTGAGAATCGACAGGGTAGGCGACATGCTCCTTTCGCAGCCGGCAATCAGGGCGCTCAAGGACAATTTTATGCCGGCTAAAATAACTGTTCTTTCCAGCAATTACAACCGCCGGGTGATCGAGGGAGACCCGTGCGTGGACGAAATACTGAGTTTTTCAGGACATTTCTTTCTGCGGTCACCTGTAAAATGGATTAAAATGGTTTCAGAACTGAGAAAACGGAAATTTGATCTGGCAATAGATCCGTATCTGGGGTTTTTCCTGGCAAGCGCCCTGCTTGTCAGGTCGAGCCGCAGCAGGTGGAAGCTCGGCTTCGGGAGTAAACACGCGGAGTATTTTTTTAATTTAATTGCAAAACCTGATCCTGCGCCTGAATACGAAGTGGAACGCAGCCTGGATTTAATCAGGTCGCTCGGCATATCCGCGGAAAGCAGGATGCCGGAAATACGGCTGGATAAGGAGTCGGAAAACAAAGTGCAGCTGTTACTGCAGGAAAATAAAATCAATGACACTGATTTGCTGTTCGGGATTAATCCCGGAACAAGGCGGAAACCCCACAGGTGGAAAATCGAAAATTTCAGATACCTGGTGGAGCTGTTGAACGGAAAATACAGGGCTGCAACGCTTGTTTTCTGGGGTCCAGGGGAAAAAAAACTGGCGGAAAAAACCGCGCGCAATTTACCGTCCGCAGTCCTGGCTCCTGCCACGGATGTAAAATTACTGGCATGTTTTATAAAGCGATGCAGGGTGTTCGTGTGCGGAGATACAGGGCCTTTCCATATAGCGGTCGCCGTTAAAACTCCGGCAGTGGGCATTTTCGGAAAAAGCGATTACCGCAGATGGGCTCCTCCTGAAAGCGAACGGCTCAGAATCATCAGGGGCAAACCGTGCAGGGAAATAACCGTGGGAGAAGTCATGGCCGCGGTTGAAGCATTGATGGAAAACAATGTCGCCTATCGCTGAAAGAATACTGGTAATCAAACTGAGAGCCATCGGAGATGCCGTAATTGCCACGCCTGTCCTGATTTCCCTGAAGCGGCATAATCCCCGGGCAAGGATTACCTTTGTGACAACTCCAATAGCGGCGGAGTTAATCTGCGGCTTGCCTGAGGCGGACGAGGTCATTGCCTACGACAGGAAAAAGCTCAGCAGCTGGTTAAAACTTGTCCTGGAGCTGCGGAGGAGAAAATTCGACCTTGCAGTCAACCTGCATGCCAGTTACAGGAGCGCCCTTATCGCCAGGCTGAGCGGAGCCGGGGAAAGGGTCGTCAATAATTTCAGCGGGCACGACTATTTCTCTACGGTGAAATATGAATTTGACAAGAGTCCCGGGTCAGTGATACAAAGAGACCTGGATTGTCTGAAGGCAATCGGCATTAAACCGGCTGAGAGCCGGACAAGGATAAATCTTATGCCTGACGACGAATCATTTGCTGAGGAGTTGTTCCGTAAACAGGGGTTTGGTTCCGGCATTGCGGTGGGACTGGCAATAGGCGCAGGAAGGCCTGCAAAATGCTGGTCTCTGGAAAAGTATGCGTCCCTGGCAGACCGTCTTACAGAAGAACTTTCTGCCAGGACAATTATTCTGTCGGGACCTGAGGAAACCGCCATGGCGGACGCAGTTGTTTCCATGGCAAAGACAAAGCCGTTTGTGCTGCCCAATCCTTCCATCAGGCAGACAGCAGCAGTAATCAGCCGCTGCAGCCTTATTGTGGGCAATGATTCTGCTGCAGGACATATTGCCGCTGCGCTCGGCACAAAATCGATTGTTCTGATGGGCCCTGAACGGCCGGAAGAATATTATCCGTACGACGGAAAAAGGACTTGGGCCGTTGGAAAGGAAGGGGACTTCCAGGTATT
>Ga0172363_10000480_pt1 | contig 30072 bp, 46 predicted proteins | sample LakKivs2_kivu2a2_FD_114541 | JGI IMG/M metagenome (GOLD analysis project Ga0172363, IMG submission 114541) | Sediment microbial communities from Lake Kivu, Rwanda - Sediment s2_kivu2a2 | ecosystem: Environmental > Aquatic > Freshwater > Lake > Sediment | place: Rwanda: Western Province, Lake... | reverse complement strand
GTGGGCAGAGAAGGAATCGAACCTTCCGATATCCCGAAGGAGGACTGGTTTACAGCCAGTCTGGGCACCTTGCCGCGTTCTGCCCGGGAAACGAAAAAAGCCGCCGTGGGAGACCCAGCGGCGGCTTGATTGAAACTCAGGAGTGAGTTTGATTCAGCTTACCGCGTGGGGGTTCTCCAATTTGCTTTTGGTTCGAGGGTGTGGAGTTGCTTTGAGCCCATCGAACCTGATGCCAGTGTCGGGATGCGGAAATCGCGCTCGGACGACTGGCATGAGGTGGGTTGATACAGACTTCCGCCGAACGCAAAAATCCCTCCGGCCTGTGGGGCCGTGGGTTGCAAGCGGAGGGTTAACTGTATCGACATGGGAACAGTGTTCAAGGTGGATGAGATTGGAGGAGTTGTCAAGCCTCGATTTTCGAGTGGGCAAAGTCTCTTGACGAAATACTCAGTCTCTTACAAAATAGAAGCACTGACCTGGCCCCCCTCCCCGTGCGCTCGCAGGTTGGCGCCGGGGGATCAACCACGCAACCACAAGGAACAGAACCATGCTGAGCATCCGATTCCCCAGATCGAACATCGAGGAGAACGTCGAGCAGATCTTGGAAGAGGCTCGCGAGCGCGTGGGCAAGCTCGCCGAAGAGTACCGCGAGCGTGTGCTCCTGCCGCTCTGTCGCGAGCACAAGCTCACGTACATCGCGGGTATGGGCCGCACGGTGTTCTACGTCAACGACAACGAGCGCGAGTCGATGGGCTCCATCGACGACGCCGTGCTGATGGGCTACGGCATGGTGCTCGACACGGTGTTCAAGGACATCAACGTTCCGGTCATGGGGACGAACGATTGCTTCGGCTACTACATCAAAGACATCACGAAGAAGGACATTGGACTCTCCTCTCGTCGCCGAAGGTGAAGACCACGAGAGGGGAGGGAACGTCTTGGATGGGGCGGGATACTAATCAGAATCCTGAATTGGAGTAGGTGTATCAAACAACGTCAAATCCTCTGGGTCATACCCAAGACCTTCGAGGAGCTTGAGCCAATACTGATACTTCTCTTCCGTGGACTCTGCCCTCACCTGATATCCGAGCGATCTGATTTTCTCATAGAAGCCGTCCCCGGGTCCCATGATTACCCGGCCCTGGTCCGAGAGAATGACACGGGTGACGATGGCTGGAAGAATTGAAAATTTTTCTTCCTCGATGCTGATTTCCATGGCACGCCCGAGGGCCTCGGCGAGCGGTCGGCCACCGGAGAACATCCCGAGGCTTTTGGCCAGGTCGACGTAGGAGACGAGCTTTTTGCGTTTCAAGGCAAAGAGCAGGATGCCGTAGACGCGAGCGGCGTCGAGTTCGAGGGAGAGTTCGCGATCTAGGGCCTTTGATGGTTGCATGGGTCCTCCGAGGTTTTGGGTGGTGGAGCCGTGGGTCCCCAGAGAATGATGGGGCGGCTCGAAGGGATAAGTTAAGTGGAGTAGCCAGTATCGTCAAGGCTTGACAATTGAAGCTTGAAATCTGGGATGTTCTACCGACTGAAAATTGTCAGGGCGATGTGTGCGAGCGCAAGAAGTGCAATGCAGAATGCGATGTCAAGACCATAATGGTAGATAAGACGCCAACAGCCTTTGTCCATGCGAGCACGCTTTTTGCTGGTTTTCCTGATGGCCTCGGAGATGTTGGCTGCTTCGAGGGGTGTAAAGTGACCGAAGGCGAATCGCATGTGAAGTTCGCCAATCGTCGAAGGCTCGATATTGGTTTTGCTGAGACCGAGCTTGTAACAAGACCAGCAAACGAAGACCAATCCACCGCCACCGGCCTGATGTGTCTCAAAGCCGTTTTCACGGGCGAAGGGACGTTGGCATCGGTAGCACGTCTTGGTTTTCACAGGGAGTAGTCGCCTTCGATGAACGGTCCTTCGGCCTCTCTCGGATGGAGGGCGAAGTAGGGCTGACTGAATTCGCGACCGTCGTCGTCGGTGCAGGCGAAACGATGCCAGAGTTTTCGGAGCCGAGAGGAGCGGGTCCGGCGGACGAGTCTGGCGAGGTATCCTTGCGGGCGGACCTTCATCGGATCGACATGTTTCGGGAGTTCTTCTGGGTAGTATTTGAGGGTCAATCGGATGAGCGCTATTCGCCAGGCTTGATATTGAGCAATGGGGTGTTGAACCCAGCGCGTGTGAGGAATGTTTTGCCTGGGAGGGAGGAGACGTTCGATATCGCGGCAGGCTTCAAGCGCACTCTGGTATTTGTCGGCCTCGTTGCGATCTTGAAATCGCGTACGGTCGTCGGCCTCGTACATTGTGACGGTTATCGTTTTCAGCATGGCTAAGTCTCCCAGCGCGTAGTCGGTTCGAGAATGGCCATCATGTCAGCGGCGTCAGCATGGACCAACTTCGTGTTCAACTCGAATGTCATGCCAAACATGAGTGACTCGCCGATTTCAAGGTGGATGGGAGGGTTCAGCATCGCGCGACCATCGGGTGTGAGACTGACGATGGCGGGTTTTTGCTCGTCGAAGATTTGGTGTGCGAACTCTTCGCCATAGCCTTTCGAGAGAGAGAGCCCGTTCCTGTTCTCGGAGATGAGGGTGCGGAGTTCCTGAGTGATGATGAGTTCGCTGATTTTCCCGGCGACTTGAGTACGGGAGTTCATGCGCAAAAGAGGCGTTCCTCTAAATGTTTCGTCCGAAATGGGGGAGATGAGTTCGACTTCGCACAGGCCATCATATGAGCCCGAGAGAAAGAGCCTGACCTGATAGCCCGAGGGAGTGTCCTCAAAGACCTTGAAGGTAAGGGGAAATTGGTTCAGGAGTTTGGCCTTGGCCTGGCCGGAACCGCCCGCGAAAACACTGTTATTGCCGACACGTATGTCTTCGATGAGGACCTTGTCGCTTGGTTCAGGTGTGAGGCGGATGGAGTGGAGCCAGTGACCCGGCAGGGATGAGACATTCCGCCTTTCTTCACCCAGTGGCAAAGGCATCAAAAATGGGATCTCCCACCGTTCGCCAACAGTGACCGCTCGGCGACCGTCATGTGTCGAATGGTCGTTTCCACCTTTTACTTTTCCTTTAAGTGTAATCATGTGCGGGATCTTCGTTTCTTGGTGCGATCTTGAAATCGCGCGCCGTCGTCGGCCTCGTACATTGTGACGGTTATCGTTTTCAGCATGGCTAGGTCTCCCAGCGCGTAGTCGGATCGAGGATTGCCATCATATGAGCGGCGTAGACCTTCGTGAAAAGTTCATTCGGCTCATTCTCGGAGGGGTGGCGGAGGGAAAGCGTGAGGGACTCGGCGATTTCGAGGTAGACGGGAGGGTTCAACATGACATGACCGTCAGGGGTGATGCTGACGGCTGATATTTCCTTCTCGAAGAATTGGTGCGCAAACTCTTCGGGGTAATTCTTCCACAGGGAGAGCACCACACCATTCTGGGCGATGAGCTTGCGAAGTTCTTGGGTGATGATGAGTTCGCTGATTTTTCCGGCGATTTGAGTACGCGAGTTGATGCGCAGTAGGGCCGTAGGTATGAAGTGCTCACCCGTGATGGGGGAGATGAGTTCGATATCACATAGGCCGTCGTAGGCGCCTGATAGAATGAGCCTGACCTGAGAACCGGGGGGAACGACTTCAAGGGCCTTGAAGGCAAGGGGAAATTGGTTCAGGAGTTGGGCCTTGGCCTGGCCGGAATCGCCCGCGAAAACACTGTTGTTGCCGACGCGGATGTCTTCGATGAGGACCTTGTCGCTTGGCTCGGGCGTGAAACGGATGGAGTGAAGCCAGTGGCCCGGCAGGGATGAGGCATTCAAAAATGGGATCTCCCACCGTTCGCCAACAGTGACTGCTCGGCGACTGTCGTCTGTCGAGTGGTCGTTTCCACCTTTTACTTTTCCTTTGAGTGTAATCATGTGCGGGATTTTCGTTTCTTGGTTGGACGAGGAAGTGTGTCCTCGAAGGTTTCGTGTTGTTCGCCTACGAGTTCGTACTTGAAAAGGGACTTGTCATGGAGAGCCTGGAAGCGCAGCGCGATGTTGTTGCCAGGTCCGAGTTGGTTGTGGAGCCAACCGACGCAGGGCTTCTCCTTGCCGACCGAGGATTCGTGACAGGCCATCACCCGAAGTACGCTGCGGTCGGCGAGTGACGAAGGAAGCAGTCCTTCCTCGGCAATGGTTTTCTTGAGGTTGCGGTGCTTCGTTTCGCAGTAGCCATCCGGGATGTCGTATGGGTCGACATCGACGCGCCAGGGGCATTTGGAGCATTGTTTGCGCATGGTTTTCTCAGGTAATTTTGCCGAATTCCATCTTTCCGAGGTCTTGTTCTTCTTGTGATCCTTTGGCGACCCAGCCGACTTCGACAAGGGCCGTTTTGAGCTTCTGGATGATTTTCTGTTGACGTTTCAGATTGGCTTTGGCTTTTTTCTTGTACTTGCGTTTCATGGCACTCGCTCCATCATCGTCCAGAGGTGAGCCGTCTCTACCAACACGCCGTCTGCTGTCTGAAAGAGGAACCAGCCTTTGTCGCGGACATACGCATAGAGTTTTCCGTTGGCAGCAAAGCCGATGACGGTGAAATCAAGGTATCGTCTCTGTTCGATTTCTTTATCCGTCCAGATGGATTTCATCCAGGTCAGGTACTTCTCTCGAAAGGATGTTCCGAGAAAATGGAAGTCCTGACCGAAAACATCTTCGACCTTCATGACAGCGACGAAGTGATTCTTATCAAGCATTTTGGCTTTCTATCAAACTTTGATTCTCAAATCGAGTCTTTTATTTTGTCGAGGCGGGTTGTTTCCCACCAGGGCAGGTCATCTTCGTCCTCGTTCTCGGAATCGGAGTATTTCGCCACCATCTGGGCGTCATGCTCTTGACTGGCAATGTCTTCGGCGAACATCTCGCGAATAAATGCCTTGGGTGAACCGCCCGAGTCGAACCACGCTTTGGCCTCGGCCTGGAGATCGTAGGGATCGTCGGCGTCAAACAGATCGCCTGTGCAGAGGATGTTTTCGGCCTCGGCTTCGGCTTCTTTTTTCCACTGTTCGTAGTCCATGGGGTTCTTCTGGGTGAGGGTGGCTGGCGATCAGATGTCCTCGTCTTCGTCTTTGCCGACATGAGTGAAACACGCCAGCATCAGCGACGCTGAGCCGACGATGACTCCAACGAGTACGGCAAAGCAGATCGGACGGGCCATGCCGGGGGACGATCCAGCGACGGCCATCATGGTAAAGAACGCCGGGGGAAGGAGAGCAAAGTAGGGTGATTCGCCGCTGAGGGCGAACGCCGTTGCGGCGGCGCCCCCGAAGCCGCCACAGAGGAGCATGAGGGCGAGAACGAATATGTCAGCGTGGAGGGGGCCGAGGAAGGCGAGGATGAGAGCACACGCGATGACGACAACAGTTTGGGTGAGTTGGGCTTTCATGGTTTTCCTATCAAAGTTTGAGACATCTCACCCGAGCCACACCCACCTGACAACCCGATAGGCCGCCATCACGACCGTTGCTAAGATCGCCAAGGTCACAACAAACCAGAACAAGCCCACTACAAATTCTTTCAACTCATACATTTGACATTTTCCTCTTCTCAAGCCTTGAGACCTTTGGCCTGTGCTGTTTATTCTATCACCCTAAAACAGAAAGGGTAGAAAAAACCACGAGGTAGTTGACGGCACCCCTGGACGGTGGTAATTCTCACCCCGTGGCCACTGAACCCAAGACCTTCACCTACGACCACCCCCGCCCCGCCCTCACCGTTGATCTGGTCGTCTTTGGCGTCGAGACCGACAAGCAGACCGGCGACCTTTCGCTGCGGGTGCTCCTGATTGAGCGCGGGCAGAAGCCGTACAAGGGCCGGTGGGCCTTGCCGGGTGGGTTTGTGGAGCTGGGCGAAGATTTGGAGAAGGCGGCGTTCCGTGAGCTTTGGGAGGAGACGGGGATTTTGCCGTCGCACATCGAGCAGCTTTACACCTTTGGCGCTCCGAAGCGCGATCCACGGGAGCGGGTGGTGTCGGTGGCGTATTTGGCGCTCATCCCGATGAACGTGATGCCGCTCGCGGGGTCGGATGCGAAGAAGGCGCAGTGGCATCCGGTTGAGACGACGGGCTTACTTTCGTTGGCCTTCGATCATGATGAGATTTTGAACAAGGCCCTGGAGCGGTTGCGGCAGAAGATCCGATATGCGCCGATTGGATTTGGGCTGATGCCTGAAGTGTTTACGATTGGCGAGTTGCAGCGGCTCTATGAGTTGGTGAGCGGTCAAGCGTTCGACAAGTCGAATTTCCGCAAGAAGATTTTCTCGTTGGGTGTTTTGACGGAGGCGGGGAAGCGGAACAAGACGACGCAGCTCTACATGTTCGACAAGGAATCGTATTTCATGGCGGTGAAACAGGGGATTAGCTTTGAGATTTGAAGGAGAACAAACATGACCGTGCGCGACAACACATCATTCCAGACGACGATGAAGCTTAAAGAACAGATGATGGATTTCGACCCCGTTGATGTACGTTCGTCGAGCCTTCGAGGTGAGAAATGATTGACGAGCAACTAATTTTCCGCGCCTCCCTGGCAGCAACATTCATTGCCGTGATGGCGCTCATCGTTTACGGTTTCACCCTGCTGATTTCAGCCGATGGCGCCATCAAGGATTGCTATCTGCATTCGCATCTTCGATATGACGGAAAGAAGCTCACGGCTGTCATGGGGCGAGTCCATTTCAGGCCTGATATTCAGATCGGTCTTTTCGAGGAATACGAAAAGGCGGAAGAGGCCATGGCAAGATACGCAAGCTGTCGCGTCAAACCGTGATACAAAGAGCCATGCCGAAGAAACGCAAGAAGAAAAAATCCGATGACTTTGACGATGAGGTCTCGGGTATGGAGGACGCCTTCAAGGAAATGTTGAAGGCTGTACCGAAGCCGCCTGGGGAAGAGATCGCCCAGGAGAAGAAAAAGCGGGCGGCGTCACCGCTCGAAATCAGGGCGCGGTATCAGGTTTTGAAGAAGCGCATTCGGACCCGACTCGCGACGCGGTTCATTGACGAGGAGGCCGGGCAGGCGGCGTATATCGCGAATGGGGTGTATGCGGTGGCCGGGAAATACAAGGTGCGCGGGGAACTCCTCGACTGGGATCATGAGCTGCGGAGCATTGATGCGAAGCCCGATGAGAAGACGAAGCTGGCGCTGATTGTGCATTTGGCGAAGCGGTTGAAGGTTCGGAACTAAAAATAAATCAAAATCGGAACTTGACTGTCAAACTTTGATACGAGAAACTGCCATCTTTCATGCCAAACGAAAATAACCCGCAAGCCAACGCCATTCTCGGGCATACCTTCAGACTTCTCGATCACGGATTCGTCCGTTTGATTGACTACATGGGCGGCGACGCAGAAATCGAACAGGCCGCTCGGGTTTCGTATGATGCTGGTGCAGCGTCGCGGAAGGTTTCAGAGACAAGGGGGTTGCTTCGGTATTTGCTTCGTCATCGCCACACGACTCCGTTCGAGATGTGCGAGCTGAAGTTCCATTGCAAGATGCCGATCTTCGTGGCGCGGCAGTGGATTCGGCACAGAACCGCCAGTGTGAATGAACTTTCAGGTCGGTACTCGGTGCTGCCGACGGAGTTCTACCTCCCCGGTGTCGAAAATTTGAAGTACCAGTCAAAGACCAACAAGCAAGGCCGCGCGGAGCCGTTGCCTTATGACCTGGCAGACACCGTGCGTTCAAGCATGCGCAAACAGGCGCAGGGCAACTTTGCAGCCTACCAACTTTTTCTGGGTGAGTGTCCGCCGGACGATTATTTCGACGAGGAAGATACGGCCAGGCTACGCGGAGGCGGCGGGCTCGCAAAAGAGTTGGCGCGCATCAGTCTTCCGCTTTCGACCTATACTGAATGGTACTGGAAGATTGACTTGCACAATTTGATGCACTTTTTGAAGCTGCGTCTCGATCCACATGCGCAGCATGAAATCCGTGTCTTTGCGGATGTCATGTTCGACCTGGCCCGCAGGGTCGCTCCGCTCGCCATGGAGGCATTCGAGGACTATGTCCTGAATGCTGTTACCTTCTCGAAGCCAGATATAATGGCGGGGGCAATTGACAATGCTGATTTGCCGGAAGGGGAACGGAAGGAACGCTTGAAGGCCATTTTCGGCAATGATCGAGAGGTGCAAGAGTATCTGGAGAAAGTGTCGAGGATGGAGAAGCTCGTGGAGACAGAGAGCTAAGGGAGGAGCGACTTGATCCGAGTGTTGATGAAGTTGGTGACGGGTGCTGCGGCCTTCTACGTCGGATATGCGGTGGCTCGGCGTGTATTCATGCCGTGGCTCAGAAGAACAATTGAAGCTCCGAGTAGGAAGATGAAATGAGCATCAAAATCTACCAGTACTGCGGACCTTTTCTCAAGTGTAAGGTCATCCGGAGGTCGACCCGTTTGCTGGGTGATTTCAAGGTGTGTTCCACACCGCATTGCAAGGCAAATGGAAAGAGAGTGTCCGTGTCCTATCGTTTTTGTCCCGAATGCAGCGGCAAGTTGGAAAATAGTTATGTGGAGGTGATGGAGAGGGCGTTTAGTTGGTATGATGAGATCGGAGATCGCGAGTTGTTTCAGGCGCCCATCTTTGACGATTTTGATTTTCTGATTCCGAATAACAAGAACACGCCGACGCGCAATCGGATACCAGAGAACTCGGATGAGCAGCCGATTTCCATTGTCTCGGCGGAGGATGTAATTGAGGACAAGCGTAAGTTCTCTCAGCATTACGCCGAGATCATCAAGAAGGCCAAGGAACTCTACGGTTCGGATGGTGTTGAGGTGGAGTGGGGTATCGTTTCGTATTACATGTAGTACGCCAAGGACAATGGACAAATGCGAGTGAGAATCGTTTCTGATCTGCACCTGGATTTCCATGCCGACGGCGGAGTGGGATTACTCAAAGAGATTGGAAGAACGAGATTCAACGTCCTGGTGATTGCGGGCGATCTCACTTCGTATTGTGACCTTGACCGGGCTTTGGAGCTGGTTTGCACGACCTTCGATGACAAGCAGATCATTTATGTGTTTGGGAATCATGAAATGTATGGCGGCACGCGAACGGAAGCGTTCGAGAAGGCCAGGAAGGCCGAGAAGCGATTTCCGCATTTGCATGTCCTGGAGAATCAGGCCGTAGTATTGCCAGGCTGGGAGCCCCTGCGGTTCATCGGCTGTACGCTTTGGTTTCCACATTCAGGGAAACCGGAGCTGCTCGACAAGCATCTGAATGACTTCTCGGAAATCAAAGGCATCTACGAGTGGCTGCCTACGGTGGCCGAGGAATCGGCGCTGTACCTGGAGAAGAACATCCAGGAAAATGATTTTGTGGTGACGCATCATCTTCCGCATCCGAGGAGTATTGCGGAACGATTCCGTGGTTCGCCCCTGAACAAGTATTTCGTGCATGACATCTCCAAGACAATGGAGTCGGGCTATGCAGCATATTGGGCACACGGGCATACGCATGAGAGCGCCAATTACAAGGTGGCGGAAGGCTGGACTCATGTGTACTGTAATCCATTCGGATATGCTCGTCGCGATGTGAATTCGGATTTCAAAGCCGATTTAGCTGTCGAATACAATTTCTAAGGAACCCATGTCATCGATTCAAATCGACTACTCTGCCCTCGCGAGAGCCTTGCAGAATGAACCGGATTTTTACGACCGGCTCCCGGAAGCAAAGGAGACAATGAGGCGCGAGGAAGATGCCAGAGTGACGTTGCTTGAATGCGTCCGGACGACAATGAGTCTGATCAATGCGGGGCGAATCTGAACCAGAAATGTCCGAAGGCGAAGGTCCCCGGGTAAGAAAAAACATGAGTGATATCTACCAATCTGAAGACGACTACAAGAAGGCCGACTACTACGACGCCTGTGACACTGAAACCCTCGAACATGATTTCGAGCACGAGGCGATTTTGGCCTGGTGTGACCAGAGCAACGTGAAGAGCTTGACCGATTTTCGCGACAAGACATGCGTCATCGTCGCCTATTCGCTGAGCGGTCAAAACCCGAGAGAAGCTGGCAAGCGGACGCTGTCCGGGATTGATTTGGAGAGGCTCGTTGGCGAACTGCTTTTCAAGAAGCGGTTTGGAGCGTCGGAGTAGGATGTCTGGTTCCGACGGCCAGGCCTCGAACCTGATCATTGTTCTGGGGGCTTTCAAGCGCTCGGGGACCAATTACCTGCGCGACCTGCTTTGCTGCCATGCCCGGGCCTGGCCGTCGGCCATCGCAGAGGACTTTCTGCTGGCGAAGTCGGATCTGCTTCTGCAATACGTCCAGGGAACGACGCTACGCTGGGGAATGGCGGGGAAGGCCCAACAGGGTGTCCTTCAGGAAAGCATCACCAGGGCCTTCGTGGAGCTTCTGAACGTCGAGGGCGACCGGGTCGTTTCCAAGACCCCCTGCACCGAGGGTGTCCACAATGTCGACACGATATTCCCCGGCGCCAAGGTGGTCTTCATCGTCCGGGACGGACGCGACACCATCGAATCCGGACGCCGGTCCTGGGACTGGGGCATCAAGGAAAAGGCCAAGGAATGGGCCGAGGGTGTCGCTCGGATTCGAGACTTTGAGCTGAGCTTCCCCGGGCGGTCCATCCGCATCCGATACGAAGACCTTTTCCTGGACCTGGAGAACACCCTTACACCGGTCCTCAATCACTGCGAACTTCCGCTTGACCTGTACGAATGGGATGCCGCCCGCCAATCGCCCGTGCGAGGGTCATCCGACCTGCGCCATCGCTGGAAAGAGAAAATGCACTGGCATGCCAAGGAAAAGTGGCCGGAGTTCAATCCGATTGGCCGGTGGCGAGAACTGTGGACCGAAAAGGATTTGGCGGACTTCAACGAGGCGGCGATGATGATGAATCAGTGGTTGGGGTACGTTTAGTTCGCAACGCGATTGATCAACTCCAACCATCGAAGCGCGCCATTGCGCGCCGAGAAATGATTGTGAGCCTCGGTGGCGACGTGTTGACGCTCGGACAGCGGCGCGTTGACCTGCTTGACGGCGGCATTGCAGAGGGCCTTCAAATGCTCTGGATCGAAAAGCGGTCCGATGTTGTCTCGGGGCTTCACGAGAATGCCGCCCACCATGTACTCGGGAATCGCGCCAATCGCCGTACAGACGGGAATCACACCATTTGCTTGAGCGCGAATCAAATCTTCGATATCGCGGGTGGAGGGCGTCTCGGTGTAAAGAATGAAAATCTGAGCCTGATTGAGTTCATAGGGTTCGTCGTCCCGGGTGACAACGAGGTGGTGCGGAAAGGCTTCCTTCAGGGATTTTTTCCCTTTCAAATCCCCGCAGTACATCACCACGGGAGGGGCCTCGCGCGCAGTCTTCGCCTCTGGAGAGACGAGTGGCGCTTCGAGGATGACATTGACGTTGTCTTCACCGATGAACGGCAGGCGAGCGAGTAAACGCTGTCGTAAATACTCCGAAGAGCAGACGAAGGATGGTACGTCAGCGAGCACGCCGAGCTTATCGGGCGTGAGTTCTTGGATGTCTTCTTCGCTGCGAATCCAGGCGATGCCTGCGGGGTTGACACTCCGATAAAGTTCAGGCGTCTTCTGAACGCAGAATAGTTTCCCTCCCGAGGCATCGGAGTGATACTCATCCCGCAGAGCATCGGCGATTGCGCCTTTCGGAAATGCGATGGAGCGCGCTCGTCTCGCGAGGGTTTGGAGTCGCTTGGCTTGCTTGATTTCTTTGTCATCACCCGCATACGTCGCAAGCCGCAACGCCATCCGGTGATTCCCTGTACGCCGAAAGCTCCAACTGAGAATCTTGAGATACGATTTGAGTGACTCCGACTCCAGGGTCTTCGGGTCTCTCATGTTCCGCATGGCGAAGTCCCCCAACCGGGTTGCTTCCAGGTCTCGACCGCGCATCGCGAACGTCGCCGCCAACCGCAACGTCACTGCGTACGCCTGCGGCTTCATGAGGTGCGCGAAAGCCAGGAGGCCACTGGCCTTCTTCGAGAAGCGATATTCCTCCCAGTAGGAGTCGGCCTCGACCACGAGGGCATGAATTTTCTCGTCGGACCAGTCCTCCACGGTTCAGTCCTCCAGGGTCTTCACGGACACGGCCAACTCGAACCCGGTGTCCTCCAACATCGTCGGCGTGTCGATGTATCGGAATGTCCGCAGCTCATGGACGTTCGGGTCGATCTGCTTGAGGCTGTAACGCCGGGGCTCGACGCCCAGGAGTTGAATTTCGACCTCATGCTCTCCGGTGCCAGGCGGCATTTCGATGCGATACTGGCCGCGCTGGCGCTGGCCCTGGGAGTCGAGCAGTCGTGAAACCTTGATGAGCCCCTGTGACTCGAACTCCTCCTCGTCCTCGGGTGAGAAACGAGCGAATGCGACGAAATCTTTTTGACCTTCCATGGCAAAAGAGAGTAACATATCAAACTTCGATATCACACTAAAAATGAGAAGCGCGTACGCCATTATCTGGATCAGCCGGAAGACCTTGAGGGCCACCTTTTTGGGAATTTACAGCTCAGGTCCCGGTTCGATCACCCACCATCTTGACACGGAACTCCCGACGCTCGTCTACGAGATGAAACGCGCAACTTATGGGGAAGCAATGGATGCACTCGAAGGTTTCGTGAAAGGAGATCCAACGCTTCGAGATTTGTACGCCAGAGGTCCTCGGCATGGATAGCAAACGCCAGATAATCATCTCGGCCTACGAGGCGCTCGCCAAGGTAGCCTCGCATTTCTATCGCCTGGATGATGGTGCCGATGATGCCGACGACTTCCTCGAAACGATGATGGTGACGGAGTCGTTGATTGACTGCGGCGGCTTCAATCATCGTGACCTGGTGGCACGGTTCCGTCGAGGCCGGAGGACGGAGTTTGGGGGGAAGGTGATTTGGACGGGGAATCGGGACAAGCAGACGCAGATGGCGAAGTTGCGGGCGTCTGGAGATCCGTTTTATTTGGCGGAGGATGGCATCACGAATGGTGCGGCGATGCGGATGTTGGGGGTGGCGCTTTATTTCCCGAATTTTTCCGAGATGGTTTATGCGGCCAATGCGGTGGCCCGCATTACCCATGCGTCATCGGCGAGCCGGATGGCGGCTGTCGCGGTGGCATTGCGGATGCGACATATGTTCATGTGGTCATTGGGGCTGGAGGGGTTCGCGCCGCCTCCGACCAAAAAGAATTTGTTGCTCAATAACTGGACGGTTTATGGAACAGCCTTGCAAAAGGCTGCCGACATACTCGGTCTTACAGACAGTCCTTTCATGAAGGCTTTTCAGCGTGAGATGTCTGCCGTGCCGCCTGCGGGCTTGGACAATCTCGCCTGGCGCACGGGGTTCATGCACGTTGCGAGCAGCTCTCCCCTTGCCGCAATCGCGGCGACATTCCTGGGCAGTCCCGGTCATCCACCGGTAAGCGGACCTGCTCTGCCGAACTCCCCCCATCAGATCGCAGGTGTGGAGCAAGAGTACTGTGATGCTGCGGTCGTCCAGGTCAATTGGAACTTCTTCACGGCAGAAGAGAGAGAGCAAGAGAATCGAGCTTTTGCGCCTCGTCACGACGCGGATACCTTCTATTCGATGTTGTATCCAATGCTGGCGCTTGGGGGACGACCGCTCGACTGTACCAACAACGATGTCTTCGAGCGGTTCTCGGATATCGCGGATGCAATGATGAGAAGGTGGGACCCATGTCGATAAGCCTGCACAAGCCAGGAAGCTGGGAGCAAACTGGATACGCCCTTGACGTGATTCCGGGCAACCATCGCAGGGTTCTGCTCACCCGAATCAACGAAGAATTCAGGCGCGATTTCAATTCCGAGCGGATACGTGAGTATGAGGTTTCAACATTTTTCCCAAAGCTTGCGGCTTCTGCCGACATGCGTGCCTATGCCGCCGATTTTGCAAGTCGTGGGATGCTCAAGGAGATCGGAACGGGCTTGACCTGTGACTCGGTTCAAATCGCTCTGCGTTTCCCTGGCGGGAACATGGTAGAGCCAAATTGGCATATCGACGGCATCCCCTACGCAGGCAACGGCGTCACGACGGATGCAGGACCGCAATGCAAGGCCATCCTCGGCATTTACCTCTCTGACGTGGAAAGAGAGGGCGACGGAGAGCTTCAGATCGCCCCGGGCTCGCACTTGCAGGTTGAAGAATTCGCCCGCAAACACGGCTGGTCAACGTTGCGGAAGGGCGCGCTGCCCGAAGTCCAGAACCGGTTAAGCATTTGGGGTAAGGCCGGAACAGCCATCATAATGCACCCGCAGATGATTCACAGGGTGATGCCGAATCGTAGTACGAATATTCGGTATGCGGTGTATTTTCGATATTACCAAAGGTGACACGCTGTCAAGAGGCCCGTGGCGTCCGTCGAATCTTCTCAGGCGATTCGATACCTTTGCCACAAGGGGCGACGCAGGGATGAGCGGATAGCGCACGCCGTCGAATCTTCTCAGGCGATTCGATGCCTTTGCCACTGAAAGTCGCAACTCTGAACTCCGTCGGTTGAATCTTCTCAGGCGATTCGATGCCTTTGCCACCAAAAGATTTGGGTGCCCCAGGCCTCTATTCTGGCTGTCGAATCTTCTCAGGCGATTCGATGCCTTTGCCACTTGATCTTGTTATGGCGGTACTCGAACCGCGCGACCGTCGAATCTTCTCAGGCGATTCGATGCCTTTGCCACCGGACTTGTAGTCGAATCTTCTCAGGCGATTCGATGCCCTTGCCACGATGGCGGGTCATCCTGGTCGGAGTCGAATCTTCTCAGGCGATTTGATGCCCTTGCCACCCACCGAAATGCTTTAGCCGAGGCCAAGACATTTCTGTCGAATCTTCTCAGGCGATTCGATGCCTTTGCCACAGCAACCATCAAAACTATTCTATTTTCAAAGACCTGGACATCACCTTTCGAGCGACTTGAAGACAACGCAAGATAGGCTTCCGCAAGTACGCGATTTTACACGCGCTACCGAGACACCACCGAGGCGCTCGCAAACTTCGATTTTACGCGGCCTGTACGCCCATATCGGTGCCGCTCGTGCCTTCGCAGTGGAACCTCGAAAGGATATTCTTCGCAGCATTCAAATCCTGATCCCAGGTGGTGTTGCATTTGGGGCAGGTTCGGATGAGTTCCTTGGCGGCGTTGAATTTCTCGGGGTGGCGGCAATTGTGGCAAACGATGGTGGTGAATTCCATCGGGACCTTGGCGAAGATCATCTTGTTTTTGAAGGCGTCGCGGAAGTCCGAAAGGGCAGAGACAACGCGGTTGTGCTGGATGTTGGAGGGTGTGTCGGCCTTTTCGGATTCGACGGGCTCCTTCACCGCGATACGGGTGAGCTTGAAGTTCTCAAAGACGCAGGTTTGGTATTTTCGCGCGAATTCGAGGGCTGTGTGACGGTAGAAGTTGGTGCGTCGGGCGATGGCTTGTTGGCGCTCGTCGCATTCCCATTGGTAGAGGTGGAGTTCTTTGTGGAGCCAGTTCTTGGCGATGTTGAACCATCGCTCATCTCCGGCGAAGCGGTGGTTAGGCCAAATGTGTTTCACGAGGCGGCGAAGTCTGTCTTCGGAGCGCCAGGCGGAGAGGGTTTCAGTTTCGGTGAGCAGGGCTGGAGGGATTGCCATACCGGTCTTGATGGCGTCGGCTTTTGCTTTGGAGAGGAGAGCGCGCATTCGGTTGAATTTACGTTTGCGGATGGCCTGGAGGGAGTCAGCTTTGGCGAGGCCGGAGGGGATGATTTCGGGCAGGAGGATTTCGCCGCTTTGTCCGTAGTCGTCGAACCAGTAAGCGATCCGAAGGTTGTTTTTGGAGCGAACGCGCCATCCGATGTCGAAGGCGATGGCGCCGTGGCCGTCGGATTCACATTTGAAAGTGTTGGATTCGACAGATAGTTGGAGTTTGTATTCCATGCGCGTACCGATGCGTTCGCGCAAGATCCAAGCCCAGAGGACTTTGCCGTCGACGGGAAGTTTGCGGTTGTAGAGGGTGATGGGGAAGGTGGCGAAGGGGCGGTCTTCGCCCCGGCCTTCGCCGATGTTGAGGTGAACGCGGGTTCGGCTTTTGGTTTTGCCGCCGGTGCCTTTGCGGGCCTTGTGCTGCTCGCGCGTCAGGCGCTCACCTTTCTTGGGAGCGTTTTGCGGGCGGGGGTCCCAGGTGTCGTCCGGAACGGGTTCGATGCGAAGAAAACCGTCTTTCCCGCTGAAGATTTGGGAGATGGTGCGGCCTTTTTGGAGTTGAACGCCGATGCGACCGACGGGGTCGTGGCGGACCTTGAGGGGCATGCCTGTTGAGCAGGCTTGTTCATGAGCTTTGTTCATGAGGAGACGTGTGCCCCAGGCGAGGGGCACACGGGGTTCTCGGATGTCTGGATGTCCTTCCTTGCGGTGGACAATCTCCCCGGGCTGTCCGGCTTCGTTGTAGAGCGCTTTCTGTTCTGCCGCTGTCTCAGCGTAGAGCGCATTGGTTTCTTCAGCGATTTGAGCCTTGGCTTTGTCCTTTGCGGCTCGAAGGGTGAGGGCGTTTTCCTTGATGGCCTTCGTGAGTGAGGCGATTTGTTCACGCAGGCCGGGACGCAATGGCACGTTCTTGCGCGCCTTGGCGCTCGCGACTTTGATTTCCTCGCGGAGTGATTCTTTCAGTGCCTTGTCGGCGTCGATGGTTTCCTGTAAGCGTGCAATCTCAGGAATGCGCAGCATGAGTTGCTGGTATTTTTCTCGACTTTTGTTGGTGATTTCAATCAGTCGGTTCCGATACCATTGGGCTGCTCGAAATTGCGCTTCGACGGCCATCCAGCAGCCTGGTTCTGCCGGTCCAGCGCCGAAGGACCAGATTTGAACGGGAGGGGCGTCAGGGGAACGTTTTGCTCTTGATTTCTTTGCCATGGAATGCAATCTTGCAAGCATGTCAGCAAAACAGCAAGCAAAAAAAGAGCTTGCCGCAATCACGGTTCGGCTTCCGGCTGCTCTCGTACGGGAGTTGAAAATCCATGCGGCGTCTGAGTCGATTGCGATTCAAGAAGTTGTCGAGAAGGCACTGTTGTCATACTTTTTGCGAGAAGGTGGAGGCAGGAAAAAGTGAAACATCGTAATTTTGTTGTTTATTATAATTATGTTCTTCCTGAGCACCCTGCTCCGCCTGTGAGTTCGACGCTGGCGCCATGGCTCATGTCCAGCGCAAGAGAGGGTTATGGCATGATCGCCATAACGACTCAGGGTGAGAACTCCGCTCCGTACCTGAACATGGTTAAAACAACCGCTGAAATCGCAAAGAGATTGGAACTGAAAGACGAGAAACATAAGGACGCGCTGGTGATTATCACAGGCATCAACGAGTTGTCACAGTCGGACTACGAGGATTTTCTGCGAAATGGATAAGCTCAATCTCGAAGAACTGAAAGCCATCGCAACTCTCGCAGATCTCTGCCGCGCCGACTGGGAGCGCCGACCGACAATCATCGGCGCTTTCTTGAAGGCGGCAGCACGCGGGGTCGTGACGACCGAAGACACCCTTGCCGGGCAGCCTCGACTCGAAGGCACTCGCCTCAGTGTGGATTGGATTCGCGCCATCCTCACCAATGTCAGCGTGGACGATGTTCTCGAAGATTATCCGCAACTGATTCGAGCGGACCTGGAACCTTTCATCACCTCTGAAACGCAGCGGCCAGAGGAATGGTGGCTGTACCCAAATCGCCTCTTTGATTCCGCCGTCCCATATCACGTTTTTACGTTCACACCTGATGCGCCCTTGCCACCAGGTGTCAAGAAGCATGCCGATGGTTTTGTCGTTCAGATTGCCGGGGAACTCCATCAGATCCAAGCGGGCAACAAGCTGATCGTTTCACGCAAGGACAGGCACATGAGCATTTGGACTGAGGAACAGTGGGAGGATTTGGTAGCACGAAAGCTCTTCTCCAAGACTTTGTCGGCCTCCAACGCATGAGACCTTGGATCTTCATTCAATCCTGCCCCGGACGCGAACGCTTCCTCGAAGCAACCGTGAACTCTCTCATCGAAGCCGGTGCGCCCTGGGAGACTATCGTTGTTTGTGTTGACGGTTTCCCAGGCAATAACGCCTGCTACCACGGCGCTATTACCCTCTGGCCTGAACCCCGAGGCAACCTACAAGCCTTCATTCAGATCATGTCCATCGCGGCCAAAAGCGCCGCGCCAGGCGACCCGATCTTGTTTGTTGAGGATGATGTGCAGTTCTGCCGGAACGCCATCCCGCGCATTTTCGCGACTGGCGTGCCGAAGGGCCAGCCCTTCACCACTTTCTTTGACATGAAGGAATTTTTCCCGGGCACGCCGTATGGACTCTATCGGGTTCCGCTTCAGGGGCTCGATGGTCGTGGCTTCTGGGGTTTGCAATGTGTTTTGTTGACTTTCGAGGCTGTGCAACATTTTGCCAACTCGCCCCTGCCTGCCGAGAAAGCGAAGAAACTCAAGAATCATTCCGACATGGTGCTCGCGATGACACTCGCAACACGAAACGATGGTGCATCAGGACAAGATTCGGTACTATATGACTCATACGCGGCACATGTGCCGTGTCTGGTGGAGCATGTGGGGGCCGAGCATTCTGCAATTTGGAAGTTCCAGGAACATGAAATCTCACGACGCGCCACAAACTATCCAGGCCGAGGATTTGACGCCCTTGCCCTCCCCGTCTTCGACGCGGGCGATCTTGTTGTGCCAGGGTGAGCAGGCCCGGCTCTGGAATCTGAAGACGCCGAAGCATCTGGTGAGCTTCAACGGCAGGCCGCTCTTGGCTCGAACCATCGAGATGCTCCGCGCACGGGGCATCCAAGACATCATCATCAACGCCGACGACACCGAGGCATGGACAAAATTCGCCTGGGACCAGAAACTTCAGCTCGTCCCTGAATTCGACAAGAAGCCCGACCAGGACTTCCTCGACGTGCTCGTCCACTTTCGCGCGCTCTGGAACACCTCCGGCCCCACCCTTTGGATCTACGGTGACACCGTCTTCTCCAATCGGATGATGGATGAATTGTGTAGAGGTCGCACCAACGACATCTTCTTCGCCACCCGCTTCTCCCCCTTCCCGCCGCTCGGCAAATGGCGTGCCGAAATCTTCGGCTGGACCATGCAGGCTCGCTATCATGAGTCCCTCGACAGCTTTCTCCGCGTTCGCCAATGTTCGCCCTACCACAAGGCCACTGACGTTTGGAGCCTCTTCCACTACCTCATGGACCGCCGAGACAACGAGGAGCGCGACGCCGCGTTCCTCGACGCGGGCGAAGAGGACTACACTTTCGACCTGGATTACGAAGGCGACCTCGCTGACCTGAGCCTTCTCGAAATGCTCGCCCAGGACGACGACACTCAGACTCGGGAAGGACGCCGGTGAGCAACAAGGAAATCGACCCCCGCATCGACGACTTCAACGTTGGCGGCCATGAGCCACCGGACGCCCTCGCTCCGTCTAAACGTAGCACCGGCCAGGTCATTGGCATCATCGAACACGATCCACGCCAGGGGACCCTGTTCGCAGGGTGCGTGGTTCGGAAAATTGGCCTTGCGACCTTCGAGGTCGCTCTGGAGGTAGAAGACGACTTGCTGTTCGTTCATCTCATCTGGCCCACCCACACCGTCATGGTCGTCTCCCCCTCCGGCCACCCCCCAAACATCCGCCACATCGTCACCTACGGCCCCACTGGAAAACCCCATGTCTCGCCCGCCTGCCCCTTTACCGCCAAACTCGTCGCGCGCCATGGAGCGTGACGTACGCAGGCTCGACGGCTTCTCTGAATACGTCCTCCAAACCTCCCGGGTGATTGAAAACCTGGAGCGGAAGGTCGTACAATTGAGCGAAGAGAATGTTCGTCTCCGAAAAAAGGTCGTCCTCGCTCAGTACACCTTCCCGTTCATGCTCGGCGCCATCGTGGGCGGGTGCCTGGTGGTCATCTTCTGGTAGTCCCTCATGATGTCAACCGAAACACGCCTGAAGCGAATGAACCTCTACGACGTTTTCGAGCGTCAGATCTCAAAGGGTGTCTGTACCTGGAACATCTACATCTACCCGCGCGTCGGTCGAACGGTCTGCCTCACCATCAACCCGGAAGAGGCCCGCCAAGACAAGCTCACCCCGAGCGAAATCCTGAACGTCCTGTGCGCCTCGATTGAATCGTATGACTTCAAGGTCCCCTGGACACTGAAGGTGGAACCCGTGGTCCTCACGCTCGACGCCAAAACCGCCGCCAAGGCCATCCATTTTCGGAGGCCGGGGGAGCATGGGTGGGTGAGCTAGAAAGTCTCACTTAACGCGGTGTGGTGGAGTCGCCGGGAATTGCACCCGGGTCCAAAAGAATTCCGTTCAAAGACACTACGAGCGTAGTCGGTATTTTGGGGGCTCTGGACCCGACAACCAGAACAACTTTTGCCCTCCACCACCAGGTTGTAAGTCCTGGAAACTACTGAGAAATTTAACCTGCGCTCTTTCAGCGGAGAGCACTGGCGAGGAAAGCCTCAGACTTGCCTTCCGAAGTCCCGACCAAGATGGTAGCTTAGGCAGCCATCTGGATCGGAGCGGCGAACGAGTTATCGTTTGCGTTTGTTTTCGGCCTTCGTTTTACCGGCTGATGGCCAACCCGGGCTCGCGTCGTTGATCTTCGCTCCCTTGTCGAATCTAAATCGACCCCAAGTATTTTGCATTGTGTATCAAGCCTTTATAATGCTATTTTGCATGAGCACATATGCTTGAGAACACGGGAAATTATACATGACGGCAGAGCATGCAGTCAAACCGGTAATGCCCACCAGTGTCGACATTTCTGAGTATTTGACGACTGAGGAAGTGGCAGAACGATTGGGTGTTTCGCTCCTGACGGTTTCCAATCGAGTGGCAAGAGGCTATCTGCATCCTTTGAAGGGATGTCGCCCAGATCCTTTCGGAAGACAAAGGAAAAAAAAGAGGTTGCTCTTCAATCCAGTTGAAGTCGAAGCAGAAATAGCACGAGTTCAATCTCTGATTGCTGCAAAACCTGGATATGAGGGGAGACAACGTGGCGTGCCAGGTCGTTCCGGCAAAGTGAGCATATCTTTGCCCGTTGAAAAAACGGCTGATGAACCCGCCGATCAACCAGCTAAAAAGGTCAGCATCTCTCTTCCGAACAATACCGCAGTGATGGCAAGCGGTGAGATATGTGCGGCTGCTCTCAAGATTTTTGAAGATGGAGGAAATCAACTCACGGTAATCCGTGAATTGAAGGTTGATTTTCAGGCTGCCAAGTATTTTTGGTCTTGTTATCTTGAAGCTCAACCTGGCTGGTTTCTTCCACCAAAGGAATTTGCACGCATACGAAGTGTGTTGGATTGGACTGAAGATCCGCCGTCTGTCGCCGGATTTTCAAGAGCGTTCTCCCGACTCATGAATGAGCCGAGTTCTTCAAATTCTGATACGAAGGCATTGTCGATTTCCGAAGATAAAGCCATCGAAGCCGCACTTGCAAATCCCGTCGATGAAGAGGAATCCGAGTAAATGCCCGCACCCGTCAAGAAGCTCCGCCGATTCCTCGAAAGCTGCCTCGAACTCGAAGACGACGTAGATCTGGTGCTCTACTCCATCAACGTCGCAGGCCGGAAGGCACCTGTCTGGAAATCCTCGCGCAAGTGGACCATCGACGACGCCGTGCCGCTCATCGCTGAATGCTCCCAGGAAGCCGCCAACGGCTTCGGCAATACCACCCGCTTCGCCCTCCTCGCCTTCCGCTCCGGCGACGAAGATCGGTCGACCTCCATCCTGAACATGTCCTGGGCTCTCGCCCCCTCCGCCAGCGGCGGCGACGACGACGCCATGTCCGAACCCGCCACCGACCAGGGCCTCCTCGCCCAACTCATGCGCCACAACTCGGACCTGCACCGGCAATCTACCGGCACCTGGGGCATGATGTTCTCCTACCTCACCAACATCATCGACAAACAAGCCACGCAAATCGACCGCCTCGGCAACGAGAAGATGTCCAACGCCGCCGCCGTCGAAGAACTCGTCTCCAAAAAGCACGAGCGCGACATGGACATGGAAGATCGCAAGGCCAAACAAAAGCGCCTGGACGACATGTTCGGCAAGGTCGCCACCCTCCTGCCCGTCGTCGTCAACAAGATCGCCGGGAAAGAACTCGTGCGCCAAAACGACACCCTACTCGAACTCACCTCGACCGAATTCGTGGGCTCCCTCAAGCCGTCTCAACTCGATGCGCTCTTGCAAACCGGCGCTCTCGACAAACATCAGCTCGCCCTCATCTCAACGATGCTCGAACAAGCCAACAAGCGCATGATCTCCGCCGAAGAGCGCGCCACGGCTTCCGATCAAGCCCAGAAGGCGGCGACGAATGGCATGGGGACCTTCAGCATGCTGTCCGGCCTGTTGAAGTAACCATGCTCATTCATAATCGGTGATCTGCCGTCCGGCGTTTGTCAGCACGAGATTGCGGATGTAGGTGCGATCAGCGTCCATGTAGAGTTCGATCAGGTTGCGGCGGGCCAGGGCTTTCCAGGTACTTAGCGGGAAGTTCTCAACCAAGTAGTGGTAAGAGGAGAGTCCGTGTGACCGCAGGGCTTTCAGTGCGTCGAGCATCAGTGGGGAGAGCGTCTCCTTGATCTCGGGAACGCTGCGAAGCAGTAGCGGTGTCTTGGCCATTATCAGAATCCTACAGGTTGGACGCGCCAGGCGGTAACATATTCGCTTCTTCTGACTGACCGTTCTTGCTGAGCAGTGGCGGGCGCGTGCGTGCGAACCGGATCGACCCTGCAAACGCAAGCGAAAACCATCGCACACTGTAAGTCTGCGGAATCAATGGAACCAACGTTCCATATGACGCTTTGTTCTTGACAGTGCGGCTTTTTGCCTTCCGCGAAACGGAAACGGCGAAACGCGCTAACTCACTGTAATCATGTCGAAATTAGGACTTGACTTTTCTCAAACTATCAAGGTTTGAGAAGCCTTCCTCAAGATCGCCATTCTCCCTATGTTTAATAGGCAATGGTTCTCGGACCAGAAGCGAACCCGATGAGCGGCGCTGAACTTCTGACCCGATAACCGAAACCCCAAAAACAGTTCTTCGCGATGGGTCGCGGGGAAAACCGGAGAAAAACATCATGGCACTTTCAGTATCTCAGCGAGACATTGTGAACTTCAAGCAGCGCGTTGACCGCCTCTCGGCCAAGGCCAAGGGCGTCATCGAGCGTTCCAAGGAGACGATGGAGACCGTTGTGACGACCACCGAGGTCGGCGCAGCTTCCTTCCTCTTCGGTCTTGCTCAGGGCAAGTTCGGCGGCATCCAGATCGTGGGCGTTCCCCTCGACCTCTTGGCTGGTATCGGTCTTCACATCGCCGCCTTCTCGGGCGTGGGTGGAAAAGGCACTGCCAAGCACATGCACGCTTTCGCAGACGGTGCTCTTGCATCGTTCTTCAATCACCTGGGTCGCGATGTCGGCTACGCCATCCAGACCCCGGCAGATCGCGCTCGCATTGCCAACTCGGCACGCGCCAAGAAGAGCGCTCCGGGCACTCTGGCAAACGGTGCAAACACTTTCGGCATGGGTTCTTCGGGAGGCGCCAGCCTCGCTGACGAGGAACTCGCTCGCATGGTCAGCGCCGGTCGGCGCTAGTGACCAGCGTTCTCTGAATCCAACTGTGTCACACCAAGGTTAACCGCCACGGTGTGAGACGGTTGGAATTCAGAGGACGAGGATGGATGGGTGGCGTTGAGGGTCTGAATCCAAGGGTCATTTCGACTCAAACCAAAAACAGGAGAAACAATCATGCGTGCAGATATCGTTGGTGGCTACGGCCACGAAATTGCGGGATACGACTTCGTTGGTGATGACTACCAACTGGACGGCGACTACCTCGTCGGTTCGGATCTCCTCGGTGAGATCTACCCCGAGCAGGCCGTTCGCCGAAACGCCCTCGTGGCAGCCGCCGTGGCGAACCGCCGCGTCGCTGAAGGTCAGATCGTGACGGACACCTCCCCGACCAAGAGCCGTGAGTACATCCTCGGCTTCGACTCGACGGCAGTGCCCGGCTCGACCTCGGCAAACATCACCAAGCGTCCCCAGGTCATCTTCCGCCCCGAGCGCGTCATCATCCCGTCTTCGGTCGGTGTTGATTTCCAGGTCGTGGACATCAAGGTCGGCAAGAACTCACAGTTCTCGGCTTCGGGCGAAGTGCCCGCAGTCGTGTTCGCAGAAACCGCGTTCGGCGTCCGTCTGAAGATGGACACCTGCCAGGTTTCGATGGACGTGACGATCAGCGTCCGCAACACGAACGCTGCTCAGCGCAACTTCACGGCGGCCATCATCGGCCCAGCCGTCGAGTAGTCGGCTGCCTCTCGCCTGCTTGCGCGAACGTGTTCGCACGCGAGCGCAAGCAAAAGAGGGGTAACAGGCTCTCAAAAGTTTGAGGGGGTCTGCCCGGTAGGGGAATCTTCGCAAGACGGTTTCCCTATCGGGTCAGATTTTGAGCGATGTCCGGGTCCCGAGAAACACACCAAGGAAAACGCAAATGGCACTAGCCTCCTATGAACGTCAACACCTCGCGATGCAGGCCGCAGGCTTCATCAACGCAGCAGGTACGACTGTGATTGCTTTCGGCTGTCAGATGACCCGTATCGGCATCGGACACTACGGATTGCTACTGGATGCCTCCGACGGCGTCGTGGCAGACGAATCTTTCAGCAAGGTCCAGGTCAAGGGAGCCTCGCCTGCATCTGCTGTCGTGGACGATCTCTCGAACACCGAAAAGCGAATTCGCGTATTCAACGCGAGCCAATCCCTCGCGGACAGAGACATCGAAATCGCGCTCTGGAAGAGCGTCACCCGGAGATAAGTCATGTCGGAAGCAAACTACGAACGACAACTTTTGGCATGCCAGGCTGCTGGCTTCATCTCGGCAGACGGCAGCACCAGCTACGGCTTCGGTTGCAGCATGACCCGCCTGGCTGCGGGTCAATATGCAATGCTGCTCGGTGACTCTGATGGCGTCGCTGACGGTGAATCTTTCACCCAGGTTCAGCCCAAGGGAACGGCCCAGCGGCAATCCTCTGTCACCGATGTCTCTGCGACGCAGAAGGACATCTACGTGAGCAACGGTGCGGGTGCCGCCACAGACACCGACATCGAAGTCGTTCTCTTCAAAACCGTGTCGAGGTAATCAAACATGACCGTCAGAAGCTACCAACGACAGCACCTTTCGCTCTTTGCCGCAGGATTCATCAACGCCTCGGGCTCGTCTGTTGTGACCTTCGGGTGCCAACTAACTCGCCTCGGCACCGGTGAATATGGCGTGATCTTGGATGCAAGCGCGGGACTCGTGAATAACGAGTCCTTCACGTTTGTCACGCCAAAGGACACCGCCCTTCGCTACCCCGTGGTGGAAGACACCAGTAACGTCCTGAAGACGGTCCGCGTGTTCACCGGCGTCCCCAGCCAGGTCGACACGGGCATCGAGGTGGCGCTGTATCGCTCGACCAACGGCTCGTAGTCTCCAGCATTCGCATCACTTCCATCTCGGGAAGTCCCTACCCACGGCGGGGTCAGGCCGTGACGAACAACAACTCTCAAAGGAATACGCACATGACAATTGCATCATACGAACGACAGCACCTCTCGGCCTACGCGGCTGGCTACATCGCAGCCGACGGCTCGGGCGGACAGGGCTTCGGTTGCTCGATCACCAAGCTCGGCACGGGCATCTTCGCCCTTTTGTTCGGGGCAGACAGCGGTCTCGTCGACAACAACTCGATGACCTTCGTCTCGCTCAAGGGGACCTCGGCCTCTGAACCGCTGAGCCATGTCGTCGAGGACACCAGCAACACGGTCAAGACGATCTACGTCAAGAATCTCACCGTGTTCGCTGATGCGGCGCTCGAAGTCGCCGTGTTCCGCACCCTCGCCCAGACATAGTCCCCCTTCGCCGAACGCCTGAGCACGAGTGCCCAGGCGTTCAGCGGAAGCGCTTTTGTAAGCGTCGCTCCTGTACCCGAGGGATTCGTACTCGGTCTTCAAAAAACCAAGTGTTGAAAACCCTGCAATGAGTGCAGGGGCGGCAAGTTCAAAGACCTCCACATGCCGCCAACCATCTCTCTCGCCATGATCGCACGGGACCGGGGCAAACTGCTTGCCCGGTGCCTTGAAAACGTGCGTCCGCATGTCGATGAGATCATCGTGGTTGACGCCGGTGGGTCGACGGATGACACCAAGGAAGTCGCCAAGTCCTTTGGCGCCCTGGTGTTTGACTTCAACCCCACAACTCACCCCGAGGCCTTCTACCTCGACGTGGAAGAGCGCTTCGCGCCCCACGGGATACCAGGCCCCTACACGAGTCGCCAGGCCCTCGCAAACTTCTCTGCCGCTCGCAACTTCTCCTTCGAGCAATGCACGGGCGACTACATCCTGTGGCTCGACTCGGATGACATCGTCACCAACCCCGAGAAGCTCCGCTGGGTCGCCGAGAAACTCGGCACCGATCCCACGGTCGAATCTGCTTTTCTGCACTACGAATACGACCACGACAAGGACGGCAACTGCACCATCCGTCAGGTCCGCGAGCGTCTCATTCGACGCTCAGACTTCCAGAGTGGCAAGGTCCGCTGGAAGCTCCCCATCCACGAGACCCTCGACGGACTCAAGAAGGGCTTTCTATTCGAGGAAGTCGTCGTCATTCACCAGTCGCCACCGGTCGAGACCATCACCATCGAGCAAAACGGTGTTCGGGTCCAGACCGACCATCGCGATCAGGTCCGATATCGCAATGTGAAGAACCTCCTCGTCGAGCAAGAGCGCATCGAGAAGCTCGGCGAAACCCTCCCCTGGCGCCTTTACTACTACCTCGGCACCGAAATGCGCTCCATCAACCCCGAACGCGCCATCGGCTACTTCAAACAATACATCGGCCTCTCGCCCTGGGCGGAAGAGCGCGCCATGTCCCGCTACTACATTGGCCAAATCCGCGAAATGACCCAGCACGCAGACGACGCCTGGGATCTCTTTTCGGGCGCAGCCCTCGAATACCCCTCCAACCCTGCCCCCTGGTTCGGCCTCGCCCGCCTCGCCTTCACTCGCGGCGAATGGAGTCAGGTCATCTACTTCTCGGAACGCGGCTTTGCTTGCGTGAAGGAAGATGTCGTGAAGCATCCCTCTCTCGTGCTCAACCCTCTCGAATGGCAATACCGCGCGCATCTTCCATACTCCCGCGCGCTCATCGAGACGGGTCGCATCGAGGATGCGAAAAAGTCCTGTGAAGCGGGTCTCTCCATCAATCCGAGCTGTTATTTCCTCAACATCCATACGAAGATGATTGCGGAGAAGGAAGCTCTCATTTCTGGCTCTTCCAACGAGAAAGTGCAGGCAGCTTAATGGGCGACCCGGCAAATCAGTTGAACGTCCCTTCCGACGCTCCAATCACAAAATATCGCTCGCCAAACGTCGACCCGCAATTCGACACACGCTCGGCGGAAATTCACCTGACAGCAGCCTTGCAGTCCCCGGTGAATTCCGATGAGGAAGTCACTTTTGGCGGAGTCGGGCAGCCTGTCTCAAACGATTGAATCAAACGCATCACATTTCGCAAACGTTAGACCATTTCAAAAAGGACATCATCGTGAACATCGGACTCTCGGATATCATCGGATTTGGAGCACAAGCTTCCCCCTCAATGATGGGAGCGTTTGCGGCAGCGGCTCGTCGTCGGGCATGGACGCCAAGACGAACGTACGCCGCCCTGAAGATTGGCAATCTGAAAAGCAAGATGGCCGCGAAGATGCACCATGCGAAGGTGTCGAGGGCTGCCAATGCCGGTGTGCCAAGGGCGAAAATCTGGATCGCGAAGTTCAATGCGCTTTGCAAGGCGAACCCAAAGGTGATGCGCAAGGGAAACCCAAAGGTGATGCCGAAGATGAAGCCCAAAGGAAACGTCGCAAGCGTTCGTTGATAATTTCGATCCTTTCATCCCTCGCAAGGTAAACGACCCATGCCCATCATGATCCTCGGCCTCGGCCTCGTTCTCATGCTCGCCCTTGGCGGAGGGGGAGGCTCGGCCAAGGCGGCCCTTCCTCCGAAAAAGGATGAGCGTGGGGACCTCGACATCATTGATCCGAACTACAAGGGTCCTGACGAGTCAACCGACCCGACACCGAGCGACATCATCGATCCAACTCAGGTTGAAACATTCGAGAAGAGGGGCGGCGGTGTTGGACCTGGCGGCGGTGGGGGTGCGGGCGGTCGTGGTGGGAATTCCGAGAAATCGCTCATCAATGCCCGCAAAGCGGAACAGCAACACATCCACGACATCAACCGCGTCCAAAACCACATCCAGGACCGGAACAACACCATCCGCGAGACCATCAACACCCAGCGCCAGGGTCAATCGGACATCCGCAACACGCAAAATCAAATCATCAACAATGTCAAACAGGCCCAGGGCATGTCTGACTTTGAGAAGCGCGCCCTCGCGGCTGCCGAACAGGCAACGCGCGGTCGCCTCCAGGCAGAACAGGCCGCAGCACAGCAGGCTGCGAACGCCCGGGCTGCGCTCGACGCCGCCAACGCCGCAGCCGAACAGGCTCGCAATGCTACCTCCGAGCGCGAAGCTCAGGCGACAAAGGAGCGCGCCGATGCACTCGCGGCAGCAGCCGCTCAACATCAGCAAGCCGCCGAGGCTGCACAACAGGCTGCCAATCTGAAGCTGCAACAGGAGCAAACGGCGCGCGAAGCCGCCGAACGCGCCCACCAGCTCGCCGAAGACAAAATCCGTGAAGCCCGCGAGCTTGCCGAAAAAGAGAAAGGCATCGCCGCCAAGCTTGCCGACGAAATCGCCTTGAAGAAGGAAGAAATCGCGCGCAAGGACGCCGAGGTCAAGCAAGCCGCCCTCGACGCCGCCAAAGATAGAGAGAAGAAGAACAAAGAGCTGCAAGACGCTGAGGACAAGCGCAAACACGAAGCCCTTGCAACCCTGGAAGAAAACAAGGCCAACCTCCGAAAGCGTCAACAGGAACTCGCGAACGCTGAGAAAGTGCGTCAGCGAGCAGCGCGGGAAGCGCGTCTTGCCAAGACGGCTGCCGACAAACAAGCCGCTGCCGAAAAGGCACGCCAGGCCGCTGTCGAAGTCCAAAACCGCAAACAGCAACTCGCAGAAGAAAAAGCCGCAGGCCTCCTCGCCATCAAAAACGAGAAGATCAAACAAGACACCATCAAACGCGAATTCATCAAACAAGCGTTTCTCAACGCCGTCGAACGCTGCATGACCTTCAACCCCGGCATCGACCGCCAGAAGTGCATCAACAACGTCGCCAAGCTCTTCAATTCCAAGGGCATTCCGCTCGGGACCAAGCTCGGCAATTTCGAGCTGAAGTCCGTGGAACAGGTGCAAAAAGCCGTCGGCCCGCTGCCTCTCCTCATCGTGCCACCACAAGCGAAGAAGGTAGCGCCAGCGCCCGCCCCCAAGCCCGGTCCTGGCCCGACCCCCAAACCCGTCGCCAAAGCTCCACCCAAGCCCATTGCCAAGAAACCGCCAGCCAAACCAAATGTCGGTCCCGCCGGTAAATTCTCCTACGCACCCGACTACGACCGCGTGAACAAAGATCTACTGGATCGCGCATCGCTTGCAGCCATCACCTATCTCAATAACAGCGTCAAGAAGTATCCCGCGATCAAAGCGAATTTGGCGAAGCGTGGTTTCAGAACCAATGCTCAGATTCTCGAAACATACTTGGTTCCGCCGCTCATCAACAATCTCGCTCGGAACCGGATGGTCAAGGACCCAGAAGGCAAAGGCGCTGCCCGATACGTTGAAGGCACAACCCAAGACAAGATCATGGCTGCCCTTGACCTGCCCCGTGAAGAATTCAAACGCCGTCTTCTGAACGGACTCATCAATGTCGAACATCATATCGACCACGCAGGGAATCCTACTTTTTCATCGAAGTGGCTCGTGAAAGGAAAGGGACGCAACCTTGCCGGACAACAATCTGTGTCCTTCCTCTACAAGCAATTTGCTGCGCCCGCACAACGCGCTCGCGTCTCCGGCGCCTACGCCATCGCAGGCACACC
>Ga0172363_10000472_pt1 | contig 30246 bp, 30 predicted proteins | sample LakKivs2_kivu2a2_FD_114541 | JGI IMG/M metagenome (GOLD analysis project Ga0172363, IMG submission 114541) | Sediment microbial communities from Lake Kivu, Rwanda - Sediment s2_kivu2a2 | ecosystem: Environmental > Aquatic > Freshwater > Lake > Sediment | place: Rwanda: Western Province, Lake... | reverse complement strand
GGCGTAGTAATGGCCGATGCGGCAGTGGCCGCACTTGCCGATCCCGCACGACATGTTCTTCTCCATGGAGAGATAGATGTTCGCGTCGCGGAACCCCATCTCCAGGAGCTTTTTCGTCGCGAACTTCATCATGATGGGCGGGCCGCAGACGATGGCGATACCCGCCTTCGTGTCCATGTCCACACTGTCGATGATGACAGTGACGAGCCCCACCTTGCCTTTCCACATAGGGTCGCCCTTGTCCACGGTCAGTTCGATGTCCAGGTCCTTCCTCTTGGTCCACCCATGGATCTCCTCGCGGTACAGGAACTCCTGGGGGTTCTTGCACCCGCCCCGGAAGGCCAGCTTCTTGAACTCCGAGCGTATCTCAAAGAGGGAGTACATCAAGCTGCGCAGGGGCGCGAAGCCGCAACCGCCGCCCACGACGAGGATCTCTTTGCCTTTGAAGGCGTCCAATGGGTAGCCGTTGCCGAAGGGGCCGCGCAGGCCGACGGTGTCGCCTTCCCCGAGTTGATGGATCTTTTCCGTCACCTTGCCGACCCGCATGATCGTCACTTCCATGACGTCCTTCTGTGAAGGGTTCGACGACGGGGTAAACGGCGCCTCGCCCACGCCGGGAACGGTCAGCTCGATGAACTGCCCTGTCCGGAAACCGATGGGCTCCTCGGGCTTGAGCCGCAGGGTCCTGATGGTCGGCGTCTCGGTGATGACGTCCAAGACCTCGGTCTTGATCGGGCGGTAAGGGTTGGCGTCAGGCATTCTCGACCAGCCTCTTTAGAACCTTGCGGATGTCGATCTTGGCCGGGCACGCCGAGATACAGCGGCCGCAGCCCGTGCAGGCGTAGAAGTCGGCGACCTTGGGGAAATAGTCGAACTTCTTGTCAAAGCGGTTCCTCAGCCGCATCCACAGCTTCGGACGCGGATTGGCCCCGCCGGCCACGCGGGCGTATCCCTTGAACATGCACGAGTCCCACACGCGCAGCCGCGCCATGCGCGCCTCGTCCTTCTGGTCGTAAAGCAGAAAGCAGTGGCACGTCGGGCAAATAAGGGTGCAGGCCCCGCACTCGACGCAGGCCTTGGCCTCCTCTTCCCACATCTTGGATTCGAGGTTGCGTTCGATGATCCCCGGGAAGCGGTCCTGGGAAGGAACCCCCTCCCTCTTGATGTTCTCCTCGACCTGGGCCTTCACCTTGGCCCGCAGCCGGTCCCGGTCGGCCTCCTGTTCGCGCTTGGCCTCTTCGAAGAGGGTCTTGTGTTTGGTGATGAGCGCACGGCCCTTGTCCGAGAACGCCTCGGTCAGGTACCCGCCGCGGACGGCGGAGAGATTGATATCTGTATCCTCCCGGGGGGCGGGGGTGACGCCGAGCGCCAGGCAGAAGCACGTATCGATAGCGCACGTGCAGTCCGCGCTGATGATGAGGTTTTCCTTGCGGTTCCTGATATAGAGGGGGTCTTGAAAGTCGTGATCGGCGAAGACGCGGTCCTGGACCTTGAAACCCTTCAGGTCGCAGGCCTTGACGCCGACGATGGCCAGGGGCTTGCCCAGGCTGGGGGGGACGTCCGGCGCGAACCCCTCGGCCACCAGCTCGCGGGCGCGGGTAAAGAAGGCCTTGAGCGGCTCGAAGGCGCGCACCTCTCCGATGACGACGTCGTCAAAAGAGCCGTCACAACGCCGGTAAAAACGCTGCTCCCCCTTCTTGACAGGAAGATAGACGCCGTAGTCCTCCCGGAGGATATCCAGGAGTTTGCGGAGGTTTCCGTCCGAGATGTAACTCATTATGCCGCCGGGAAGTTCGGGATAAGGATTTTGGGAAACGGAGTTTAGGGTATCCTAACATAAAACGCTCAAAAATCAACCAAAATCTCTCCGGAAAAGGGCCGGCCTTACCCGCTGCCGACGTAGGACTTCGTGCCGTGGGACTCCTTCTGGAAGTGCGGGACGTTGTTCATGAAGTCCCGCACGCACGCGCCCACCAGGGGGTCGTAGGAGCGGTTGTGCATGGCGCGCTGGATGCGGCCGGGCTTGGAGTAGAACTCCCGGAAGGCCCAGGAGCCGAGGTCCGCGATCTGGGGGATGGACAGATGTTTGGTCGGTATGATGGGCTGGTGGAAGTCCCACTGCCGGATCTTTTTATTCAGGTCCTCGATGCCCACGACCCCCTTTCGGGAGAGCGAATCCCAGATGGGCGACCCCGGGATGGGGGTCAGGAACTGCAGCGCGATGATGTCCGGGTCGATCTCATCGACGGCCGCGAAGCGCGTCTTGATCTTCTCCTCGTCGTCGTCCTCGAAGCCGATCATCCACGTCAGGACCGTGGCGATCCCGGCCTCGCGCAGCTTGGCCACCGTCTCCCTGACCTGGTCGACGGTGATGCCCTTCTTGAGCTTGCGCAACTCTTCGTCGTCCGCGACCTCCAGGCCCACCAGGCACATGAAACATCCGGCCCGCCGCAGGTCGCGGTTCAGGTCCGTGTCCCGGATGAAATAGGGGGCGCGGCCCAAGGGCATCCACTTCATCTTGATGCCGCGGCTCAGGCACTGTTCGATCGTCTCCTCCACGCGCCGGCGCGATACGTTATAGGTATCGTCCATCATGACGATCGTGCGCGTGCCGAACGTGTCGTAGAGGAGCTCCATCTCGTCGACGACCTTATGGGCAGAGCGGAAACGGTACTGCTTCAGGTCCTCGTGGCCGCGCGGGTCAAACTGCCCCCACTCGTAGCAGAAGGTGCAGGCCGCAGGGCACCCGCGCGAGTTCCACGTCTCGCTGTAATTCTTCCAGTAGCTGTGGCCGACGTACTGGTCCATCGGGAACAGGTCGTAGGCCGGCATCGGCAGGCTGTCCAAGTCCTGGATGAGCGGCCGGTAGGGGTTGAGCGTCACCCGGCCGTTGTCCCGCCAGCAGAGCCCCTTGATGGTTTTGAAGTCCGGGGCCGGCTTGCCGAGTTCTGCGACCAGCTCGCTCAGCGTCTCCTCCGCCTCGCCCGCCAGGCAGAAGTCCAGGCTGGAGTTCTCCCGCATCGTGAACTCCGAGGCCGAGGCGTAAAAGATGCCGCCGACCACAGTCTTGATGTGTGGATACCGTTCCTTGACCTTACGCGCCGCCTCGTTGTAGATGAAGACGACGGCCAGCCCGCCGGTCGTGTGCAGGATGTCGCCGACGTAGACGATGTCGGGCCGGCTCTGTTCGACCTTCTCGAGCATCTGGGCTTCGTTTAACCCCCACGCCCGGCAATCCACGGCCTCGAGCGTCACCCCTGGGTTGTGCTCCCGCAGGTAGCCCGCGAGCTGTGCGTGGCCGATGTTAATTACCTTATGCGTGCCCCACGTTGCCCACGCACCCAACGGCGGCTGCAAAAAAAGAATTTTCATGACCCTCTCCTTGGTTTACCCCCGCTTGCCTTCCCTTAAATCATCCCTGGTTGCCCGCCCCTTACCTTCCGGGCGAGCGGGGGATGGACATTTTATAGTTTGACTGCTTTCAAAATCCTTTTGAGGTTGTCCCCGAGGATATTCTGTTTGTCTGTCTCGCTGACCGAGAGGCCGTCCAAAAACCCGATCGAGGCCGCGATGTCACGCTTGGCCGGATAATCGCTGCCCCAGAGGATGTGCCCGGCGCCGAAGAGCTCCAAGGACGATATGTAGTTGGCCAGCGTCCGGTCCCCGCTCGTGTCGACGTAGATGCGGCGCAAGAAGTTCGAGGGCACGTCGCCTAAGTCCTTGACGAAGTTCATGTTGCGCAACATCCCGTACGTCGCGTCGTAGCGGTGGGCGATGAAGGGGGTGACCCCGCCGAAGTAGGCGAAGACCCACGTCAGGTCCGGGAAGCGCTGGAAGACCTCGGCCATCAGGAGCTTGCCCACGCACATCGTCGTCTCAAAGACGTACTCAATGACCGGCGTCAGGAGGGGATCCTCGACCTCGGCCGAGCCGATGGGGCCGACGATCTGCGGGTGCACGAAGAGGGGCACGCGGTACTTCTGGGCCTGCTCGTAGAGCTTCCAGTAACGCTCGTCGTCGAGAAAGACCCCCTCATGGCTCGTGGCCAGCGACACCCCCCGGAATCCCAAGTCCTGGGTGGCGCGACGGAACTCCTCCACCATCGCCTTCGGATCGTCAATCGGCAGGATGGCGGCGCCGATGAAGCGCTCCGGCTGAAACTTGACGATGGCGGCCACGCGCTCGTTGTAGAGCATCGCGATCTTGCGCAGCGACCCCATGCGCCGGTGCGCGTCCGTCGTGGGATACGTCAAAACCGCCCTCTCGACGCCCGCCTTCTCCATCGCCTCAACCTGGGCCTCGATGTCGCCCCAGGCCTTGGAAAAGAAGTGGGCGTTGTTGATGATCTCCTCAGGCAACCAGTGGCAGTGCGCGTCGATGACCATACGGATTCTCTGTAGGGCTAAAGGACCGCCGCCTCTCCCTCGGCCGTCGCCGCGACCGCCACGATGTTGAGCTTTTTCTTCATCTCACCTCTCCGGATGGTCCTGCTGCAAAGGGATGACGGGCTTCGTCCACGGCGTCTGCTGGTTGATGACCGATATCTCCATGGGGCAGACGTTCGCGGGCACTTTAAGCGCGAAGAGGACGGCATCGCAGATGGCCTGCGGGCTCATGAGCCGGCCGCGGTCCTGCGTGATATCCTTTAATTTGCCCGTCAGCTCCGTGTCCGTCACGCCTGGCAAAAGCGACGTCACCTTGATGCCATGGTCGCGCATCTCGTAGAAGAGCCCCTTGCCCCACTTGCGCACCGCCCATTTCAGGGCCGTGTAAACGATAAAATTCTTCGGCGGCGGGTCGACAATCGTCGAGCCCGACACCATGTTGATGATCGCGCCCCCCCTATTTTCAAGGAAGTGGTTGATCAAAAGGCGCGTCAGCATCACGTAGCCGAAGAAATTCGTGTACATGAGTTTCTCAATGTCCTCGAGCGGCTGCTCGTGGAACGGGTGCTGGCTCGAGACGCCGGCGTTGTTGATGAGGACGTCCACCTTCTTGAGCTCCCGGACCGCTGTCTCGGCCAGATTCTTCAGGTCTCCGAACTTGGACACGTCGGTGACGACACCCACCACCCGCACACCGTATTCTTTGGCGATCTCTTTCGCGGTTGCCTCCAGCGCCTCTTTGCCGCGGGCCGCGAGCACGAGGTTCATCCCTTCCTTGGCCAGCGTCTCGGCCACGGCCCGGCCGATGCCGCGGCTCGCGCCGGTGATGACCGCCGTCTTTCCTTTCAGTTCCGACATGCTTACCTCCCTCGAACCGCCCCACTTTCCCGTTCAGCTCCGAAACAGTTTCCCGAACACCTTAGAAACTGTTTCCGTTTTATGAGGATCGCGTCCGTCGCCAGAAAGAGAAGGCCGAAAAATATCGTATAAACGAAAAACCCGAGCCGGAAACTCTGCTGGAAGAGCGCCCCGCCCACCAGCACGCCCACGCCGCCGGCCACGAACCGGACCGAACTGTTGAGGCTCGATATCTCCTTCATGAAGCGCTTGTCCAGGTCCGTCAGGAATGTGGACATGCCGGCGTGGTTGATGGCCCAGCCGAAACCCCAGATGAGCATGAGGACGGGAATGACCCAGGCCGTCTGCAAAAATATCAGCGCCCCGACAGCCGCCAACATCAACAGGCCGCCGGCCTTGAGGGTCGGCAGGCGACCCTTCCTGTCGGCGGACAGCCCGCCGAACGCCTCCCCGAATATCCCGGCCAGCCCGCACAGGGTCAAGGCCAACGACACGCGCAACTGCTCCCAACCCAACCCTTGGACGAAGTACACCCCCAGCCACTGCCGGACCCCGTGGTAAAAGAGGCTCACGAGGAATATGTAGGCAAAGGCCCGCCAGATCGCCGGCTGAGCCAGCGCCTCGATATAGCGGCTCTGCGCGGCGTGGCGCTGGGTCTCGGTCCTGGGAAAGAACAGGGCCGTCAGCGCCGCTGTGACGACCGCGAGCCCCGCCGGGATGAAAAACATCCACCGCCAGGAGACGAGGCCGCTCAAAAAGAGCCCCGTCAGGTCTGCGGCAAACGTCGCGCTGAAAAAGAGCCCGATGTACTTGCCGCGTTTCTCGGCCGCCACCCGGTCCGCGAGGTAGATAAGGACCAGAGGCGTCGTCGCGCCGGCGAAAACGCCCACGAGAAACCGGAAGACGAAGAGCGCCCTGTAGCCGGCGGCACAACCCGACAGGAACGAGAAGACCGCGAACAAAGAGAATGTCGCGATATTGATCTGCCTGTTATGAAAGAGCCGCGTCAAGGGGCCGTAAAAGAGCGCGCAGACGCCGTACGGCAGCATGTACGCCCAGTTGACCCTGCCGACGGTGAAGGCCGAGACGCCGAACTCCTGCGCGATCGCAGGCACGATGGCCGAGATCGAACCGACGTTCAACGCGATGCAGCACCCCTGCAGGCACAATATGAAAAATACCGTTTTCTTGATAAGTTACCTCAGCGCCCCTCCCAAAGTGAGACAAAGGTCTGACCTTTGTCTCATTTTCGGCTTCCCAGTCTCATTTTCCCCTTCGAAAAGGTCTGACCTTTGTCTCATTTTTTGCTTTCGCGCTCGATGATGTCCTTGAAGATCTTCAGGTTCTCCTGCGAATGCTTGTTGATGAAGCCCTCGACCTGCTCGTCCGTGAACTTGGCCTTCCCGTCCATCTTGAAGTCCTGGATCCACGTCATCTTGATGCCATCCGGCGTCGGCGTGTAGAGCCAGATGATCTTCATGTACTCAAAAGGGAACTCGGGCGGCAACTTCTGGGCGTAGGCAAAATAGTTCTCCTTGAAAAGCAAACGGAAGGACTGCCAGGAGTGGCCCTCGTCGTCGGTCAGGCGGAAGGTCAACTTGTTGCCTTCCTTTTTGAGAACCGTCGCCTCCTTGTATTCGCCGCCAAAGAGCTCGGTCCACCGCGGGATGTCGTTCGAGATGTCGAAGACCTTGTCGTACGGCGCATTGATCAGCATGGAATTACACGTGTGAGCCATGACGTCATCCTTTCGGTTTCCTACCAGTCATCCCTGTTCGCCCGCCGCTCCCTTCCCGGCGAGCAGGAATGGACAGAAGCTTGTTTACCTCTATACGATGGCCACAGCGCGGCACCAGCCCGCGCCCGTCTCTCTGACCTTCACTGGGAAACAGGACACCGTGAAGCCGTGCGGTTTGGGGATTGCGCCGAGGTTGCCCAGCCGCTCCATGTGGCAGTACTCCCGCCGGCGACCCAGAAAGTGGCACGGCCATATCCTGGCTTTGTCCTTGGTCTTCAAAAACTCGTTGAACATCTCAAAACACGGCCGGTCGAGGCCGATCGTGTCGATGCCCAGCATCCTGACGCCCTCATCGAGAATGTACTCCAGCGCCTCGGGCAGCATGCCCACGTATTTGTGGACATAATCGGGCGTCTCCAACAGTTTGTCCCCGCCGGTGTGGAGGAGGACGATGTCGCCGGCCTTGAGCTTGTAGGCGATCTTCTTGAGCGCCTTGACGACCTCGTCCTTGGTGATGTTCTGCGGGTATTTTAAATGCGTGAAGTCAAGGACGACGCCCGGCCCGTAACACCACTCCAAGGGCACGTCCATGATTTTCTTCGCCGGCTTGCCGGCGCACCTGCTGCCGTAGTGAAAAGGTGCGTCCACGTGGGTCCCCATGTGGACGGAGGCGTGAACGATCTCAAGCGACAACATCTCGGCGTCCGGGACCTCGTCGGGCCGGACCACGCGTTCGCCCTTGGCAAAGCGTTCGCGGCCGCCCGGCTGCTGGACCATGACGACCTCGTTGAAATGCTCCACACCCTGCACGTGCGTGATGCGTTCGATGCGGGCGGCGTGCGTTTCGACGAGCGTGTCGTCAATCGGAAGGCTCAGGTCGATGATCTTCATCTTGTCATATCTGCCGGCGCACATCAGTAGGCCCACACGGATTCGCCTTTTCTCTGCCCGGTAGGAAATCTTTCGATATTGATCTGCCGGCCGTCTTCGCGTGTCCTGACCTCTCGGGAGCCGGTGTAGTCTCCGCTGATCTCGCTCGTTGAATATCCGCCGTGGTCGCTCTCATACTGGGACGAATAACCGGAGTATTCCCCGCCCTCATCAACGCCGTACCTCGTCGTCCCCGTCACAAAATAATTCTTCACGTACGTCCGCTCGGCCTTGCCGCTGTCTTGTCCGCAGCCCGCCAGGGCCAACAGCAGGAAGGCCAGCAGCGCATGGCGTCCCATGCTAGGCATTCCTCTTTGAATCGATGACCTGGGCGATCTGTTCGACGGTGTGCTGCTTGGCGACCTCTTTCTCGGCGAGTTGGACCCCGAACTTCTTCTGCAGGGCGATGACGACCTCGACCATTTCGGTGGAGTCCACACCCAGAGACTGCTCGAGGGACTGGCCGTCCTTTACCTCTTCGGGCCTCACTTTCAAAAGGTGGACGATGACCTGCTTGACCTCCTCTTTCGTTCCCATCCTCACCTCCGATTTACCTCACTTACCTTCCCTTAAATCGTCCCTGCTCACCCACCGCTCATCTTCCCGGTGAGCAGGAACCAAAAATTATGCCTTTTCCATCACCAAGGCCGCATTGATGCCGCCGCGGCCGCGGGAGATGACGAGCGCCTTCTTGATCTCAACCGGCCGCGCCTTGTCCGTCACGTAATCCAGCCCCTTGCATGCCGGGTCGACCTCCTTGAGATTCAGCATCGGCGGGGCCATGTTATGCTCCATGGCGAGCAGCGTCGTGATCATATCCACCGCGCCGGAGGCGCCCAGGAGGTTGCCGAACATCGTCTTGGGCACGCTGGCGGGGACCTTGGAGGCGGCAGCGCCAAAGACATCCCTTATTGCCGCGACCTCCCCGACGTCGCCCTCCTGTGTTGCTGCCCCGTCAAGCGAGATGTAATCGATGTCCACGGGCTTGGCCCCGGCCTGGTCCAAAGCCATGCGAATCGCGCGGCCAGCCTCCTTGCCGTCGGGGTTGGGCTTGATGCGGTCGACGCCGTCGCACGTCGTGCCGTAGCCGGTGATGTACGCAAGGATGCAGGCCGATCTTTTCTTCGCGCGCTCTTCGCCTTCCAAAATCATGATGCCGGCCCCCTCGGCCGGGACAAATCCGTCGCGCTGCCTGTCAAAAGGCTTGTACGCCTCCTCGGGAGGGTCGTTCTTCGTCGAAAGCTCGCCGTTCGTATTGCAGCACAAGAGGCCGTACGGCGAGAGGGGCGCCTCCATTCCGCCGGCGAGGATGAAGTCGGCCTTCTCCTTTTGCAGGACCTTCGTGGCGTGGCCGACCGCCATCAAGGAGCTGGCGCGGTCCGAGACGACGGTCTTCGAATACCCTTTGATGCCGTAGTAGATGGAGACCTGGCCTTGCGGCGCCGCCGGAAACCACGCCGAGGCCATGTAGGGGCTCACCCCTTCGCGGCCCTCGATGTAAAGGTCACGCAGCTCGGTCTCGCCGTAGAGCCACCCGCCCAAGGCGTTGCCCATGAAGATGCCCACGCGGTTGAGGTTTTCTTTCGACAGGTCGATGCCCGCGTCCTTCAGGGCCATCTCGGAAGCGATCAGGGCCATGTGGGAAAAAGGGTCTATCTTCTGCAGAAGGCGCGAGGAGACGTGCGAATAGACGTCGAGGTCATGGACCATGCCCCCGACGTGGCAGGGATAGAGGCTCGCGTCGTAACGCTCGATCTTCCTGACCGACGAGCGGCCGGCCTTGACGTTGGCCCAGAATGGTTTTTTCCCGATGCCCGGAGGCGCGACGATGCCGAATCCCGTGACGGCGACGCGTTCCATTACCGCCCCTCCCCGTAGCGCTTCATGACGAGACAGGAGTGGATCCCGGAGAAGCCGCTGCTCGTCTTGAGGACCGCGTCGACCTTCTTTTCAATGGCCTTATTGGGGACGTAATTCAGGTCGCACTGCGGGTCCCGAACCTCCTGATTGGTGGTCGGCGGGATGAGGTTCCTCTTGAACATCATCGAGACGATGACCATCTCCACGGCGTTGGCCGCGGACAAGGGATGTCCGATCATGGACTTAAGCGAACTGATGGGTATCTTGTACGCCTCCTCCCCCAGGGCTATCTTGTAGGCGTTGGTCTCGAAGACGTCGTTCATGCGCGTCGAGGAGCCGTGGGCGTTGACGTAGTCGATGTCGCGCGGCCTCACGCCGGCGTCATCGAGCGCCAGCTTGATGCAGGTCGCCATCGCCAGGCCGTCCGCCGGCAGGTCCGTCATGTGGAACGCGTTGTTGCACGTGCCGTAACCGATCAGCTCGCAGTAGATCGGCGCCCCGCGCCTCAGGGCGTGGCTGAGCTCTTCCAGGACCAGGATGCCCGCACCCTCGGAGAGGACGAAGCCGTCGCGCTTGTTGTCGAAGGGCCGCGACGCCTTCTCGGGCTCGTCGTTGCGCGCCGACAGGACGCTCACCACATCGAACGCCCCGAAGGTGATGGGCGTCAACGGCGCCTCGGCCGCGCCGCCGATCATGACGTCCGCGTCGCCGTCGGCGATGGACTCATAACAGAAACCGATCGAGTCCGTCCCCGCGGTGCAGCCGGTGGAGAGGGTATTGCATATGCCCTTTAAGCCGTAGCGGGCCGAGAGCTCCGCAGAGGGCGTGTTGAACATCGAGGCGTCATAAAGGTAAGGCCGCACCAGGCGCGGGTCGATGGGCTTGCGGCCGTTGTCCGTCACAAGGGCGAACTCTTCCTCCATGTACTTGGTGCCGCAGATGGCGTTGGCGAGGCTCACCCCGACGCGCCGGCGGTCGATCTTGTCGAAATCGAGCCCGGCGTCCTTCACCGCCATGTTGCCGGCGATGACGCCGAACTGAACGTAGCGGTCCATGCGCTTGACCTCTTCCTCGTCCAGGCCCAGCTCGAAGGGGTCGAACTCCTTCGAGTAGGCCGCGATGCGCGTGCGGAACATCGAGACGTCGAACATGTCGACGAGACGGATGGCCGAGACGCCGCCTGTCATCGCCTTCCAGCAGGCGTCCTTGCCGATGCCGTTGGGCGATATGATCCCTACCCCCGTGATGACGACCCTTCTCCTCATTGCCTCTCAAGCTCCTCTGCTTCTGTGAGACCAATAGGTCCGACCTCTGTCTCATTTTCGCGAGACAAAAGGTCCGACCTTTGTCTCATTTTTGGTCGCGGCGCGTCACCTTGAAGATGACGTGGCCGCCGTCCGGGCACGTCGCCGTGTCCAATGAATTTGGATTCTCCATGAAGGGGAACGTCGCGCCGAAGTTCAGCCCGAAGAGCAAAGGGAAGAGCATGTGGTATGCCGCGCCGCAGAAGCCTTCCGGAGGCTTCAGGCCCTTCACCGTCACCTTGTCGCCGACCTTATACCCGTAAGAACACTTGCCCGTCGACTCCTTGACCTCGATGTCCATGGTCTTGGGGTTGGGCCCCGGCGGCGGCCCCTCGCGTTTCTTCTCGACGACCTTGCCCTCCTCGTCGACGAGCTCGATCAAAAACTCGACCTTCTTGCCGTCCGGGCACGTCGTGCGGATGGACTTCATGTTCTCCATGAAGGGGAACGTCGCGCCGAAGGTCAAGGCGTACATGCATGGAAACATCGCGTGCGTGGCCCCCAGGCAAAAATCTTTCGGCGGGTGGGTGAAGTCGAAGAAGTCGAACGCGTCGCCCACCTTGTACATGTGGTAGCAGTACCCGTCCTGCTTCGTAACGGTTGCGCGCAGATGCGGAAATTTCACCCGCGTCTTTTTGGCGATCTTCCTCAGTTCAGCGAAGCTCTTTTCCATCGTCGGCTCCTGTCCCTAAAAGAAATCCTCGCGTTTTATCTGGGTGCACCTTTCCATGTCTTGAGAGAACTCTTCGGGCGCCATAAACCTCTTCGTCTCCTCGACCTTGTGGACGAGCTCGGTGACGCGGGTGTTGAGCCTGGCGTCGATGTTATGGGTCTTGGCCTGATTGGCGAGTTCGCCGTTGATAAAATCGATTTCGCTGGGCCGGCCGCGCTGGATGCTCTGAAGGATCGAGCCGTACAAAGGCTGCTCACTCAGCCTTGTCATGATCCCCGAGTAGATCGGTGTCGCCTGCTCGAGCGGCAGGGCGCACAACCCCTTGAGTTTCTTGACCTCGAAGTCCGGCATGTCCAAAAGCTCGATCTTGAGCTGGTCCACCACGTCAAAGCCCTCTTTCAAAATCTTGAGCGCCCACGTGCACATCGTAAGGTCGCTGTACGTCTCCTGCATGCTCTTGCCGAGGACCGCCGGGATGCAGTTGCTGGCGTTGACAAAAACCTTGGTCCACTTCATGCCGCCGATGTTTTCGACGGGCACCGCCTCAAAGGCCACCTTGAGGATGTCGACGACCTGGGCCACGGCGTCATCGTTGGGCCCAAACGGCCGCCCCACGAGCCACTTGCCCTCGAAGTTGTGCACGACGCGGTGGTACGGGATGTACGTGGCCCCGAACATGACGATGCTCGCCATCAGCTTCTCGGCCCCGAGCATCATGCTCAGGAGTTTGTCGGCCCGCACCCCGTTCTGCGTCGAGAGGACGAGGGGGCCGTTGACGAGGAAGTCGCGCGACTTATCGACCGCGTCGCGGATGTCTTGCGTCTTGACCGTCAGGACCGCCAGGTCCACCTTCTCCTCGAGACGCGTCTTAACGTCGAGGTAGACGAGCGAACGGCCGCGCACGCCCTCGATCTCTAAACCGTGGCGCTCGACCTCTTTCTTTTGCTCGAGCCGGCCGACGGGCACGACCTCGGCACCTTTGGCCTTCAGATAACCCGCCACGAGCCCGCCGATGGCGCCCAGACCGATCACCGCCACCTTCATCGTGCCCCCGCCTGCTCGCCGTGGCGCTTCAGGTTCTTGAGGATCCGCCGGATGTTGGCGTTGTGCAGGTGCCGGAAGACGAGCGACCACATAAGCCTGTTGCCGGCGCCCCTCACCTCGTAGCGCATCTCGTACGTGACCCGCGTGCCGCCGGCCTCTTGTCGGACACTGACCGTCTCAGAGCCGCTGAACATCCCATCCAAAAAAGAGCGCGTGATGCTCTGCGCGCCCACCTCGGTGACCGCCGCCTCCCAAGACGGCGCAAAGGGAAGCCGCACCTTCTGGCGGTACCGCGTACCGACGCCGACGGCCCCTGGTGTCAGCCGCACGAAACGCATCAAGGAGCCGCGCGGCCACCACGCTGCCTCGCCCCACGCCACGATCTGCGGCAGAAGCGCCTGCGGGCCGCTGCGCACCATGATGGAGTGCCTGTTGACCCTCATCGTTAGGACCGCCGGCGCCGCAGGTCATACTTCTTGTAATCGAACCCGACGTCGTCCAAGAGACGGATCATCAGCGAGTAGAACTGCAGCGGCACCTCCGAGAACATCGCCCGCATAAGATCCTCCTCCTCGACGCAGCGCCCACCGCGCCTGCGCGCATTCTCCTCGGCCTTCTGGGTCGCCCCGATCTCGGTCATGTGCCGATGGAAGATCGGCATCTTGCCGAGCATCCGCCGGAACCGCTCCTCCGTCGTCTTCTCCCATATCATCGTGGTTCCGTCAGACATACAGGTCACCTCGCGTGGCCGCGGCCTCGAACTTGGAGACGTTGGCCATGAAGTCCTTGACGCACAACTTCGCCAGCTCCGAGTAACGGCTGGTCATAATCCGATGGATGCGGTGCGGCCGCGAAAAGAACTCGCGCATGCACCACGAACCCAGACGTCCGACCTCTTCAACCGACAGATACTTCGTCGGCACGACGGGGTGCTGAAAATCCCACGCGATGAGGTCTATCTTATCTGGGTCGAAGACGCCCTCCTTGACGAGCCTCTTCCACAGGGGCGAGCCCGGGGCAGGCGTCACGAACTGGAGCGCGAAAACATCGGGATCCACCTCGTCGGCGAACTGAAAACGCCGCTTGATCTTTTCTTCGTCATCGTCTTCAAAACCGATCATAAAGGTGCCGATGGTGGCGACGTCATTCGCCCGCAGGACATCGATGGTCTTTTTGATCTGCGCCACCGTCACGCCCTTGCCGATGCGCGAAAGGTCCGCGTCATCGCTGACCTCGACGCCCACAAGCCCCATGAAAAGGCCGGCCTTCTTCATCAGGGGGACAATATCCTCCTGCCGCGCCCAGTCGTCGGCCCGGCCCAGGATCACCCAGTTTAGCTGAATCCCCTTTTCCAGGATCCCCTCGCACACGCCCCGGACCATATCGGGATTGACGTTAAAGGCGTCGTCCTGAAAGACAATGGTCTTGACGCCGAACTTCTTGGTCAACAGATCGAGCTCTCGGACGATGCGCTCGGCTGAATGCGACCGCCAGGAGACGAAGTCTTGGGGGTAGCGCGGGTCATACTGGCTCCACTCGTAACAGAACGAGCAGCCGCCCGGACAGCCACGCGACGTGAAAAGCTCGCAGAAATGGGTCCAGTACGTGTGGTTGATGTACCTTTCCATGGGGAACAGGTCGTAGGCGGGCAAAGGCAGGATGTCGATGTCCTTGATGAGCTCGCGGTGCGGCCCGACGACCACCCGGCCGTTCTGGCGGCAGGCCAACCCAGGGATTTTTGAAAGGTCGGCGCCAGGCTTGTCCAAGATCCGGCAGAGTGCTTCCAGCGTCAACTCCCCCTCGCCGATCAGAATGAAATCTATGACAGGGACCTTGCGCAGCGTTTCTTCATAGAGCGCCGAGTACCACAGGCCGCCGACGGCGACGAGCGTCTTCGGGCTGACGTCCTTGACGAGCTGGGCCGTCTTGTTGAAATGCCAGATAACGGCCAGGCCGCCGGTCGAATGAAGGATGTCGCCCAGGACGACCAGGTCGGGCTTCATCTCCCGGACCCTGTCCCGGATGTCGTCGTAGCTCAGGTCCAGCGCGCGCGCGTCCAGGACAACGGGCTGCCCCGCCTCTTTCTCGCGAATATAGGCGGCCAGCTGCGCGTAATACTGATTGGGCGCCTTGTTGACGCCGTGGGTCGCCCATCCGCCGATGGGGGGCATGATGAACAGGACCTTTTTCATGTGTCGCTCCTCCGCCTCAGACATTGAACCACGAGGCAACGAGGCTCTTGCCGCCGGGCGTCAGGTCCACGTTGACGTGCTTGACCTGTGTGAACTCCGACAGGCCCTCGCGGCCGAGCTCCCGGCCGAAACCGCTCTGCTTGTAGCCGCCGAACGGCGCCTCGTTGTAAAATCCCCCGTACGTGTTGACCCAGACCGTGCCGCAGCGCAGCCGTTGGGCGATCGTCGTCGCGCGTGCGATGTCCCGCGTCCACACCATCGCCGCCAACCCGTAATCCGTGTCGTTGGCGATGCGCACCGCGTCATCCGCGTCCCTCGCCTTCAGGACGCATAAAACCGGGCCGAAGATCTCCTCGCGCGCGATGCGGGCGCCGTTGTCGACGTCGGCGAAGACCGTCGGCTCGACGTAGTAACCCTTGGTCAGGTCCTTGGGCACCCCGCCGCCGGCCACGAGCCGGCCCTCCTTGCGCCCCACGACGATGTAATCCAGGACGGTCTTCTTCTGCTTCGCATTGATGAGGGGCCCGATGTCCGTCGCCGGGTCCTGGGGGTTGCCCACCTTGAGTTTTTTGGTCTTCGTCGCGATCATCTCCAGAAAGGTATCGTAGATCTTCTCCTCGACGACCAGGCGCGAGCCGGCCACGCACATCTGCCCCTGGTTCATGAAGATCGCGCACAGCGACCCGCCCGCCGCCGCCTCCAGGTCCGCGTCGGCCAAAACGATGTTGGGCGACTTGCCGCCGAGTTCAAGCGTCAGCTTTTTCAAATTCGAGGCGGCCGCACGCATCACCTGCCGGCCCACGTCCGTCGAGCCCGTGAAGGTGACCATGTCGACGGCCGACGACTCGCAAAGATGCGGCCCCAGCACCGAGCCCTGTCCGGTCACGACGTTCACCACGCCCGGCGGCAGGCCCACCTTGTCAAAGATCTTGGCCAACTCCAGGCAGCTCAGCGACGCCTCCTGGGAAGGTTTCAAGACGACCGTGTTGCCTAATATGATGCTGGAGGCAATCTTCCAGGCCGCCATCAGAAAAGGGTAGTTCCACGGGATGATCGCGGCCACCACGCCCACGGCCTCGCGCAGGGTATAGCTCATCGCCGGCGCCGGGACCGTGAGCGTCTCGCCTTTAATCTCGCCGGCCGCGCCGGCAAAATAGTCGTAAACGTTGGCCGCGACCGGGATATCAATGAAGGTCGTCTGCTTGGTCGTCTTGCCCGTGTCAAGGGTCTCCACGCGCGCGATCTCAAAGGCCGACTCGCGGATCTCGTGGGCGATGCGCACGAGGTAGGCCCCGCGCTCGGCGAGGCCAAGGCGCGACCACTCGCCGTCGTCAAAGGCGCGGCGGGCCGCCCGGATGGCGGCCTCCATGTCCTGGGCCGAGGCGCGCGGGAAGGCCGCGACCTTCTCTTCGGTCGCCGGGTTAATGCTCGGCGTGACCGCCCCGCCTTCGGCGTCGCGCAGCTTGCCGTCGATGTACATCCGATACGGTTCCATATCTTTGGTCATCTCCTCAGCGGGTCCTGTCCGGGGAATGTCGACCCATCCGTCCTCGCTCGTCATCCGAGCGCGGCGTGGCCACTTCCGCGGCCCCGGCCGGCCTCACATCTCGGCCGGCGCGCCAAACGGTCCGACTTATTCGTCGGACCGGCGCCCCATCCCCCCGTGGGACCCCTGCCGCTGCGGGCGGACGGGTCGACACCCCCCGGCCACCCGCTGGTTGAGACATCAAGCTACTCCACCGGCGCGGCGGTCCACAGGTCGAAGAGCCTGTTGAACGGCACGTACCAGCGGGAGATCTTGGCGAAGTCGCCCTTGAGCTTGAGCTTCTTCTGGGTCGTGGCCGCGAACGGGTCGAGCTGGCGCTTGAAGATGGCGCGCCAATAGTCGGCCTTGCCCGAGATGACGAACTCCGCGTCCTCGGTGCCGCGCGTGTGCTCCTTGATGCCGCCGCCGGAGAAATGGAAGCAGTAGGCCTCCTGGGTCTCGTCCATGACGACGGCGAGCTTCGTCTCGAGGGCCGTCTGGGTCGCGAGTTCCCGGAACTTGGCGTCCGCGTTGACGCAGCGCACGATCTCCTCGATCTGCTCGGCCGAAAATATCTTGTACGTCTTGCCGGACGCAGCGGCGGGGATCCCCTCTTTCTTTTCCGGCGCCTGCGGCGCAGCGTCCTTCGCGGCGCAGAGGTCCTTGACGACGGCGATCCGCACCGCCTCCTCCAGCGTCTGCGCCAGGAAGAAGGCGTCCCGCAGCGTCTCGCCGACCGCGACCACGCCGTGATGACGCAGGACCACGATGTTGGAGGCCCTGAGCGCCTCGATGACCGGCGCGATGTCCGTGATCGTCGGCGTCTTCTGGTCCACGACCGGCACCTCGCCCAGCGTCAGGCGCGTCTCAAAGGTGTCGCAGGCGACCTTGTCGCGCACCGCAAAGTAGCCGTTCGTGTGCGTCGGGTGAACGTGCACCACGGCCCGCGCCTCCAGGTTCTTGTAGACGCTCGTGTGGAAGGGCTTCTCGGAGGACGGGACGAAGCCCTTGTTGCGGGGATAGCCGTCGATATCAATCAGGCCGATGTCCGCCTCCTGCAGGTCGCCGAGACACGCCCCGCGGCCGGTGATGAAGATGTTCTTGTCGCTCACCCGCACGCTCAGGTTGCCCGAGAGCGCCGCGGTGAGGTCCTTCTCCCAGATCCAGCGTCCGACGGTGACCATCTCCTGTCTGATCTTGTCCACGTTTTACCCCGCTTGCCTTCCCTTAAAACGTCCCTGTCCGCCTGCCTCTCACCTTCGCGGCGGGCAGGGACGAACAACATCCGTCACGCCTTACGCCGAAGCTCCCGTGACACGGGATCCATATAGATCAGCGGCACCTCTTCCGTAGGCGGGACGAAGGTCTTGATGTTCTGCGCCGTGACGTTTCTCCCGTCCAACTTAAGCAGCGAGCCTTCCCGCCGGCTGACCTTGCCGCGGTGCAGACGCGTCGGGATCTGATGGGTGCGCGCACACAGGACGGCGATGAGCGACCCCGTGCGGCAGACGGCCTTATGTCTCGTCAGGCGGCCGTAGAAAACGTGGACGCCGTTGACGAGGCCGCGCTCCATGCAATGCGCCATCATGTTGTCGCAGATGACGACCGGCTGGATGCGACGGCGCAGCAGCTCCTTCGCGACGACCCGGGTGCCCTCCAGTCCCGGCCGCAGCTCGGCGACAAAGGCCATGGTCGGCTTGAAATCTTTATAAAAACTCTTGTGCGGCACCCCGAAGATGAGGGGCATGGGTCTATGGACGTGCATCGAGCCCCTCTCCTGCCTCCCCTGGCGAGGCCCCCGAAAGGGGACAAAGCCCCCCATTCCTGTCTTGCCGGCCGACGTCCCCCGGCGGGGCGCCGATGGCGATGTGTTGTGTCACGAGCCGCGCCGGCACCACGTCAAAGCCCGGATAGTAGGCCTGCAGCTTCTTGTCGCCGAGCCGACGGCCCTCAAACGTCAAAATTTCGTCGTCGCCGCGCACCTCGATGGGGATGTCCCGGCCGTTCGCCAGGCGCCGGGACGGCTGCACGAGCGCGTAAAAAGGGATGTTGAAATGCCGCGCCAGGAGCGCGATCTGGTACGTGCCCACCTTGTTGGCGAAGTCGCCGTTGCGGGCCGAGCGGTCCGAGCCCACAAGGACGCAGGAGACTTTCTTCTCCGCCATGACCTTGGCCACGGCATTGTCCGGGATGAGCGTCACGTCGCAGCCGGCGCGCTTGAGCTCCCAGGCGGTCAGCCGTGCGCCCTGCAGGTACGGTCGCGTCTCGGTCGCGAAAAATTTGACGCGCTTCTTCTGCCGGCGGCAGATCGCGCCGATCAGCGCCATCTCGCCGCTCACGTGGCAATGGGTCAAGACACTGTCACCGCTCGACAGGAGCCGCGCGGCGGCCTCGGCGCGGCCGATGCGCTGGCGTCGGATGCCGTCAAGCATACCCTCGAGCGACCGCAATAGGACGGTGCGAAACTGCGGCCCGTCCCCGATCCCCCGCGCCACGCCTAAGACCATCCCCGTCACCTCTTCGAAGGGGAAGGTGGGTCGGCTCGCGTTGAAGGCCTCGGCGATTTTCTCAAAAAGCAGCCTCAAGTCCGTGGGCGAGGCCTGGACGGCCTTGCGCGCCTCGAGGATAAACGCATAGACGACGGTCAAAAACTGGCCGAAGGCGCGCGTCTTCATCGTCACGACCGCATCCACGGCCTGCCGGTAGTCCCGGACCTTGATGTAGACGACCTTCTCCGGCACCTTCGTCTCATCGAGGATATAGAGTGTCTGGCCTTCCAGGCGCACGGGCCAGAAGAGCACCGGCTCTTTTTCCTTCATGCGATACCCTCTTAGAGACTTTTTGACCTTGAGACTTTTTGACCTGGTCTTTCAGTCTCACTATTTGAGACTAAACGACCTGGTCAAAAAGTCTCATTTGGGGGGCGCGCCGGCCAGGGCGGCCGCCGCCTCCAGGCAGATATTCACGACCTTCATCTCGGCCTCGTAATAGTCCGGGTTCATGAAGCCGAGCTCGCCCGTGATCAGGTTGTCGCTGACCGCCGAGATGGAGGCGGCCCTTACCTTATTGATCTGCGCGATGGTCAACAGGGCGCTCGAGACCATGTCCACGGCGATGGCCCCCTCTTTGCGGGCCGACTCCACCACCGCGCGGGTCTCGCGCAGGAGCGCGTCCGTCGTCCACATGGCGCCCTTGTGCAGCGTCACGCCGTCGGCCGCCGCGGCCTTCTCCAAGGCCGCCGTCACCCCTGGATCGCAGACGGTCTTGAAGTCCTTACCCACGTAATACGGCGTCACGCCGTCCCCGCGCACCGACCCGGTTGCGAGCACGATATCGCCGACCCTGATCTTCTCGTCGAGCGCTCCGCAGGAACCCGCGCGGATGATCGTCTCGACCTTGCCCGCGCACAGGATCTCGGCGATGATGGCCGAGTCCGGCGAGAAGCGGCCGCCGTTGCCGACGGCGATCTTGACGCCCCTGTACGTGCCGGTGAACATCACGTACTCGAAAAACGAGAAGCTCTTCATCGGCTTCTCGAGGAGGCCGAGGATGGCGTCGCGCCGCTCGGCGGTGCCCGGGATGATCGCGATCTTGCCAAAGTCGCCGGGCCGCACCTGCACCATCCCCAAGAGGTCCTGTCCGGTCAAGTGAATGTCTTTTTTCATCTGCATCGTTACGCTCCTTGCTTTAAGGCGGCTTTGTCGACCTTGCCGCTGCGCGTCTTGGGCAGGGCCCCGACCACGGCGACGGACTGCGGCAGCTTGAAGTGTGCCAGGCGGCCGCGGCAAAACTGCCGGATGTCCTGCTCGTCGACCGCAACGCCCTCTCGCGCGACGACGAACGCCTTGATCGCCTCCCCGCGCAGGGCGTCGGAGACGCCCACGACCGCGACCTCCTTGACGGCCGGGTGGCTATGGATCACCTCTTCGATCTCATAGGGGAAGACGATCTGGCCGGAGACCTTGATCATGTCCTTCTTGCGGCCGACGATGTAATAAAGGCCTTCCTCGTCACAGCGCGCCAGGTCCCCTGTATAGAACCAGCCGTCGCGCAGGACCTCCCGCGTCATCGCGGCGTCCTTGTAGTACCCCTCCATGACGACCCAGCTCTTGATCGTCAGCTCGCCGACCTCGCCGGCAGGCACCTGCCGACCCGCGTCATCGACGATCTTGAGCGTGATCCACGGCGCCGGCCGGCCGATGGACTCGATCTTGTCGCTGCCCATCGGAATGACGGTGTTGGGGGCGTTCGTCTCCGTCAGCCCCCAGCCGTTCAGGGGCTTCGCGTTCGGGCAGTAGGTCTTGAAGCGGCGGATCGCCTCCGGCGCGTTGGGCGCGCCGAAGACATTGACCCAGCGGATGCTGGAGAGGTCGTACTTCTCGAATTCCTTCAGTTGCAGCAGCGCGTAGTACATCGACGGGACCATGTGGAAACACGTCACCTTGTACTTCTCGACCCACCGCAAGAATTCGGGCGGGTTGAAGCGCCCCATCATGACGAGCGTGATGCCGAAATAGATACAGTTCTGCAGATAGACGAGCCCTCCGGCGTGCGACAGCGGGAGGGCGCAAAGTTTCACGTCGCGCGAGGTCAGGTCCACGAAATACTCCATGGCCTGCGGCGCCGCATCCAGGTGTTTGTAGTTGAGGCACACGCCCTTGGGTTGGCCCGTGGAGCCCGACGTGTAGAGAATGAGGGAGCGGTCCGCTTCGCTGATGCTGATCTTCGGGGCGTCTGCAGAGACGCAAGAGTAGATTCCCGCGAAGGGCCGCGTCCCCTCCCTCTCTTCCCCGACGAGCACGACGTCTTTCAAGGTGACGACATTGGCGCGGACCGTCTCAAGAGACACCCCTTCGCGAGGCGCGGTAATGAGGAGGGACGCGTCGGCGTGCGCCAGGATCGCCTGCAGCTCTTCTTCCTTGAGCATGAAGTCGAGCGGCACGACCGTCGCTCCGATGGAAAAAAGCGCGAGATAGGAATAGATGTACTCCGGCTGGTTCGGCAGGTAGATGGCGACCTTGTCGCCCTTCCTGACACCGATCGCCGAAAGGCCGTTGGCCAGGCGAAAGACCGTCTCGGCCAAATGTGCAAAGGAGATGGGTTTTTCCTGGAAGATGATGGCGGCCTTCTCTCCGAAGTTCTTGGCATGTCCCGTCAGCAGACGCCGCACGTCAAACTTCATCTCTCACCTCTATATTAAGGTAATAAGCTGTTACAAAAGGGACCCGTCCCTGCTGGGTCGAAAAATCCGCCCAACAGGGATCTCGTTGGCATGGTACGAGAAGAACTCGAAAATTTTAGTAAAATTTTACTAGTCAATTTTTATTATGTCAAGCAATAAATTTTTTTCAATATCCCCATGTTTTTGACATTGTTAACACTTTTTAAATGAAGGAGTTATGTCTTTTGGGGCCATTCAGGCAGAGAAATCTTCTCATTGGCGAGTTCCGTGCTGACCGTCTTGATGAACTTTTTCTCCGCCAGCAGGAGCTCAAGGTTGTGGTCCACGATCGATTTGAGGTGATAAGAAGACCGGTCAGCCAGCCGGATGCCCAGCCCCCTAAGCCCCTCTTCCACCTTGGCGAGGACGCGGATGCGGCCTCTGAGGCGCCTTAAGGCCACGTCGCGCGGCAGGTACGGCAGGAAATACAGGGCGATGTCGAAGCTGAAGTTCGGCCGCTCGGCGGCGAGCAGACTCTTGGTCAGTAGGTGACGGAAACGCTGGTCCCCTTTCAGCGTGAGGCTATAGACGAACTTCTCCGGCCGCTTGCCGCCGGAGCAGGTGCTCTTCTTGACAACGCCCTTCTTTTCAAGGAGGTGGAGCGAGTAATAGGTGGACTCCACCTCGAGCACGGCAAAGGTGCTGATGACGTTCTTGATCAGCTTCTTGATCTCGTAGCCGTGGCGCGGTTGATCCTTGAGCAGCCCCAGGATGATCAATTCCTGTTCAACCTTCATGGACCTCCTCGAACACGCCCATGGCGCGGAACTTGTCGTAGCGCTGGCCGACCAGCTCGTCGCGCGGCACCTTCATCAGCTCGATGAGGTGCCGCTTGACGCAGGTCTTGATATATTTCGCCGCCTCTTCCGGGTTCACGTGCGCGCCGCCCATGGGCTCCTTGATGATCTCGTCGATGACCTTGAGCCGCAGGAGGTCCTGCGCCGTGAGCCTGAGCGCCTCGGCCGCCTCGGGCGCCTTGGCGCTGTTCTTCCACAGGATCGCCGCGCACCCCTCCGGCGAGATCACCGAGTAGTAGGCGTTCTCCAGGACGCAGATGCGGTCGGCCACGCCGATGCCCAGGGCCCCGCCGCTGCCTCCCTCGCCGATGACGACGGCCACGATGGGCGTGGCGATGCCGGACATCTTCATCAGGTTCTCTGCGATGATCTGCGCTTGGCCGCGCTCCTCGGCGCCGATGCCGGGGTAGGCGCCCGGCGTGTCGATGAAGATGAGGATGGGCAGGCCGAACTTCTCGGCCAGCTGCATCGCCCGCAGGGCCTTGCGATAGCCTTCGGGGTGCGCGCAACCGAAGGTCCGCAGGAGGTTCTCCTTCGTGTCGCGGCCCTTCTGGTGGCCGATCACGACGAGCTTCTGGCCGTCCAGCCGGCCAAGCCCGGCGATGATGGCCCGGTCGTCGCGAAAGGCCCGGTCGCCGTGGAGCTCGACGAAACCCTCCAGCAGGAGATGGATGTAGTCGAGGGTGTAGGGACGCTGGGGATGGCGGGAGATCTGGACGTACTGCCAGGCCGTCAGCTTTCCGTAGATATGTTTGCGCAGGTGGTCGAGTTTCTCCTCCAGGCGCTTGATCTCGCCCGAGAGGTCGATGTTCTTGTCCGAGGTGAATTTCTTGAGCTCGTTGATCTTGCGCTCAAGCTCGACGATGGGTTTTTCGAAATCCAACGCAATCATAGGGCCGATCCGGGGCGCGCCCCTCAATCCATGATGGTGACTTCGGTATTGACGGGCAACAGGTCATACAGCTCTTCGACGTCCTCGTTGCGCATCCGCATGCAGCCGGCCGTGACCTGCTTGCCGATGTTCGTCGCGTCGGTCGTCCCATGGATGCCGTAACCGGGGATGTCGAACCCCATCCAGCGTGTGCCCAGAATATTCTGCGGGTCGCCGTACGGGATGACGCGTCCTTCGCGCGTCCAGGCGGGTTTCTGGAGCTTGGTGACAATCTTGAAGGTGCCCACGGGCGTGATGTTGTCCGCGCCCGTCGAGACGGGGTAGGTCTTAATGAGTTCGCCGTCGGACAACAGCGTCAGGGTGTTCTGGGACTTGTCAACGACGACAGTCAGGCGTCCGGTCCAGACCCGCAGGATCTGGCCTTGGCGGATGACGTCCGAGGTCAGGCCGTTCTGCTGCATAAGGAAGGCGATGGTCGTGCGGTACTCGTCGGCGATCATGCTCAGCGTGTCGCCGGCGACGATCTCCCGCTGCGCCGTGTGTCCCGGCACTATCAGGCCGGAGACGAGGATGCGCATGTTGACGGCCTCAAGCTGCCGCTGCACGTCTTCGATGCGGGGGTCTGTCACGAAACGCCCCAGCATCTCCCGGAGGATGCGCTGGGCCTTCAGGAGCTCCCCCTTCTGTACGAGGTCCTGCGCCTCTTCAAGCAACGCACTGAAACTTCCGGCGACCGGCGGGGCCTGCGCGGCCGGGGCCTGCGCGGCCGGCGCCGCCGGACGCGGCGACCGGCGCGCCCCTTTCCACACCGACGCCCCCCCTATAAGTGCTGCCAAAACGATGACCGCCGCCCCAATCCATATGTTCTTTTTCACGTATCCCCCCAGATTAAAAGATGAGAGCCAGTAAGATTCCCATGATCGACCCTGCAAAGACCTCGACGGGCGTGTGGCCGATCAGTTCCTTCAGACGGTCGCCCTCGATCTCCCCTTTCCAATAGATGTCGTCAAGGATCTTGTTCAGGATCGAGGCCTGCGTGCCCGCCGCGCGTCGCACCCCCTGCGCGTCGAACATTGTCACCAGCGCGAAGACCGCCGCCAGCGCGAAAAACGGCGTGTTAAAACCAAGATCCGTGCCCACGACCACGGCGAGGGCGCTGGAGCCCGCCGCGTGCGCGGACGGCATCCCGCCGGTCCCAATGAACCAGCGGAAATCAAAACGCTTGGTCCGCAAGACACCCAAGGCCACCTTCACCGTCTGGGCAAAGGCCCACGCGAAGAGGGTAACCTTCAGGATATGGTTCTGCCACAGCTGTGCGAAGATACCGTCCATCCTGCACTTCCTTAAGAAGACGGGGCCGTCCCCGCGGCGGGACGGACCTGAATGTCCACCTTGTCATAGAAGGTGGAGACGCCGTCACGGACGAGATAGCCGCGATTGCCCATCACCAGCTCCGCGTCCGGAAGCGAGGCAGCGCCGGCCTCCGCAGAAGGTGCCGGCCGCCGGGGCGTGACGCGCCCCCGCCTCTGGAGATCCTGGATCGCGAGCCGCAGCTGCTTGACGGACGACAGCTTCCGGTGCATCTCCTGATTTTCGAGCCGCACCCGCATCAGGAGCTCGCGGACATTGCGCGTTTCTTCGGCCAACACCTTGTTGACTGCGCCGAGATCGTCGGTTTTCTTTTTCATGAGCAGGGCGTAACGGTGGTACTGGCCGATCTTCTGCTCCTTTTCCGCCAGGTTCTGTTTCAGGTAGGCCACCTCGTTCGTGAGCTGCTCGTTCACAACGCCGCTCTCCGCGAGCTGAGCCTGCACATCGGCGATGGCCTCGCGCATCTCATCGATGCGGACGTTCAACAACGCCAAGGAATGCCCCAGTTCGGAGTTCCTATCAAACAGGTCCAGCGATTTGTAGACGCCGAAAGCCGCCATGCCCGCCAGAAAAAAAACGAGGGCCCATACAAAGAGGGTCTTCACGGTTCCCCGCCTCCAAACTTTATATTGACAGGGTCAGGGCGACATGGTAAATTTTTACTAGGTCGGTTCTTTCTCCCGCCCTTTTCCCTCCTGAACCAACCAATTTTGTCATTATAGTCATAACCCCTAAAAAAATCAAGCGGTTTTGGGTCTGTCATAATGATTGCCAAGGTCCATACCTTTGCTTTGGTTGGTATCAGCGCCCTGTGCATTGAGATCGAGGCGGACGTCACCGAGGGCCTGCCGAACGTCTCCATCGTGGGGCTTCCGGATTCGGCCGTCCGCGAGAGCAAGGAGCGTGTCCGGGCAGGCATCAAGAACAGCGGCTTCGCCTTCCCCCCTGACCGAATCACGGTCAACCTCGCCCCGGCTGACCTGCGCAAAGAGGGCTCCGCGTTTGACTTGGCCATCGCCCTGGGGATCCTCGCGGCCTCGGGACAGGTCGACCCGACAACGCTCAAAGACACCTTCTTTGCGGGTGAGCTGGCCCTGAACGGCGGCATCCGGTCCGTCAAGGGCGCCCTGCCCATGGCCCTGGCCCTCAAGAGGCGACGCATCAAGAACCTCGTCGTCCCGCTGCCCAACGCCGCCGAGGCCTGCTGCGTCGACGGCATCAACGTCTTCGGGGTCACGACGCTGCGGGAGCTCGTCACCTTTCTCTACAACCCTGAAACGATAGCGCCTTTTCCCGCGCCGCCGGACGCCGCCCCAGTCTCGCTTGAGGCAACCGAAGAGGACTTCAGCGACGTCAAGGGCCAGGAGGCCGCCAAGCGCGCCCTCGAGGTCGCCGCGGCCGGCGGCCACAACATCCTTTTGATCGGCCCGCCGGGCAGCGGCAAGACGATGCTCGCCAAGCGCGTGCCGACGATCCTGCCGGCGTTGACGCACGAGGAGGCGCTGGAGACAACACGGATCCACTCGGCCGTCGGCCTGATGGACGGCCGCCAAGGCCTGGTAAGGGAACGCCCCTTCCGCGCCCCGCACCACACGGCCTCGGACAGCGCCCTCGTCGGAGGCGGATCCAACCCGCAACCCGGAGAGATCACCCTCGCGCACAACGGCGTCCTCTTCATGGACGAGCTGCCGGAGTTCCACCGCAACGTCCTCGAGGTCCTGCGCCAGCCCCTCGAGGACGGCCGCATCCAGGTGGCGCGCGCGGCGCGCTCCCTGATTTTTCCCGCCCGCTTCATGCTCGTCGCCGCCATGAATCCTTGCCCGTGCGGCTTTCTCACGCACCAGGAAAAGGCCTGCCGGTGCACCCCCCTTCGCATCGCCCAATATCTCGGCAAGATCTCGGGGCCGCTCCTCGACCGCATCGACATCCACATTGAGGTCCCATCGACAAAATACGACGAGCTGACGGCGCCGGCCGAGGCAGAATCGTCGGCCGCGGTCCGAGGCCGCGTTGAACGCTGCCGTGGCCTCCAGCGGGAACGGTACAAAGAGGAAAAGATTGCCTGCAACGCCCGGCTCAGCGCCCGCCAAATCAGGAAGTACTGCCGGCTGGACCCCGCGGCGCAGGACCTGCTGCGAGCGGCCATGACCCGGTTGGGTTTATCGGCCCGCGCCTATGACAAGATCCTCAAGGTCAGCCGTACCATAGCGGACCTCGCTGCCGCCGAGCCCATCACCGCCGTTCACGTCGCCGAAGCGATCCAGTATCGCAGCCTCGACCGCAAAACTCCCTGACGCCGAAACACGACTTCGCCTATCTTCCTGTCAAAATCCTCTTTTTTTCTGTGAGACAACGATCTCCCAGAATAAGAGATTTCTGATTGACAAAGCAGACGAATGGTGTAATATTTTTAAGCAATACCGCCGAGAGAAAGGCGGGAAACGTATGAGACAAAGGCGTCCATATGAAAGGACGCCTTTTTTATTTTCGGCATAGCCAACAGAACATACGCATCATGAAGATACTCAATAAGAAAATCCTGACGCAAGGCACGAGCGGCCGCGTCGTCCGTTTTGACGTTTTTTCTCCGGAGATCGCCAGGCAGGCCAAGGCCGGGCAGTTCGTCGTGCTCATGGTCAAGAAGGAAGGCGAAAGGATACCCCTGACCGTCGTCGAGGCGGACCCTGCGAAGGGCGTCCTGGCGCTCATCGCCCAGGAGGCGGGCCTGACCACGGCGCTCCTGTGCCGCGCCGACGCCGGGGACGAGCTCTATTCGCTCGTCGGCCCCTTGGGACACCCTACTGAAATCAAGAAGTATGGCCGGGTCATCGTGGTCGGCGGAGGCGTGGGCATCGCGGAGATCTACCCCGTGGCCAAAGCGCTTAAAGGCGCCGGCAACGAGGTCACCGCCGTCCTGGGGGCCCGCACCCGAGAACTCCTCATCCTCGAAGACGAGATGAAGGAGGTCTGCGACGCATGCCACGTCGCCACCGACGACGGCTCCTATGGCCGCAAGGGCTTTACCACGGACATCCTCAAGGAACTCCTTGAGTCATCACGATATGACCTGGTCTACGCCGTGGGCCCCCTGCCCATGATGAGGAAGGTCGCCCTTGTGACAAAAGATTTCAATGTCCCCGCGCGTGTATCCTTGAACGCCATCATGGTCGACGGCACCGGTATGTGTGGCTGCTGCCGGGTCAGCATCGCGGGAGAGACCCGCTTCAGCTGCGTCGACGGCCCCGAATTCGACGCCCATGCCGTGGACTGGGACGAACTGATGAAGCGCAACAATATCTATGCGGAGAAAGAGAAACATATCTGCCGCCTGAACAACGTCTGACGCATGAAGACCAGGAAAGAAGCCGTCAAGATCAAAGAGAAGGACGCCGCCGGCCGGACGGCGGGCTTTGAAGAGGTGGTGGAAGGGTATTCCGAAAAAGAGACCCTGCAGGAGGCCGGCCGCTGCCTCCAGTGCAAGAACCCGACGTGCATCGGGGGCTGTCCAGTCGAGATAGACATAAAGACGTTCATCCGCCAAATCACAGAAAAGGATTACAGCGGCGCGTACTTCACCATCCGGCAGAAGAACGATTTTCCCTCGATGTGCGGCCGCGTGTGCCCGGCGGAGTACCAGTGCCGCAAGGCGTGCGTCCTGAGCAAGAAGGGCCTGCCCTTCTGCTCAAAGGAGGCCATCAACATCCATTTTCTCGAGAGGTTTGTGGGCGACTACGGCATGGCCAACGACCTGACCGTCCCCGTCCGGGAGCATAAAGACTTCTCCCGCTTCCAGGTAGCGGTCGTCGGCTCTGGCCCGGCGGGCCTCTGCTGCGCAGGCGAACTGGCCCGGCAGGGGATCCGCGTGACCGTCTTCGAGGGCCTGCACGGCTCCGGCGGCGTCCTGCGTTACGGCATCCCCCCTTTCCGGCTGCCCCGCGAAGTCCTGGACTTTGAGGTCGACTACTTGAAGAGGCTCGGCGTCATCCTCATCCCGAATTGCATCATCGGCAAGACCAAAACGCTCGACGCGCTCTTTGAGGAGGGCTACGCCGCTGTCTTTCTGGGGCTCGGGGCGGGGACGCCGTCGTTCCTGCGGGTCCCCGGCGAGAACCTCTGCAACGTTTATTCCGCGAACGAGTTCCTGACGCGCGTGAACCTCATGTCCGCGTATCAGTTCCCGCGGCACCACACGCCCGTCAATATAGGTAAGCACGCCGTCGTCATCGGCGGCGGCAACACCGCCATGGACGCGGCGCGGGTTGCCTTAAGGCTTCAGAAAATGAACGGCATCAGCCCCGACACGACGATCCTGTACCGCAGGACCGAGGTCGAGATGCCGGCGCGCCGCCTCGAGATAGAACACGCCAAGGAGGAAGGGATAAAGTTTCGGCTCCTGGTCAAGCCCGTGGGCTTCAGCGGCGACGAGAAGGGATTTGTGCAAAAGACCAAATGCCTCCAGTGCAAGCTTGGGGAACCCGACGACTCCGGCCGGCGCCGGCCCGTGGACATAAAGGGCAGTGACTTCGAGCTGGACTGCGACCTGGCCATCATCGCGATCGGGCTCAAGGCCAACGCCGTCCTGACGAAGGCGACGCCGGCCCTTAAGGTCGACCCGTGGGGGGACGTGGTGGTGGACAAAGAGACCGTGGAGACGTCGGTCGCGAACGTCTTTGCCGGAGGCGATATCGTGGGAGGGGAAGGAACGGTCATTGAAGCGATGGGCATGGCCAAGAAGGCGGCCCGGTCCATAACGAAGAGGCTTTTGGAAAAAACCTAGAAACTGGAAAGGAGTGGCTGATGTCAAAGAAGACGAAGGAGTTCATGGACAATGTCGTTGTCAAGAACCCCGGCGAGACGGAATTCCATCAAGCGGTCGAAGAGGTCGTGGTAAGCCTCTTGCCCTTCATCGAGAAGAACCCGAAATACCAACAACATAAAATCCTGGAAAGGATGGTGGAGCCCGAGCGGGTCATCCTGTTCCGCGTCCCGTGGGTCGATGACAAGGGCGAGGTCCAGGTCAACCGGGGATACCGTATCGATATGAACAGCGCCATCGGCCCCTACAAGGGCGGACTGCGCTTCCACCCGAGCGTGAACCTGGGGATCCTGAAATTCCTGGCCTTCGAGCAGGTCCTCAAGAACAGCCTGACGACCCTGCCGATGGGCGGGGCGAAGGGCGGCTCGGAGTTTGACCCCAAGGGCAAGAGCGACAACGAGGTCATGCGCTTCTGCCAGAGCTTCATGAACGAGCTCTTCCGGCATATCGGCCCGGACACCGACGTGCCGGCCGGCGACATCGGCGTCGGCGGCCGGGAGATCGGCTACCTCTACGGCCAGTACAAGAAGCTGCGCAACGAGTTCACGGGCGTCTTGACCGGCAAGGGCTTAAACTGGGGCGGCAGCCTCATCCGGCCGGAGGCCACGGGTTACGGCTGCGTCTACTTCGTCCAAGAGAT
>Ga0172363_10000466_pt1 | contig 30408 bp, 45 predicted proteins | sample LakKivs2_kivu2a2_FD_114541 | JGI IMG/M metagenome (GOLD analysis project Ga0172363, IMG submission 114541) | Sediment microbial communities from Lake Kivu, Rwanda - Sediment s2_kivu2a2 | ecosystem: Environmental > Aquatic > Freshwater > Lake > Sediment | place: Rwanda: Western Province, Lake... | reverse complement strand
CCACAAAAGAAGAGCCAAGAATAGCATGGGAAAAAGTCCCTCTATTGATTAAGGCTTAGAATTTAAGCTATTAGGAATATTGTGTTACACTTATAATTTATCACCTTTTAAGGTAACACAATCCTTTTTATAATTCCAAGCTGTGGGTAAATTGATCCAATACGGCAGTTAATTGTTTTGTTATCAGGAAGAACAAAAAAACCCCTAGGGTCATAGTAAGAAAAGCATTCCAAAACACTACAAACATGCTGATAAAAATTATTATGAATAGAGTTAATAGAAACAGGAATTATTGGTAATAGATATCTTATTGGTTTCATTTTATAACATTTATGTTATTTCCTTTATAATCCCACTTAGAATGCCCGAACTGTATAATTAAGTCTATTCCTAATCTTTCTGCACCCAATGGAACATCACATGCGCCAAAGCATGTTCCAAGCCAAATCAGGCACTCGCATCCTGCTTTTTTTTCAATCTCTCTGGCAATAACAGTAGAATGGGGCTTTAACCCTTCTGGAAACTGAAGCAAGACTCTCCTTGCCTTCTGTTTTTTTATAGTTTTAACTACTTTCTCTAATTCCAAGTCATATTCTCTTTCAATTTCCATTATTGACTTACTTTCCATACTGTCTATATTAAAGTAATACTTTTATAGTTTATTGTTCAGGGATTATCATGAGATTGGCAGAAGCTTTAGTAGAATTGAGAGATATTTTAGAAAAAGAATACGGTTTGACGCATGTTGAATTCAGGAATGATTTAGAGTACAAAGGAGACTGTTGGATTCCCGGATTCTCTTTTGATACAAGAAACCCAAAACAGATTAAGATAGTGGATAAATTATTTACTCGGGTAAAAAGAGAAGTTATGAAAGGCTATACTTCTAAAGAGGTGGTATGTTATCTATTTAAGGGCGGCGGAGAAAACTATAATTACAGGGAGGTTCATGTTAATATTAAAAAAGGAGATCCTTACAGAATACTCAGTGACTTGGTAGGCAAGTTAACGCAAAACTTAAAACAAAAGGCAGCTTTAAAAGATGATGCTGAAAGACAAAATCTATAAAGAAGTCTGCAAAATAAAAAAAGGGCAGACAAGAACTTACAAAGAGATAGCAAAAAAAGTAGGTTCAAGTCCAAGAGCTGTTGCAAGAATTCTGGCTTCTAATCCCTATCCAATAAAAGTTCCGTGCCATAGAGTTATAAGAAGTGACAAGAGAATTGGGGGCTATACTTTCAAAGGAAAAAGAAAAGACAAGATGAAAATAAAATTATTGGAAAAAGAAGGAATTAATATTGAGAAAGGGAAGGTTTCAAAGTCTCCACGCATGAAAAGAATCTTCTCTTCTTCTGCTAAAACGATAAGGCTGTGATAGTCTGAGTCCATGAGTGTACATATTAGCTATTTCCTCACTTTCAGCAACAATAAACAAAGAACTTAAATCGCCACGATTAAAATAAACTTTCACACCTTCAACTCCTTTTGGACTGAAACTTACAGGCCCTACCCTAAATCCGGTTTCATTCTCAAACTCCACAAAAATTCTTGTGATGTCCCCTTCATTCGCAAAGATTTCTCTTCTGGGCCATTCCGGATTAGGATTATCTGGAAAATCTCCAATGTCCCTTAATGGCATTACAGCTACACAATATTTTGCAGAACCAGGTATTTTATCATTTGACATTTTAAATGAAAATAAAGGTATCTTAACATTTTTAAACAAGATTATAGTAGGATATATATGAAAATTCGCCAGCCAATTATCACAGTTGCAGGTCACGTAGACCACGGAAAGACAACCATACTTGATAGTATAAGAAAAACAGGAGTAGCAGAAGGAGAAGCTGGCGGGATAACCCAGAAAATCTCGTTCACTTTATTTCCAGCTGATAAAATCATGTGGCGTTGTCCACTAATTGAAAAGCATGGGATTAAACTGGATATTCCGGGATTTTTGTTTATTGATACTCCGGGACATGCGGCTTTCACCAATTTAAGGAAGCGTGGCGGAAGCTTAGCTGACTTAGCTATTGTAGTTATAGACATTAACGAAGGAATTAAGCCACAAACAGCAGAGGTTATCGAGATTCTTAAGCTGAACAAGACGCCTTTTGTTGTTGCATTAAACAAATTAGACAACATTTCTGGATGGAGAAAACAAGGCGAAGACTTAAAGCAAAACATCGAGCAGCAAGCTTCCAATGTAAGAAACGATTTCATGGAAAAAATGTTCACTATTCAAGGCTCCCTACACTCTTACGGATTTAATGCTGCTCCCTATTATGATGTTAAGGATTTTTCAACTAACCTTGCTTTAGTTCCTTGCTCTGGCAAGACTGGGGAAGGAATACCTGAACTATTAATGATTTTATGTGGCTTATCTCAAAAATTCCTCAGAAGAAGGCTTACACTTGGGAAAGAAGCAAAGGGGGTTATTTTAGAAATTAAAAAAGAGAAATCCATTAGCTACATAGAAGCTATATTGTACGACGGAGAATTGAAAAAAAATGATGAGATTGCAATAGCCTGCTTTGAAGGGGCAATAAAAGGAAGAATCAGAAGCCTAGAAGAAGTCCTTCCGCTTTCCTCTAAATTCAAGCCTGTTTTTTCATGCTGTGCTGCCACCGGAATAAGAATGCAGCTAATCAACCAAGAAAACGTTCTGTCAGGAATGCCTTTCCAGACATTCAAAGATGAAGAAGAAATAGAAAACCTTTCAAAAGAAGTCACTGAAAACATAAAAACAGGTAAAAAAGGGATTATAATTAAGGCAGAGTCTCTAGGAAGCCTAGAGGCGCTAATGCTTTTGCTTAAAGAAGAAAACATAAAAGTCAGCAAAGCCGGAATCGGCCCCATTAAGAAATCAGACGTCATATCTGCAGAAACAATCTCGGAGAGCGATCCTTTAAACGCAATAATTCTCGGATTTAATGTAGAAGAGGATGAAGAAGCAAGAGAATTATCAAAAGGAAAACCAAATGTCAAAACCCTAAAAGAGGAGGTTATATACAAACTTATTGAAAATCTTCAGGAATTCAGAAAAGAAAAGCAAAATAACCTGAAAAAAGAAAAACTAATGAAACTGTCTGTGTTATGCAAATGCAGAATACTTCCCCAATATATGTTCCACAACAGCAACCCTGCGATTTTCGGAGTTGCTGTTGAAAGCGGGGTTTTAAAGAAAAGTATTCAGATTATGGATGAAGATGGGGAGGAAATAGCTAAGGTGAAAACTGTTGAGTCAGAAGGGAAAGGTGTGGAAAAAGCAGAAAAAGGGATGGAAGTGGCTATTTCACTGCCGGGAGTTAATTTTGAGAGGCAATTAAAGGAAAAAACCTTCCTTTACTCTGACCTTGGAGAAAATCAGTACAGGCAGTTCAAGGAAAATAAGGAAATTTTATCCCAGGATGAAATAAAAATCCTCCAGGAAATATCCCGGATAAAACGGAAGAAGAAAGTTACTTGGGGGGTTTAAAACATCAAAACAAAGATTTTTTAGACTCTTTTACTGCTCGTATTTCGTTTTTTAATAGGCTCGAAACAAAATAGCTTTCTAGCCCTAGATGCCGTATAAGCTTTTATGTCTAAAGGTTCGTCCCCTAATCTCGGCCTTTCACTCTCTACCTGCCAAACCCTAGTAACAAGATAAGGCTCTTTTTTAGTAATCCACATACCATCTATATTCAGCGTTAGGGGGCTCGGCCTCATTCTAGGATCATAATATGCAATAGGTTTTTCTGCCATATAAAATTGAACCATCTTTTATTTATAAAGATTTATGCAATTAACTAGCAATAGTGTAAAACTCCGCAAAGTTTAAAAATATATGATTTCTATGTAAGACACAAACTCAAAAGGGAAAAAGATGACTCCATATTTTAATTTTGATTTATTTGAAGAAGATTTTCTTAATGATAATTTTTTTAGTGAATTTGAAAACCATTTTAAAGATATGGTAAAAAGAATATTTCAGGAAGAGAGAGAAGTTATATTAGAGCCAGAACAACTGCAGGAAGAAGAAACAGACGCGGCAGTTATTTTTGTCCCTCCGAATTACCTTCCCCATGGGAGATTCTGGAAAGCTTTAGGAGTCTATGTTCCTTACACCCACACAATCTACATAGCCAACAATCTGCCTCCCCGTGTAAAGAAGTTTGTGTATTATCATGAAGTTGCTCATTCCCTCGGGATAATGGACGAAAGAGAAGCGGACATGTTTGCAACCCAAAAATGCGGCTATTTCATTAACCTAAGAAAGCCAAGGGGATTTGTAGTGAGATACTAAAAGCTTTCTGCAATAAATTTAAAAACGCGATACATATCTTATTTATATGTGGACAGCTAAAATTTCATTTGATGGAAGAAAGGCTTTAATCGGAAGCAGAACACTAAGGAATAAAGTAAATGTTTTTGCTTTTCCTCTTTCTTGGGTTTATGAAAAAAACTGGATAGTTTTAAATGCTACTGGAATTCTCTTAGGAGAAGAAAAAAATAAAAAGAAGTTTATTAAAGATTTAAAAAAAGCAGACCGGTTAGTTAATCTTGAGTTCAATGGGGATTTCTTCATAATAACAATTAAAGAACCGCCTTTTGCAAAAACTCTTTACAATAAAGACATTATCCATCTTGCCCCTGCCCTGATTGATGAGAATGGAAAAGAAACAATAAATATAGCAAGTTTCAATAAAAAACAGCTAAGCAAGGCAATAGAGACTTTAGAAAAAGCATTTGAAACAAAAATCTATTATATTCAGGAAAAGAAAATAAGAAACATATCAATAATAAAACAAGCTCCAGAGCTAACAGACAAGCAAAAACAGGCAATGTCTCTTGCAATAAAAAACGGCTATTATGAATATCCAAGAAAAACAAGCATAGAAAAGCTAGCAAAAATATCAAAGCTTTCTTTCTCAACGTTCCATGCCCATCTAAGAAAAGCAGAGCAAAAACTCCTTCCTTTTTTCTTTGAAAAATAAAAATATATAAATAGCGATATGTATCGCTATAAGATTTAAATGATTTCTTGCTACTATTTCTAAGAGGTAAAAATTATGAGACTATAAAATGCAGCTCAAAGATATTTTAACTCCAAATGAAATTGATGAATACCATCGGCAATGGAAAAATTTTAAAGGAAGATATAAATTAAACTCTCCTTACAACACTCATTCAGGAATGCCTGTTATAAGTGAAGTTTACCAGTTCCCTAGCAAAACATTATTTAAAGCACGAGTCTTTCAAGAAAAATTAAGGGGATTTAACCCTTACTTTATAGCAAATGAATGCCATAGTCCGTTTTGGCACTCATTACACTACCTTATTGTTGCAGAACAGCTCTATCATGCATCTTCAAACTTGCTAAGAGACAATTCAAAATTATTTGGAAAAGATCCTGATATTAAATTAAAAATAAGAAAACCAACCTTTTGGACAGTTCATCGCGCAGGTATTTCAGTAGAATTAATCTTAGAAAGCTTAAGAAAAAGTAAAGACTATTTTGTTGAAAGAGGAAATTTTACAATTTACAGCGATAAAGAAAGTGAAATTCTTGCTAATGTCACTGCCTTAGCTTTTTGGCAGGAACGAGCATATATAAAAGAAATAAAGGCTATTAAGGCAGGAGATAAAGAAGCAACCAGCAGGTTAATAAGAAAAACTGAGCGCCAAGATGTCTGGCAAAAAAGATTATATAATCCAAGAACCAACCTTCCAGACAAAGACTTTTTAATAGCCCAGCTTAAACAAGGCAAAATTCCAGAATCAGAGCTTCACGACTTCTTTTCATTTTGGGACATGCCAAAATAAAAAATGAAACTCAAAGATATTTTAACTCCAAATGAAATCGCTGATTTAGAAAAATCTTGGAGAAGGTTTTTATCACTGCCTGTATCAGGCGAGCCAGAAGCTAATTGTTTAGTTAATAAATACAAGCAAGAGCATGTTGTAATAGGAAAGGTTTTTCAGTATAAAGAATTTCCTATTTTTAGGGCAAGAGTTCTCACGCCTAACCGCTTTTGGATTGAACACGACCCTCCTCAACCACTCTGGCATGACAGCGAATATTTTGAGGTTTTTGAACAAATATGTCATTCTGGCAGGCATAGACTATCTGAACAGCAAAATTTTCCTTATAAAGGAAGAGGTTATACAACAAAATGCTATAACGATATGTTTAGAACAATTAACTTCAACCAGAGAATTTGGGTTGAAAATATTTTAGAAATTGAACATGTAAAAAGGGAAAGAAAAGAGAGACTAGATTTTAACACTAAAAGTTTAAATGAACATATAAAAAGCTATCTAAGAGCAGGATATGAACTTGATAAAGAAAAAAATTGTGCGAGATTTTATGATTCAAAGGGAAGTTTAATGGCAGAATTTTTTGTGGTGAATTACGGCCTTATAAGAGATTATGAATTATTAATAGAAGAACTAAAAAAAGGCGAGAATATTGCAGATTTGTTAATTGAAAAAATAGAGTTGCAAGATAAAAAACTAAAAAGAATTGGAAGAACTCCAAAAACTAATGTTAACGATTTAACCCAGCAATTAAAATCCGGCATCATTCCAGAAGCAGAGCTTCATGACTTCTTTTCATTTTGGGACAAGCCTTAGCCAGGTATTGGCGCGGGCTTAGGAAACAGTCTTCCAAGGGTTTCTTTTAACTTATTCAAAGATTCCTGTGGTCTTTTGCCACTGCCTCCACCAGAATAATAATGGTCCTTAATCCTCATAATAAAGGACCATAGATAAAGAGACTTGCCTTTTTCTCTATTCACGAATGTAATATACTCCAATTCCTGCCCACATCGTATGTCCTGCAAGACCACTGCTAAAGAAAATGGTGCCTCCCCTAATCGCGGATTTCTATAGGGTTCACAAGGATTCACCATCACATTCATCTGGCCTGTTTCATCTGCAAACAACACCTCAAACGGCTCAGATAAAGCTTCCCTATAATTTTCATAGCGTAACTTTGCCCTTCTTAAAAAAATTCTTTCTCCTGTTTTTACCATTTCCAACCCCCTCAAAATATCCTGTATGGACCTAGCTTTATATTCAGGAAGCTGTTCTGCTCTTTCCAGCAATTTAGAGTATCTTCTTAATCTAAAATAGCTCGGCCTTTTACTTAAATCAAAAGATTCCAAGACTTTTTTAACTGCCCTAGCCCTATATTCAGTTAACATAAGAAAGTCATTGAAGAACTATTTTTAAATTTATTGCAAAATTCAAACTTATGGTAAACTTCCAAAATAGCCTGCCAAACCTTTAAAAACCCCTCTTATCAATAATAATTATGGTATTCAAGATTAACATATCATACATGGGAAAGACAATAAAGAAAGAAGTAGACAACGAAAGGCTGATGGGAAGAAAGATAGGGGAATCTGTCAAGGGCAGCGAGATAGCTCCAGAACTTTCCGGGTATGAACTCAAAATTACAGGAACTTCAGACAAGGCGGGTTTTCCCGGAAAAAAAGACATTGAAGGGCCAGAATTAAAAAAAGTTCTCTTAACAAAAGGATTTGGAATGCACAAAATGCCCAGGAGAGAAGGGAAGAAAAAGCGCTCAACTCCTGATGGACTAAGGTTAAAGAAAACTGTCAGAGGGAACACAATCGGAATCTCAACCATACAGGTAAACACAGCAGTAACTAAAGAAGGCTCAACAAAATTTGAGGAGTTGTTGCCAAAAAAAGAAGAGAAGAAAGAAAAGCCGGCAGAGAAAAAACAAGAGGAAGAAAAGCAGGAAGAAGCTAAGAAAGAAGAAAAAGTAGAAGAGAAAAAGCTAGAAAAAGCAACTGAACAAAAAGCAGAGAAAAAGCCTGCTGAATAACAATAATTCTTAAAAACCTTTATTCTTTTAAAATATATGGAAGAGTCTGGGCAAAATAGAGGAATTTTTGAGTATCATATATCAGAGGACACTCTCCCTCAACTGCTAGAGACTAAAATTGACACATGTGTTCAGAGTTATAGAAGAGATAATCCAAGACTTCCAAATGCAATTATATTATCGAAAGAAGCAAGAGCTGCCCTGTCTAATGTTGAATTATTAGAAACATCCTCTTTTATTTCTGGCCTTCATGAAAGAGATGCTGTAGTTGGAAAGGATTTTAGATTAGATGTCTATAATGTTAATGAGCTGTCTAAAGCAAAAAAGTTGGATGCAGAAAAAATGTTTCTTAAGAATCCAGGAAGTCTTTACCTAGCAAGAACTGGGTGGCTAGGAAAGATTAAAGAAAAAAGTTTAGAGTGGTATAACTTCGAAGCTCCAGGCGGGGATTTAGCACAAACATAACCAGCATCTTTAAAAATACTCTCTTTCTCTAATAACCATGACCAAAGAAGAAAAAGAAACCAGCATTGAAAATATGGACATGCTAAATGTGGGGGTAGTCGGGCATATCGATCATGGCAAAACAACCCTCCTCTCTAAATTAACTGGGAAATTTGCAGATACTCACTCAGAAGAACTAAAGAGGGGTATAACAATCAAGCTTGGATATGCAGACGCTATTTTTGAATCAGAAGGTAAAAAGAGATATGTCAGTTTTGTTGACGCTCCAGGACATGAGATGCTAATGGCAACAATGCTTTCGGGGGCGGCAATTATTGATGCTGCTATATTGGTTATCGCAGCTAACGAAGGAATCAAGCCCCAAACACAGGAACATTTAATAGCATTACAGACAAAAAACATTAAAAAAATAATTATTGTCCAGAACAAGATAGATTTAATTGACAAAGAAAAAGCACTTGAAAGTTATAAAAAAATTAAGGAATTTGCTAAAGGAACCATAGCTGAAAATGCCCCAATAATCCCTGTTTCTGCGCAGCAAAATGTTAATGTTGAAAAATTAAAAAGACTACTAACTGAAATAGAAATACCTGAAAGAAATTTAGAGGAAAAACCGGTTTTTCTTATAGCCAGAAGTTTTGATATAAACAGGCCAGGAACCAAGGCTGCGGGGCTGCACGGGGGAGTTTTAGGAGGAGTTTTAAAGCAGGGAAGATTAAAAGTCGGAGATGAAATAGAAATAAGGCCTGGAATTAGTGAAGTTAAAGCCAATCAGCAAGTTTATATTAAAATAAAAACAAAAATAACCTCAATGCACAGAGGAAACTACAATATAAAAGAGGCGGTTCCCGGAGGCAGCCTTGCTATAGAAACTGAACTCGACAATATATTGACAAAGGCAGATTCTTTAGCTGGATGTTTAGCCTCTATTCCCAATAATCTTCCTGAAATAACCAATAACATCAAGATAAAGTTTACTCTGTTCGAAAAAGTTTTTGGAACAGAAAAGCACGAAAAAGTCTCTCCGCTAAAATCTCAAGAGAGTATACTATTAAACATAAACACCAGCATAACAGTAGGGCAAATAATAAAAGTAAAAGACAAGGAAGCAGAACTGAGTTTAAGAATCCCAATAGTTCCGTTAAAAGGAGAGAATATAGGAATCGCCAGGAACATAGAAGGACACTGGAGACTTATAGGATATGGGGAGATTATTTAGTTTAGTCTCTACTAAGAATACTATAAAAACTAAATAATCAAGAAGAAATTATTTAATCAAATATAATTCAAGCTACTTTTTCTTCGCCTTTTTCTTCTTCAGGAATTTCCTCTTTTTCCAGTTTAACTAAATCAGTTACTTTGTCCCCCGGCCTTAGCTTTATTATCCTGACTCCCTGAGTTGCCCTTCCCATTACTCTAATATCTTTAACAGAAGTCCTTATAACAATTCCTTTTGCTGTTGTAACAATGATAGGGTCTCTGTCTTTTACAGAAACAGAAGTAACAACATCTCCTGTTTTGTCTGTAATTTTAACATTAATGACCCCTTTGCCTGCCCTTCCTGTTAATCTATAGTCCTGAATCTCGCTCCTTTTACCATAGCCTTTCTGGGTTATTGTCAAGACTGTTGTTTTGTCTTTTTCTGTAGGCAGAATCTCTAGGCTGACTACTCTATCTTCTTTCTCAAGTCTTATTCCAGTTACTCCATAAGAAGATCTCCCCATTTCCCTGACTTCATTTGAATTAAATCTGATTGCCTGCCCCTTTAATGTTATAAGCATGACTTCTTGTCCTTTAACAATCGGCTTGACGTCAATTAAAATATCTGAATTATCCGGAGGAAGGTCTATAGCTTTAATGCCCGAACTTCTTGGATTGCTAAATAGTTCCAGCTTAATTTTTTTCACATGCCCTTTATTTGTCGCCATAAATAAATCATTTTCAAATTTCTTTACAGAAATAACACTGGTAATCGAATCATCCTTCAGCTTAAGCAAATTAACCAATGCCTGTCCTTTCCCGTACCTTGTTGATTCCGGAACCTGATAAGCCTTAAGCCAGAAAACTCTTCCTCGCTTGGTAAATAACAATAAATAATCATGTGTAGAGCAGTATATCAACTGTCTTACAAAATCTTCTGTTGCCAACTCAGTTCCAATAACACCTCTTCCGCCTCTTTTCTGCTCATGGTAAACTCTAGGAACCATTCTCTTTATATAGCCTTTTTCAGTTATAGAAACAATAACGTCTCTTTTAGCTATCAAATCTTTTTCATTTATTTCCTTAACAGTTCTAATTATCTGGCTTCTTCTGCTGTCTCCATAATTTTTCTTAATTTCACTCAGCTCTTTTTTAATAATTTTAAGTATCTCTTTTTCGTCTGCAAGTATTTTCCTTAACTCTGTTATTGTCCCAATAAGGTCCTGCTCTTCCTTCTTTAATCTTTCATGCTCAAGAGAAGTAAGCTGCTTTAAGGTAAGTTCTAAAACTGCATCTGCCTGTTTTTTAGTTAATTTAAACTTGTTCTGCAGAGAAGTGTTGGCTTCTAATGCTGTCTTGCTTTTCTTAATTGTCTGTATAATAGCATCCAAGTTCTTCAATGCAACTAACAGCCCTTTAACAATATGCTCTCTTGCTTCTGCCTTTTTCAGGTCAAACTCAGTTCTCTTCCTGACAATTTTTCTTCTATATTTAACATAAACCTCCAGTATCTGCTTTAAGTTTAGCTGCTGAGGAATTCCTGCAACTAATGCAACAAGAACAGCATCAAATCTTGATTGCAGTTTTGTGGATTTATAAAGTCTGTTAATTGTAAACTTAGGGTCAACTCCCTTTTTCAGCTCTATAACTACCCTAACTTTCCCTTTGCTGCTCTCATCCCTAATATCCCTGACATCTGGAAGCTTTTTATCTCTTGCTAATTCAGCAATCTGCTTAACCATTTCTGCTTTATTAACCTGGTAAGGAATCTCTATTATAACAATCAGCTCTTTTGTTTTTGTTGATTCGTGGCTTATTTTTCCCCTGACAACAAAACTGGCTTTTCCGGTCTTGTATAAATCCTCCAAGTTTTCTGCAACTATCTGCCCTCCAGTAGGGAAGTCCGGACCCTGGATAACATCCATTAGTCTCTCTATATCAACGTCTGGCTTTTCAATGAGCTTAATTATTGCATCGCATACTTCTGTAAGGTTATGAGGAGGAATATTAGTTGTCATTCCGACTGCTATTCCGCTGCTTCCGTTAATTAACAAGTTAGGCAGTTTTCCTGGGAGAACAACCGGCTCTTTAAGGGAATTATCAAAATTTGGTGTGAATTTAACAGTCTCTTTATCAATATCCTGTAATAACTCAAGGGAAATCTTGCTTAGTTTAGCCTCTGTATACCTCATTGCTGCCGGAGAATCTGCATCCATGCTTCCAAAATTACCCTGCCCCTTAATTAAAGGATATCTTAAGGAAAAATCCTGCGCCATTCTGACCATGGCATCGTAAACAGCAGTGTCCCCATGGGGGTGGAACTTTCCGATTACATCTCCGACAATCCTGGCAGATTTCTTGGTCATTCCTTTTTCCAGCCCAAGCTGCTTCATTGCATAAAGAATTCTTCTATGAACTGGCTTTAATCCATCCTCTGCAGCCGGCAAAGCTCTCGAGACTATAACGCTCATTGCATAATCAATATAGGCTTTCTTCATTTCATCGCTTATCTCACTCCCGACTACCCTATCTTCATCCATATCTTTCAGATTAATCTCCACCTTCTCTAAAGTTTCTGCCTCTTCTCCATTTCCTTCTTCAGCTTCCTCTTCTTCTGCCCTTTCTTCGGCTTCTTCAATTTCTTCTTGCTCGTCTTCTTCGTTTTCTTTTTCTTTAGGCATTTTAAATATTAAGCTCCTTTTTTATTTCGTTTAAATCAACCCTCTCACTCTTGGTTTCTCTGTAACTATCATCTTTCTCATGATGTGTTGAAAATTCAATTATCCTGCTTTTCTTTAATCCGGTAAATCTGTGTTTTATTCCAGGAACTATCCTCTGAACATCTCCTTTCTTCATTATTCTAGGATTTCCATTAACTTCAATTAAAACCTCTCCGCTAAGTACATAGAAAGTTTCATCTTTATCCTTATGATAGTGCATGCTGCACCTGTACCCTTTATTCAAATTCAGGATTTTTCCGCAATACATATCAGTATTGACAATCCATTCCTCGCTGCCCCATACTTTCTTGTGAATTTCTTCCATCTTATATATCCACCTCTGCTATGGTTGCATTTTTCCTTATAAACTTCCTCCTAGGCCCAACCAAGTCCCCCATTAGCATTGCAAATGTTTCATCTGCCAGAACAGCATCTTCAACCGTAATTTTTTTTAATATCCTTTTTTTTGGGTCCATTGTAGTATCCCATAACTGCTGGGGGTTCATTTCCCCCAATCCCTTGAACCTCTGAACATCTGCCTTGCCTCCTATATTGGCAAGAGTCTTTTTAAGCTCTTCATCAGAATAAACATACTTGGTTTTCCCTTTCCTTACTCTATATAATGGAGAAACTGCAACATGAACATTTCCGTTTTCTATGAGCTCAGGAACATACCTGAAAAAGAATGTAAGAAGAAGAGTCATAATATGCTGCCCATCAACATCTGCATCTGTCATTATGATTATCTTGCTGTACCTTAATTTCTTGATATCAAAATTCTCTTTAATGCCGGTTCCGATAGCCGTAATTAAATTAACAATCTCTTCAGAAGATAAAGTTTTTGTTGGGGCTGCTTTTTCAACATTAAGGATCTTTCCTTTCAGCGGCAGGATTGCCTGAAACTCTTTATTTCTTGCCATTTTTGCCGAGCCGCCGGCGCTGTCGCCTTCCACTATATACAGCTCTGTTCTCTCTACTTTCTTGCTTGAACAATCTGCCAGTTTTCCAGGAAGCCCGGAAAACCCTGCTATGGTTTTCCTCCTCACCAAGTCCCTGGCTTTCTTAGCAGCATCTCTCGCCTTATTTGCAGCTGAAGCTTTTTGCGCCACTTTATTGGCGATGTTTGGATTTTGCTCTAGAAATTCTGAAAGAGCTGTGGAGACAATAGAATCAACGCATCCTTTAACTTCGCTGTTTCCGAGCTTAGTTTTTGTCTGCCCTTCGAACTGGGGCTCTTTTATTTTCACGTTTATGATGGCAGTTAATCCCTCCCTGACATCATCCCCAGACAAGCTCCCATTTTTTAGTATGCCCTTTTTCTTGGCATAATCATTTATCGCCCTTGTTAAAGCTGTTTTAAAACCCACTATATGTGTTCCGCCCTCTGTAGTATTGATTGTGTTTACAAATCCGAATATATTTTCGTTGTAGCCTTCGGTGTATTGTATCGCCACTTCAACTTCACAATGGTCCATTATTCTTTTGAAATAAATTGGTTTGTGAATTGCATTTTTTGCCTTGTTTATATGCCTGACAAATTCTACCAATCCACCCTCATAATGGAAAATTTCTCTTTTACCTTCTTTATCATCCTTCAAGATTATTTTTGCAGATGAGTTCAAAAAGGCAAGTTCCTGAAGTCTTTTCCTTAATACAGAAAAATCATAAACTGTTGTTGAAAAGATTGTTTCATCAGGCCAGAAAGTTACAGTCGTGCCAGTTTCCTCTTTATCACAATTTCCAACTATTTTTACAGGATACTTTGGTTTTCCAATTGAATATTCTTGCTGATAAAGTTTTCCATTTCTCTTTACAACAACAATTAGTTTTTTTGAAAGAGAATTCACACAACTAAGTCCTACGCCATGCAATCCTCCGGAGATTTTATAAACGCTCTTATCAAACTTTCCTCCTGCGTGCAACGTTGTTAATACTATCTCCATTGCAGATTTATTATATTGCGGATGTTTTTCTACAGGTATGCCTCTTCCATCATCAATGACTGTAACACTCCCATCCTTGTTTAATATTACCTGTATTAAAGAACAAAATCCTGCCATACATTCATCAATGCTGTTGTCAACTACTTCATAAACTAAGTGATGCAGTCCTGCTTTGCCAGTATCTCCTATATACATGGCAGGCCTTCTTCTGACTGCTTCTAATCCTGCAAGTACCTTGATATCTTCTGCAGTGTAACTTCCCTTATCTTTCTTTTCTGCCATTTTTAAATATCCTTTATTTTATTTAATAAGTCTTCTTCATCTAAAAATATTATAACTTCACTAACAATTCCTCTAACTCTAGTTTCTGTAACTTCATTATTTAGTACTCCAATAACTTTTTTATTTTTTCCTAAAGCATAACCTATTTCCAATAACATGCCTTCACTTTTTTCATTTGATTTAATTACTGCAATCAAAACATCTGCTTCATCAATATGTTTAAATGTATCTATCAAAAGCTCTGCTTCATCAACTGGCTTTCCTTTATTTAATGCAGGAATATAAACTTCATGTTTTTCTTCTAATATTTTTTTAATTTTTCCTAATAATTCTAATAATTTTTCTTTATTTTCTCCTGTAAACTTATATGCTAATTGTATTTTCATTTTTAATAGGCTTCACTACCTCCTCACATATTTTTTAACTGGCTCAGGGAGAATGTTTCACCTCACGCATAAAAAAAGATGGGGAGGTTTATAAAGCTTACTGCCAAAAAACAGCTCTTTCAGAGCTTAAAAAGGCTAAATTTATTTTAGAACTCTTATTTCTTCTGCAAGTTATGCTCACTACTTTTTCTCTTTTTTCTTCTCTGATTCTTCTTTTTGTTCAGCTCTTTCCTTTATTTCTGCAATCAATTCTGCTCTTGTATGCTTCATTTTCCTAACCCATCCTACTTTATGGCTCTTCCTCTTTAATGCATGATTTTTTCTGCATTTGCTGGAACAAAAGTGCAAAACAGTTCCGTCATTAAGTACATAAGTTAATCCCCTTGGGAATTCATAAGATTTTTGGCAAAATGAACACTTAGGCATTTTTGAATTTACCTCCTAAATTCAAAAGCTTGAAAATTATTTTGATTTTCATTGTTTTAACTGAATGCTCCTTTTGTTACCTTGCTTCTGATCCTTCTTGCTTCAATTGCAGTCTCTCTTAGAATTAAAACATCCTTCAACCTAACAGAACCCTTAACGTTCCTCCTCATAACCTTGCCTTTGTCATTTCCCTGTAAAACTCTGCACTTTACCTGCGTTATCTCCCCCCTGAAACCTGTCCTGCCTACAATATCCTCAACAACTGCTGGAACTGCCTCTCCTAAAAGTTTCTCAGAGCCCTTTGTTCCACTAGTCCTTTTCTCTTGCTTTTTTTCTTGCTTCTTCTCTTGCTTTTTCTTTTTTTGCTTTCCCACTTTCTAAATAGCTTATTTACTTTTCTTCTCTTTTCCGTCTCCCTTATCAATAACTGCAACGCTGGAGCATGCTACGCCTATGCCTGCGGCAATTCCTAGTTTCTGTTTGCTGTCTGCTTCCTGGCATTCGATACCTTTTTCCTTGCATAAAACAGGCAAATGCTGAACAATCTCCTTAGGCTCGACATCTGCTGCATAAACAACCAACTTAGCAGTTCCTCTTTCAACTGCCTTTGTAACTTCGTTTGTTCCTTTCTCTATTCTTCCTGATTTTCTTGCTTTTTCAACAATATCATATACAGAAGCCATTTTTTCTCCCTAAATTTAATTTAGTTCATTGGCTAATCAACAAAGAAAATGTGGATTTATAAAGCTTTTTATGAACTCCTGTTTTTTTCTATACTGGGGTTTTACCTCCTCCTAACTTCAGCGTCTTAAAATCTTTCGGATTATATTTATTGCTAAAGATTTATCAATTCATACACAGAAGAGCCCATTCCGCAATCCTCTGCAGCTTTTATTTGTTCAATGCCTGATTTTTTATTGTATTTTTTAAAAACATCCTCTTGGTTATTTCTTAAGATAATATCTTGAGCAGCTTTGTCAACAGAAACTCCATCTTTCCCCATTAAATACCCGCAGTCATCGGATATGATCTTTTTAGGATTTCTTTCACAATCGCACTCTTTTGTTATGTTGATAAGATAAGAAAGATAATACACTTTTTTAAATTTTGACTGAGCAGCACTAGCTCCCTCTGCTAAAAGAACATCAAAAAATTCCAGTTTGGGTTTTAATATTTTATGAGGGCAAGCATAAATACAGTTAGAGCATCCGTAACACTTTCCTATTTCTGGCTTATCTGTTACTTTTATGCTATTTAAAGGGCAGGCATCTTCACATTTTTTGCATTTTTTGCACTCCCCTGTAATATTAGGCTCTCCTCCGTGATGAATAGCTGATTTTGTTTTTTTTGTTAATGCTCCCATACCTAGATTTTTAATTGCTCCTCCAAATCCGCAGCAAACATGCCCTTTAAAATGGGTTATAACAAGAACGCCATCTGCCTCAATCAAAGATTTTGAAACCTCATAATCCATTTTTCTCCCTTTTACGAGAACAAAATCATCATTAGTTTTTATATCTCCTAATTTGCCCCAGCCTTTTTTTATAGCATATTCTGTATGGGATTCTGGATTCCCTCTTTCTCCGCCATATGCAACAGAAGAATCATAAAGAAAATAGTTTATTTTAAGCTCTTTTAATAAATCAGTTACAGGCTTTATCTGTCCTGGACTAAAGGCGAAGCCATTTCCAGGCTCGCCAAAATGAATTTTTATTGCTATTCTTTTACAGCCTCCAAAAACATTTTTTAATTCCTCTTTTAATTTTGATAAAAAAGGCTCTCCTAATTGTTTTTCTTTTGAATAATAAACTTTCTTCTTCATTTCCATTTCACCTCAACATCATCTGTCCTTTCTCTTGGATTGATATCCAAATTTACAATATCCTTTACTTTAGTAAAGATACCTGCTTTCCACATTATTTCTCCTAAAAAGGCAATCATTCCTGCATTATCCACAAGCAAACTATTTTCAGGAACAAAAAACTTGCAAGCTCTTTCTTCACACATAATCTTGCACATTTCCTGGAATCTCTTGTTGCATCCCACTCCCCCGCCAAGCAAAAGCTCGTTCTTTTGGGTATGAGCAAGAGCCCTCTCTGCAGCCTCAACTAACATTGCAAAAGCTGTTTCTTGAAGTGAGAAAGACAAATCATCTAGTTTTTCTCCTTTATCAAGAAGATGCTTTAATTTTGTCTGCATTCCTGAAAAAGCAACATCCATGCCTTTGATTGAATAAGGAAGTTCAATATAGTTTTGTGATTTAAAAGCAAGCTCTGCAATTTTAGGCCCTCCTGGAAAGCCTAGTCCAGCATGCCTCGCAAATGTATCAATAAAATTGCCAATTCCAATGTCCAATGTCTCTCCAAAAATTCTATACTTGCCCGAGGCATAAGCAATTATCTGGGTATTAGCTCCAGAAGCATAGAGCAAGACGGGGTCTTTTGCTCCCGTAATTCTCCCAATTTCTAAGTGGGCAATGCAATGATTCACAGGAACAACAGGCTTTCCAAGTTTCTCAGCAAGTTTTTTTGTAAATTTTAATCCTTCTAACAGGCACGGAGACAAGCCAGGCCCTTGAGAAAAAGCAATTGCCTCAATCTCATTTTCTTTGACATTTGCTTTTTCTAATGCTTCTCTGTAAGTTTTTTCTGCAACTTTCTCATGGTGCTTAGCAGCATCAACAGGAATTATCCCCCCGGATTCAGTTGTATAGCTGTCCTTGACATTAGCAAGGATTTTTCCTCCATGGACAATTCCAATTCCAAATGTATGGGCTGTGCTTTCAATGCCTAGTATCATTTTAACTTTCTCATTTCCTGTTTAATTTCTTCTGGAGAAAGATAATATTTTTTAATCTTTTCTTTTCTTTTTTTATCTGCAATTGAAAGATTATATTTTCTGAATAAATATAATTCTTTTCCATATCCTTTTTGAATCTGAAGCAATTCAGTTGCTCTTTCTTCTCTAGTCCTAAATTTTTTAAAAAAAAGAAGAAAATAAAAGAAAATTATCTTTTCAATAAAACTTCTCTTATGAAAAATAGAGATATGACATAATTCATGAGATAAGATAGCTACAATATGACTTTTATGAAACTTTCTTAATCTCTTAGATAGTCTTATTCTCCAGAACAAAAAGAAATAGTATGCATCTGCAGAAACTGATTTGAATTTTTTATTATCTGATTCAGAAATGAAAATTTTTTTATTCTTCAACTCAGGAAAGGACTTATTTATCAAATTTTTAAGGATTTTCTGATAATCTTTGCTCTTCATAACTTAACAAACAGAGTTCATATTTATAAATTATATCAATAATTATTTTTTCCTTTCTTCCATCTCTTTTATTTCCTTTTTTATCTTTTTATAATCTTCTATTGTGCCTATGTCATGCCAATCTTCATCAAATACAAATCCCCTTACATCTTTTCCCTGCTTGATAAAATCAATTATAATATAACCAATATTCTCCTTGTTTTTATCTGAGCTAATGTAAGCTTTTAAGTCTGGAATAGACTCTTTAGGGAAAATAAAAGCCCCTGCATTTATTAAGGTTGATTTAGGATTTTCTGGCTTTTCTTCAAATCCAATTATTCTTTCTCCATCCATTTCCAGAACTCCAAATCTCTTTGCTTTCTCTTTGTCTTTTAAATCGTGAAGAGCGACACAAATTTTCCTGTGCTTATTGAAATAATCTACAAACCTTTTTAATGGAAAATTAAAGAATAAGTCTCCAAAAATAACAAGGAAATCTTCATTTTTGAATTTTTTTAATGCAAGAGCAAAGTCCATAACTCCCCCTAGCCTTTCTTCGTTTGTTTTAGTTCCATCGTTAATAACTTCTATTCTAGAATCTTCTTCTTGTTTCCATTCAAGAAAGTTTTGGTTAAATTTGTCATTTGTAACAACATAAAATCTGTCTATTTCCCCTATATCCAACAGATTTTTTACAGTATAAGACAAAAGAGGCCTGCCATTTACAGGAAGAAGAGCCTTGGGCTCATTTATCGTAAACGGATATAAGCGTGTTGCGTATCCTGCGCATAAAATAACTGCTTTCATAAGTCAAGAAGAAAAAGCGGATTTATAAAATTTGAGGAGGTTAGTTAACAACCCTTAAATCATGGACATAAAGGCCTCCATCAGCAAGCCAGGAAAATTCAACTTCAAAGGGGTCTGTAACAGCGTTAAGTTCGGCCCAATTGAATTTCCTATGCATACTTCTTATATCCAATAGGTCTGCATTAGATAAAACAGCTCCCCCTTCTCTTTGGTTGGAAAACATACACGGACCAAATATAACTCTCTGTTCAGGATTTCTTCTTCCCCTATAGAAATCACTTAACTCTCTTGGTCCCCCTGTTGCAGCTTCAACCACTATTTGGCTTCCCTCAGCAAGCATAACTCCCCCCTGACCATTTCATCTACAGTATGGCAGAAAACCGCATATCTTTCTCCAACATCTTTCTGAAAAGCGCGGATTTGTCTTACTAATTCTTCCTTGCCATGCACAATATCCCATGGCAGCCCCACTTCCACCTTTCCACATCTGTCCGGCAACTCCCCGCATCTTAAAACCCATCCGGGCCTATAATTATAATAAAAATCATCAACCTGCCTCTTTATATCCCTTTCATTTCTCGACAATATCACATTAGGAGAAACTGTATGAAGCCCCATTCCCTGCAGAAAATATATGCTGGCTAACTTATTCATAAATAAGCATAACATGATTATTTAAAAATAAGACTATCATCAAAAATATATTTTAGAAAATTAAAATAAAAAAGATTAAAAATAAAAAACAAACAAAGAGGCTTCGCTTTTACCTCTTCTTTTTCTTGGCAGCTTTCTTTTTCTTGCCGCCTCTTGCCATCTTTGCTTCACAGACATTACCCTTAGCGTCTACATAATACAAGTAACCGGATTTTCTCTTGACAACACCCTTTGCAATTACTTTTCCCATTTTTACCTCCTTTTATCAGATTTATAGTCTACAAAGCAAGGACATGTATTTAAATCTTTCTATGCCGACGGAAATACTGGCTATCCGGATAGTTTATAAAGGGATTTCCAAAAGATGTGTAAATGGAGACTTAGGTTTTACAGACAATCTATAAGGCTTTACAATTTTCTCTTCGACAATCTTTCCTTCATTAAGCCAGATAGCTCTAAAAGGCCTGCAGAAAAAAGAGTGAATTGGCTGTGTTGTTGGCTTTTTAAAAACAAAAAAAAGAGGCCCTGGACTCCTTCTGAACATTAACCCCCTTGCTCTTTTTAGGGGTGTATCACAAATCTCGGCTTCTATAATTTTTCCTTTGACAGATATTTTCATTTTAAATTTGCCTTATAAAGTTTATACAACTGATTTACATTTCTCTCATTGACAACATTATGGTGGATGAAACCTCCCCCGAATGACTTTGGAATATGCATCAGCTCGTGGATAAGAGTTTTATCCTGCTCTTCTCTTGGCATCTTGTCAAATTTTTCGCTTATAACTTCAATAATATAAACTGCTTTAATTCCAAGAGCTTTTTGCCATATTTTAGACAAAGCATGGCATCTTGCAATAGTTCCATAAGAGCTGCTCCCCCTGCTTCTTACAGCATAAACCCCTGAAAACTTAACATGCCCCATGTCAATTGCTCTGGCTATATCTACTAGCCTTGCCATAATATCTTCTGCTAGCTCGTATTTTATTGGCATTTAAAACAAACTGCTCCTGAATCTAGGATCATAACCATCATCATCAGGGTTATAATCTCCTGGCTTATAAATTGAAGCTTCTTCTTCCAAATCTTCTTCATCCCAATTATTGACTACGAAATCAAAAAAACATGCTAAATAATGCTTAGCTTGTTCTAATTCTCCTTTTTCACAGCGCTTAACAACTCCCCTGACAACACAAGATGGGACTTCAACCTTGCAGATTAATCCTTCTTCAACTACATGCGCGTATCTCTTCTGATTTCCGTCTCTCCTAATTAACTTCTTTACATCAAATATAAATTCGTTCTCTCCTTGTTTAGGGACAACTACCATGAATACTTTTGGTAAGTAAAAAATCTCCCGGTCATTAGTATCGATATAATAATACCCTATCATTTTACCTCCACAATCTTCTTTCTTGATTTCAAGCCTTTAACAATCCTAACTTCTCCCTTAAAATGCTTCTTCAATAATTTCAATAAAGCTAGATTTGCTTTATTGTCCTCTGCTTTTTCCTTCAAGCTAACTTTATACACCTCTCCAAATTTCTCTATTTCTTCTTTTTTTCTTCCCGGACTAACCTTAACTTCTATTATCATAAAAATGGAATATAGACAATTTATTTAAACCTATCTTAATTTATAAGAGTATGGAAATTGAAAAATCTGCGGGAGTTATTATTTTTCTTATGAAAGAAGAGCCTCTTTTTCTCTTGCTAGAGTACCAAACTTACTGGGGATTTGTCAGAGGGAATATTGAAGAAAACGAATCAGTGCATGAAACTGTTAAAAGAGAAGCAAAAGAAGAGGCAAATATTTCTGAGATAAGTATCCTAGACGGCTTTGAGCATTATCAGGAATGGTTTTACAGGCTGCACGGAAAATTAAGAAGAAAACAAGCTGTTTATCTTATTGCCGAAATTACAGAGGAGCAGGCGAAAAAAGTCAGAATCAGCTTTGAGCATAAATCCTTCAAATTCCTTAATTTAGAAGAAGCTAAGAAAATTATCAGAATAGCAAATGAAAAAGAGATGCTTGAAAATGCTTATAAGTTCATAAAGGAATATAAAAAACAAAAAACATTGTTCTAAATGGAAAAGGAAAAAACACGAAACAAGTCTGCAAAAAGTTTTCTGCTTACTGTCCTAGCCTTAATTATCTCAAACGCAGCAGTTATATTCATAGCAAAAATAGATAAGTGGGATATTATAACCATAACATTAATTTACTGGATACAAAATGTTATAATCATGTTTTTATTTATTATAAAAATATTGACTCTGAAAGGATTCTCCACAAAAGGCCTGAAAATATTTGGCAAACACGTTGAACCGACATCTGGCACCAGATATAAGGCGGCACTTAAATTCTTCCTTTATTACGGCATTTTTCATCTTGCTTTCCTTTATTTGATTTTTAACGATGATACTATCAGCAGAATACAATTTGTGAAATCCAACTTATTTACCGCGGTGTTCGTCATTGCGATTGTAATTTTCTTATTTAACCATCTCTTCTCATTTATTTATTATTTTAAGAAGGACCAAGAAAAAGAGGTTGAGCTTGGAAAATTACTGTTCTCGGGAGAAGCAAGAGTAGCGCCAATGAACCTGATTGTGTTTGGATTTATTCTAGTAATAAAGTCTGGAGACTTGGTTTTCTTCATGCTTTTAAAAACGATTGCAGATGTTATTATGCATATAGTAGAACACAAAGTTTAAAAATGATAAATAAAATAAAAAACAATCTCTTTCAATTGCACTTTAAGAAATTTGGAAGCTGCGTCTATCTGCTGTTGTTAGAATTCAAGATATTAATTGACACTTCCTCCTCTGATAATAAACAAGAACTAGTGGAAGATTTAAAAGAATTAATGATAAAGCCAGAAGATATTAGCATTGTCCTTCTCACACACCAGCATTGGGACCACACAGGAAATCTTGAGTTGTTTTCTAATGCAGATATTTATGATTACAAAAACATTGATGAATTCCATGTAAATAGTATTAAGGTAATTAAAACTCCGGGACACACTCCTGACGGTCTATGCTTCTTATATGAGGATGTTTTATTTTCCGGAGACACTATCTTCCATCAAGGAGGAAGAGGCAGAACCGACTTGCCAGGAGGAAACGAGAATGCGATTCAGGAATCAATTAGAAAACTAGAGAAAGTTAAGTATAAGATTTTATGCCCCGGACATTTAGAATGAAGTTAACTCAGCAAAGTTTAAAAACTAATTTTTATGTTTGAGGATATGAAAATAGGCGTTAAAACATATGATGATGTAAATTTTTTAAGACAATTTAAAGATAAGGCTGATTTTTTTGAGGTAATGGCTATTCAAGATGTAGATTACTCTTTTTTGAAGGAATTCAGCCTTCCCATTATTATTCACGCTCAACATGAAGGATTTGGAGTTAATAATGCTGATAAAACAAGAACAACAAAAAACAAAGAGTCAATTAATTTTGCAATAAATCTAGCAAATAATTATAAGAGCGGTAAGATAATCGTTCATCCGGGGCCGATTACAGATGAAAACTGTTCAGAAGAGCAGGCAATTGGTTTTTTTAATTCAGTAAATGACAAAAGAATATTAGTGGAAAATCTTCCAAAGAATAGAAATTATATTTGCTCAACTCCTGAAGAAACAAAGAAGTTCATGATAAAAATAAATGCTGGATTTTGCTTTGATATAAACCATGCAATTCAAACAGCAATTTACCTTAATCAGGACTATTTAAAAATTATTAAAGAATTTATAAAACTTCGGCCTAAACATTATCATCTTGGAGGACAGAGCTTAAAAGATAATGCAGATCATCTTTCATTTGTAGACTCTGACATACCCCTCAAAGAGATTATGAAGCTTATCCCAAGAAATGCTGAAATAACTCTTGAAACAGAGCCCGACTCCAAAAAGATAGAAGAAGATATAAAGATAATGAGGGAACTGATTAGAAGATAATTATTTCGTAACAATCTCAACCCCGTCTCTGTGCTTCAATACATGCTCTTTGCCTACGGCTTTTTTTGTCCTGACATCAATTGCCTTTATAAAGTTCTTGCCCAAGTCGGTATGGAGCTTGAATGCAAAATCTAATGCTGTTGTTCCTGAAGGAACTAAAAAACAGTCAGGAAGAACCCTTCCTTTTGAATCTGCGAGCTTATGGACTCCAGCAGGGAAAACTGCTATGTAATGTAAAAAGTCAAAGGTAGCTTTATCCAGAACTTCCTGAACTCCTGTACTGCCATATTTTTCAAGGACACTCTTTTCTATTGAATCAAGAGCTTTTTTCTGTCCTTCATTCAGCCCATCTTTTAGTTCAAACTCTTTATTTCCAGGGGAATAATCTATTAGCCCAAGATTTGAGGCTTCCCTCAAAGCCAGTTCAGCATCGGCTGAGCATGGGACTATGAGAGTTTCTGGATATTCTTCCTTAAGCACTTTAACATTTTGCTCAGATTCTGGCTTGTCACATTTGTTAGCCGCTATTATTATGGGCTTGCTTTTTTTTCTTATCTCCCTGACAAACTCCAACATATGTGCTTCTGTCCAATCTTCTCCTTTTTCACTTAATTCCAGCTTACTCATCACCTCCTTGATATCATCTTCTTTAATCTTTAATCCTGACAATTGATTAAAAAGCTCTAAAGAAAGCTTACTTGAGTGGCTCTTTCTTATCAGCGACTTCCATGCTCTCTCTAAAATCCCATAAATCCACATATCAATCTCTTCCCTTAAAAACTCAACTTCCTCTCTAACATCATAATTGTCAGCTGCATTGCCTTCTGCATCTGTTTTTCCGCTTGCATCTAGTATATGAATAAGCAAGTCAGCTTCTCTCAAGTCATTCATAAACTCATTTCCCTTTCCTTTTCCTTTATGAGCATCTGGCACTAGGCCTGCCACGTCCACTAATTCAACTGGAACAAATCTTGTTCCATTTTTACAATAGCCTGTCCTTGGCTGGCACCTGACTCCGAGTTCACTGTCAATGCATTTAATTCTTACATACCCTATACCGCGATTGGGCTTGATAGTTGTAAACGGATAATTAGCTATCTCCACATTTGCCAAAGTGCATGCTTTAAAAAAAGTGCTTTTTCCTACGTTAGGCTTTCCTACAAGTCCGATTAACATTTTGACTTTACAGCCTCCCATATTTTAATAATTTCTTTCATTGATTCCTGAACGTCTCCATTGTTAAAGATAACATAATCGGATTTTTTAATGCACTCCCCAACCTGCTGCCCGTTCGGATTATCAGGGTCAAAATAATCTCTAGCATCGACAACTAAAAATTCTTCCCATGTTTTAGGATCACTAAACTTTCCTCTTTCAACAATTCTTTTAAATCGCAGTTTCTGGTCTGCATCAACTGCTATCAAAATAAAATCCTTAACATTTTCCCTCAAATAATCAACTTCTCCTGCATTTCTCAGGCTGTCAATAATACAATTCTCCTTTAAGTCTAGCTTCTCCAGAAGTTTCTGCATCAGGGCCCCTGCCCCACCTTCTTTTCTCCATTCATCCCCTAAATCCTGCATATTAATTCTTGTTATTTCCATACCCCTCCTGGCAAGCTCTTCTATCAAAATAGCCGAGCTTTCATAATACTTAAAACCCTTATCACGGAAAAAGCTAGTCAAAGTCTCCTTTCCGGCTCCGATTCTTCCAGTGATTCCTATTAACATATTATCAAAGTAAGAAAAAAAGGATATTTAAGTTTAATTATGATGCAAGTAAGGTTGAGTATTCCTTCTTCAAGCTATATTTCCCTTCTCCCTCGATTATTCCTAGTTTCCTCAAATATTCCAACATTATGCCGGCACCTACAGAGCCGCCACCCAACTCAACATAAGGAAAACTCCCTGCCTTTTCATCATACATATTTCTTAATCCCATATCAACATCAAAAAGACCTGCCCCTATTTTACTAAACAATATTTTAATAATATCAGAAAGATTCCTTTTCAAAGCACTTATCCTTCTAGAAGTTATTTTAGGTCTGAATACAAATTCTGAGTAAAGTCTAGTATCTACTTCTTCCATAATTTTTCTGAAATCCATGTCACAAAGAAGATTAAGTATATTTGCTATATGTGGCTTGCCCATCATAAAAAAGAAAGAAAAAGCATATAAAAACTTTTGCAGTTAATAGTCATCATCAAACCCTGAATCTTCTTCCAGGTCTAGGTCATCTTCAAAATCACTACCCTCATCAATTTCAAGCGATTGTTCCATTTTAAATTCTCCTGAAATTTAGAATACACTTATCTTACTTATTTAGTTTATAAACATTTATTAGTACTAAAAAAGAGCGAAAAATTTAAACATAATTATTAAATGTGGGTGGAACTTCTGAAGCTAAACCATTTTTATACAATTTATGAATTTCTCTCCAAGAAACCCCTTCTGCGCGAAGCTGTGCAAGAGTTCGATGCTCTCTGTCATTTTTCAAAAAAGGCACATTCCGATAGTCAATATGAAATGAATGTCTTATTTCCCCCGTGTCTAAACTGCAAGTATGACCCCATAATCCATCATCATTCCAGCCAGAAATATAAACTCTGTTCCTCTTAGGTACTTGGTGAACCCAAGTAATATACTTTAAAGCCTCAGAAGGAACTCCTGTTTTGTCCGCCTTATCATCCCCTATATAAGACAAGCACTCTAATGCAGAAGGAATCACAACAGCTGCACTTACTGCTAAGCTTTTTCTTAAAAAATCTCTTCTCTTTAACTTTTCCATACATCACTATGTACTTGCTGATTTATAAATATGATTACGCTAGAGCATATAATATAGTCTCAAAAACTTTAAAAATACAGATATATTGGGAAACTTAAGAGGAAGGATTCCTGTGAATCTCCTGTCGCTGAATTTACTCAGTGCGTGGAGGTTGATAGAAAATCCTTCTGAACTTCCAGTCGCTGAATTTACTCAGTGCGTGGAGGTTTATAAGGAGTGCCCTCCTTATTGAGCCTGTAGCTCAGCCCGGTTAGAGCACCGCTCTTATATGAGAATGTTTCGATAGGAACATTTTTTCAAAGCATCTTGCTAAGAAAGGCGGGGGTCCCAAGTTCAAATCTTGGCAGGCTCATTAACAATCTTTAGAAAAGATTGTATCAAACAGCTAAAGCTAATGCCATCCAAAGTCTGATGGCAGGCTTATATGGTTCAAAATGAAAGTTTCAATTTTAGGCGCAGGAGATATTTCCAAGATTTCCAGATACACTTCTATGCAGGAAACTGCTCTCAATAAACTAATTGATGATATAGCGCAGCTTCTTGTAGATAAAAAAGCCGAAATGGTTATAATACCTAACAGAGGAATTCCTTTAGATATTGCAAAAAGGTATAAAGAAAAAGGAGGGAAAAAAGTTTTAGGGGTTATTCCAATACAAGATAAGGATTATGGTCTAGGGCATATAAAAGAATTCCTTCCAATAGTTGATGAAAGAATAGATGTAGATTCTTGGTATGATGCTGACGGAAAAGTAGCTGCTTTCGGGGACATATGTATAACAGTTGGAATGTCTCCTGGAGTTATCAGAGCGCTGACAGCGCTAAAATTCCACTACAAGTATAAAAAATCTAAGACAAAACTAATTATTTTTAAAAATACAATATCAAAAAAACTGCACAAAGAAATTGAAGAAGAAATGCCGATAGTATATATAGAAAATGTTGAAGAATTAAAAAAATTAATTTAGCTAAATATCTTCTGAAAAAACTTTTCCAAAAGAATCTGCAGCTTTCTCTAATTCTCCATCATCAATCTGGCTATCAATCTCCACTCTAACATGGGTAGACTGAGTAAATACTGGACCATAGAACTCACAAGCGTCAATATCAATTGGGTCACTAATTGGCTTCCCGTTAACAATAGGGATAAGCACTACATTAAGACCTCTGCCATCCTCATGTCTATATTTAGAATGTATATCCTTCAGCTTGGTAATATGGGGACTATGTATCCCTTCACCTCCACAAACTACCTCGTAATCTTTGCAAAACTTCATATTAAAAAGTGAGAATAAGTATTTTTATTCTTTTTCTTTCTTTTCCTTTTTTTCTCTCTTCTCTTTTTTCTCTTCTGGTTGTTCCTTTTCTTCTTCTTGCGGAGCTGCTGCCGGCTTCAGTCTAAACAATATCATCACTAAAACAAACAAGATTAATAATAATGTTACTTCCAACAAAATAAAAAAGCTTCCTGCTTCTGTTATTTCCTCTAATCCGCTTACTGCTCCTGTAGGAGTGACATTTGTTTCTTCCTGTTGTTCCTCTTCTTCTTCAGTTGTTGTTTCATTCAACTCTCCTGTTTCGTTTATAGGAGTCTCCTGCTCTTCTGGCTCCTTAACAATAAGTTCCTGAAAAGTAAATTCTCCAAAATCAACTGCATCATTGTCTCCATTTTTATCCATACATAAATGGTATGTCTTAGTCGTAGCAGCTTTGAACTCCGCTTTACAAGTCTCATTCTTAAGAGTGCAGGTTCCTGTTATTTGAGGAGAAGAAGACCCGCAAGGGTTAGTTCTTAGTGAAACTTCCTTTCCGTCACATCCTGCTAATCCACTAAATGTAGCAATAACAGTTTCACCAGGTTCTGCAGGATTTGGCAATAAATCAAGATTTAATTCTCCAAGACATGTTTTTTCTGGGAGAACTTTTTTTGTTCCTGATTTTAAAGGAAGCCCTGAAAATTTAATAATAGAGTCTGAGTCTCCTCCACGCCCTACTATTGAATCCACCTCCACCACAAACTCTCCATCTTCAATCGATTCTGGCATTACATAAACAATCAAAATATTCTCATCTGCTCCCTTTTCTAAAAAATAATCCAAACCAATTGTAACTTCTCCGTTATCCTCTTCAAAAGCTGGCTCTGCGTCTCCAATTAAAATCTCAGCATCATCAAGATTTCCATTATTATTTTCATCAACATAAACTTCTAATGCAATTATTTTAGTATCATCCCCGCTACCCGATGCAGCCAGCGTTAAGTTTAATAATGCTACATCTTCTCCTTCAGCTAATAGATTTATTTGCATCATAACATTGGATAATTCTAAAGCTTCAGGGTCATATTGCCACATGTGCTCTCCTGGATCCTCACTTCCTCTTGATGCTTTTCCTGTTCCTGCAACAGCCTCTACTACAAAACCGGCTTCTGCAAAATCATCTACCTCATCTCCTGCGTCATATTCTCCGTTTTTGTTGCAGTCTACAACAATGTCGTAATCTCCGCTATCAGGACTTTTCCAAATATCTGTTAAAGGAATTTTAGAACTAACCAAAACAATAGGCTCAGGAGCCCCCCTTACATCCTCAAGAAGGTCTCCATCCTGCCAATCATCATTGTTATCCACTATATACAAATCAACTTCTGTATTCGGCCTGCATATAATATTGCTTTTTACAAATACATCCTCTAAACTTGAAAAAGTGTTTTTTTCAACTCCTGTGAGTGAAGCGCTCCATGGATTCGTGGGCTGTGCGGATACAATTAATAACAGCAAAACGCCTAAAACAAACAATGAAATTATCTTCCTCATTTTTATCATGCCTTGTCAAATAAATGCCTCTATTTAAAGATTGTTGCAAAACAAAATATATTCTTTGGACTATAAAATTTGTTGCGTGTAAAAAGTGGTAATGCAGAAAACAATCCAAAAAAGTTTGTTTTCTGTATCCCAAAAAACCGACGGAGAAAATAGGGGTTTTTTCTGATGCAAAAGCTTTAAAAATGCTTCATCTATATATATAGATGGCAAAAAAGAAGGTAAGTAGAAAAAAATCTAAAGGAGATGACGGCAATATTAGGGCTTTTGTTGCAGTTTTTTTCTCAATAGTGGGATTTTTAATCGCCCTGATTTTATGGAGAAAAGACAGATATGCAATGTTTTATGCAGCAGAGAGTTTAATATTGTTCATAGGAGTTCTTATTGCTAGTGCACTTTCATGGATTCGGATAATCGGGCCGATCTTATGGATATTTGTCATTGTGTTATGGGTGATAACTTGGATATACGCACTGCAAGGAGAAAAAAAGAAGACATGGATTGTCGGAGACTTGGCAGAAAAAATAAACTTATAAATTTTTTATATTTTATTTTTCTATTTTTACTATTTGGGAAAGTTTAAAAACCCAGGACATCTCAGTAAACTAACGCCCCCGTCGTATAGTGGCCAAGTATTCAGCCTTTTCGTTGTAAGGAAACTGCGTTTCCTTGACAGTTAACCTTCTTAAAAAGGTTCAAGACTGATTCAAAAAATACAGAAAAAAGGCTGAGACCCGGGTTCAAATCCCGGCGGGGGCATTAAGGCTATCGTAGATAGCCTATAATATTCTCCGGGATCTGCCTGATTCTTAATGCGACTGATTTTTCAAATCGAGCATGAACAACTTCACAAACTTTATGTAT
>Ga0172363_10000465_pt1 | contig 30424 bp, 27 predicted proteins | sample LakKivs2_kivu2a2_FD_114541 | JGI IMG/M metagenome (GOLD analysis project Ga0172363, IMG submission 114541) | Sediment microbial communities from Lake Kivu, Rwanda - Sediment s2_kivu2a2 | ecosystem: Environmental > Aquatic > Freshwater > Lake > Sediment | place: Rwanda: Western Province, Lake... | reverse complement strand
GAACCTTGAGGCGAGGCTGAACGACAAGGGTCTACTCGAAATAGAAGCTTGGAACATGTTGGACTGGGCCCCGATGGACACCCCCGGCTCAGGCGTTGTGACGCACCAGAATGCGTTCATGGTGGAGGCTCTTCGAACGGCGGCGCGAATCGCAGAAGTCGTTGGCGAGCCCGATAAGGCGGCACACTACATCAAGTTGGCGGACAACTTGAAGAGCTCTATCAACGAGCATCTGTGGTCTGCCGAGGCAGGGGGCTACATTGACAGCATACACGCTGACGGAGAGAGATCCAAGGTCGTGAGTCAGCAGACAAACGCAGTCGTCCTCCTGTGTGATTGTGTGACCCCTAGCAGGAAGGAGATTGTGAGGCAGCGCATCATCGATGTGCCAGAGGGATGGGTCAAGGTTGGCAGTCCTTTCGCGATGTTCTTCATCCTTGATTTGCTCGCCAGACTGGGAGACTTCGATGCCGTCTTGGAGCAGACAAGGAAGCGCTGGGGGTTCATGCTGGACATGGGGACGACGACAGCCTGGGAAGTGTTCGGAAGCCCGGAGGCCAAACACTTCGCGCGCAGCTACTGTCACGCGTGGTCCGCTGGGCCTGCGTACTTCTTGAGTGCGTACCAGCTTGGTGTAAGGCCGGCCAGTCCCGGCCTCAGGAAGGTGACGATAGCGCCGGAACCCGCAGACCTTACGTGGGCAAGGGGAAGAGTCCCGAGCCCACACGGCGAGGTCGAGGTCTCATGGAAGAAGACAGGGCGAGAACTCGAACTGACCGTTGTCTTGCCGAAGGAAGTTGAGGCTGATGCTGTGCTTCCGATGCCTTACAGGATCCTCAGAACCGAAGGACGAGGAGTCTTGGGTCAAGGGACCATAGACGGCAAATGGGTCGTGCAGTTGGGAAAGGGAGCGTCAGCCAAGATCGTTTCCGGCCGAGAAGAGGCACAACAATAGGTGCATGCATGAACGATCACAGGGCCAAGAGGGCCAAGTAGGCGACCATGAGGATGTTGAAGAGGAATAGCGCTATGATGTTCTCCGAACCGAAGCGATCTGCCTCATGCCTCCTCTCTGGATTCTGGATGAACCCGGCGATTCCACTGATGAGCGGAATAGATGAGAAGGCAGCAACGACCGCAAGATCCATCATATGATAGATGGCCTCCTTCGTGTAGATAGAGAAGGCTAAGGTGGCAAGGACTGAGAGCACGAGGATGGCGGAGAATGCGAAACGCCTGCCCTTTCTAACCACGAGATTGCTCTTCCCGATCCTGAGGTCATCCTCCATGTCGGGGACCTCAAGGCTCAGGGCGAGTATGAACCCATACATTACAAATGGGATAACCAAGAGCAGGAAGAAGGCGTCAAGTTGACCCCTCACAGCGACATAGCCAGCACTTGGTATCAGGAAGCCCGTGCCCAATGCAATGGTGGGTTCTCCGAGCCCGCGAGTCGAAAGGCGGATGGGCGGAGCGGAGTAGAACCAACCTAAGAGGTTTGCAGCAACTGCGATCAGCATCAGCTCGACGGGGATGATGTGCATGACCACTGAAAATGACGCGAGGCTGAGGGAGAGAATGACCAAGGCTATGGCCATCAGCCGAGATGTCTCACGTAGCTCCGGGTGTTCTGTGAGGACGCGACTCCCCCCGAACATCTTGTTGTGCTCGCCGCTTGGGCTCATTGTAGAATCGAAGTAGTCGTTGCCATAGTGAGTGGAAAGATCCGCCAAGAATATGACGAGATACCCAATGGCGATGCTGGTCGGATCAGGTGAGGAACCATTCAGGATGGCAAGAAGGACGCCCAGTGAGTAGGCCAAGATGCCTCCTGCAACGATGTGAATGCGTATCATCTTTGCCATGTTGATGGAAGTCTGAAGTCTATCGGGCAAGTTGTCTGCCTGCCGGCCGGTTTCTGCCAAGGACGAACTTAAAGGTCTCGGTCCCATTAGGCGATTCAATGCGCGAAGCAGACCGGCCAAGGCATGCTGCCTGCAGTCGTGACATACACATATACCACGATTCTCCGGTGCTGTCCTCAGAAAACCCGGAAGGTGGGCAAGCGGATGATGGAATCAATCAAGGCCTACGTGGACCTCACTAGACTGCACTTCTTCTTCGCGTGGCCCACCTTGTTCTGTTCAGGGTTGTTCCTGAGTTTCGGCGCCTACGGCGGCTTCTCTTGGATGGCCGTGTTGAGGGCGGCAGCGATAGGCTTTCTAGGCTTCGAGGCGGGTCTCGTTCTGAATGGCTATGTGGACCAAGAACTGGACAGAAGAGACGTAGAGTCCGACAAGTTGACCAAGTACTGGCGGCTTTTCAAGAAGAGGCCGATTCCGGCAGGACTGATCTCGTCGAGGAGCGCGTTGGCACTCTTCCTTCTGCTCGTGGCTTCGACTTCGGTATTGATCCTGACCTTGCCCTACCCTCACTCCGTCTATGTGCTCGCCATCATGGTGTACTGCTACTGCGCGGAATACTTCTACCAACTGAAGAAGCGCGACCAGGCGTTCCCCGTAGCCCAACTTCTGGGGAGGACTGACTTCAGCCTTTTCCCTGTCGCGGGATACCTGAGCAATGGGAGCCCTGACATGACAGCCTTGCTGTACTTCGTCTTCTTCTACCCATTCGCAGAGGCGCATCTGGGAGTCAACGACATGATAGACATCGCCAATGATCAGGCGAGGGGAATGAAGACTGTCTCAGTCCTCTACGGCATGAGGGGAAAAGCCTACTGGGTGTTGTTCTTCACGGTTGTGCACTACGTCAGTGCGACCTTCTTCGCCAAGGTACTCGCTCCTGTCTCGATGATCGGGATCGCGGTAGGGTCTTTGCTCCTAGCGATAGCCAACCACGTGATATTGAAGGGCAAGAGCGCCCAAGCCGCGTTGAAGGTGCTCCCGCTCTTCCACATAACAATGCTAGTGTACTCGGCGTCGATCATACTTGGTTCTGTGATTTGAGCAGCCATCAGATCGGGTGACCAGACGCCAATGGTGGCCCTCACAGGTCAAGATAGACGCTTCCTTTTTCCACCCTGACACCGAAGGTCGGTTCGTCCCTGGCCTCCACCGTTATCCCAAGCATTTTCGGGCCCAAGACTGTCCTTCCAGTCGTGACATCGAACACCGCACCGTGCCGAGGGCACTTGACCAGATTCCCAGAAAGAGTCCCTTTCGAGAGGTCGCCTCCCATGTGCGTGCACTTGTTGCCTATGGCGTAGCATGTCCCTCCCACGTTGGCCAGCAGAATCTCCTCTCCTTCGACGCTGACCTTCTTCATCTTGCTTGGAGAGACCTCAGAGGCGTCAGCCACCTTCCCTATTGTCATCGCTCCTCCTCCCCAATCGACGAATTATTAAGCTCAGCAGAGAGACAGCATCTTGGGATCGGCGTCTCCTTGACGAGTGGTGAGGACTGGGCCGTCGAAAGACCTTCCAGTGAGAGGGAAACTGATACAACGGTGCGCAGGATCTATGCAAAGACAATCCTCAACAGGCACAAGAAGAGGGACGACTGGTTCCTCGATGACTACTCCATAAACCCGTACCAAGGTTGCCCGTTCAACTGCCTCTACTGCTACACACGCGGGAGCAAGTACGGTCTCAACTTGGCGAGGACGCTATCGGTCAAAGCCAATGCGCCAGAGCTCCTCGAAAGACAACTCGCCGCAAGGGCAAGAAAGGGGCAATACGGGATCATCGCCATAGCCTCACAGGAGGCGTACCCTCCTGCTGAGAAGGATCTAAGAATGACAAGGAGGCTTCTCAAGATAATCGTCAGATTCAGGTTCCCCGTGATGGTCGCCACGAAGTCCATACTGATTCCCAGAGACCTCGATGTCCTCGGAGAGATCGACCGGAACGCCGTACTGCCTCAGGATCTCGCGCGTGACTTGAGGAGGGGGGCAATCATATCGTTCTCATTCTCCACGATGGATGAGAAGATAGCGCGCATCTTCGAACCAGGTGCTCCGCCACCTAAGGAGAGACTCAGAGCTATGGCCCAGTGCGCGAAGGACGGCTTCTTGGTGGGAGCGAACCTCATACCCGTGCTCCCCTTTCTTTCTGACTCAGAGGAACTACTGGAACAGATGATAAGGACGGCAAAGGAACACGGGGGAAGCTTCGCGCTTGTCGGGGGCCTAACTCTGTTCGGCAGCGGTCCGAGTGACTGCAGGACACTGTACTACAGGGCCCTTGAGCAGCACTTTCCGGAGGTCGCTCAGAGATGCAAGGCTCTCTTCGGGACGTCGTTTGCACCCCCCAGAGAATATCAGGAGCATCTCGCGAGAATGTCCGAAACAATCTGTGCCAAGCACGGCATACGAAGCAGAATACTGAGTCCGACTAGAGGCTGACCTTCTTGCCCGTCTTGATGCTTCTGACTTCGGTCAAGCAAATCTCGAGCGACTGTCTGGCCTCCTCAGGTCTGATCCTGTCGGGCTTCTCAGCCCTCTCCAGGCAGTCGATGAAGTACCTGAGCTCCTCGTAATATCCGCCGAGTTCGGATATGTTCCCGGTGGTGATTCCTGATCCCGCTCCTGCGCTGGTCAAGTCTGGGCTGTACGGGCCCTTGCTCCTCTGGAACACGGTCAGAGTTGGTTTTCGGTCAGAGTAGTACGTCAGGGTGGCGTGATCAAGGAAGCACTCATACGACATCACAAAGGGGTAGCCCTGCAGCGGGAACCAACCCCCTATTGCCAAGGCCACCGCTCTGTTCCCATAGTCGTAGGTCGTCTGAATGTGGTCTATCCATCCTGTCGATGTGACAGCCTTCGGCCTTCCAAGAACGTGCGTGATGAAGTCAGTGTCATGAATGTGAAGGTCCACAGTAGCTCCGCCCGCCTTGTTGACATCAAGTGTCCACTTCTTCCACCCCCACTGTGGCTCTGACGACAGCCTGAGGCATCTGATCGCCTTGATCCTGCCGAACTCCCTTGTCTTCACCTTCTCGGCGAGATATGCCCACTCAGGCCAGAACCTCATCACTTGCGCTATCATGAGTTCAACGCCATTCTTCTTGGCGGCCTTGATCATGCTGTCTGCCTCTTTCAGAGTCAGCGCCATCGGCTTCTCACAGATGACATGCTTTCCGCCCTCAGCAGCCTGGATTGCTGCCCCAGAGTGAAGATACGTGGGAAGGGTGACATCCACGACTTGCACGGCCGGATCCTTGAGCATGTTTTCGAGAGAACCGTAGGGTCTGGCACCGTGTTTCTCAGCGAAGTTCGACGCCCTGTCTGGTTCTATGTCCGCGACTGCGACTACCTTTGAACCGGGAATCAGATGATACGCGTTCGCATGGGTGTTTCCCATGAAGCCTGCGCCAACTATGCCAACGCCGACTACCATGACTATCGACCTACGTTGACCCGTTGATTGGGTTAAATGTTTTTGTCGTGTGAATCGCCCACTCTGATGGCAAACGTGGTTTGCTCATATAGGTACGAAACTGCTCCCCGTTGGGGCCAATGACCTCATCATGATGTCCTCGATCACTCCCCTGTTCTCCTGAGGGCTGGCGATTGCGTCCGCGACCTTGGACCAGTCCGCTCTATCTATCTGGTCGAGTCGGTCGCATGCCACTCTGATGGCGTTGACATTGAGGGCTATGGCCCTCTCGATCGGCATTCTCTCGGGATTGATGTCTATCCCGAAGTACTCTGAATAGCCGTGCATTTTCATTACAAGGAGGGCAGCGTACATCTGGTCAATTCCCAACACGCCCACGTTCAGATCCTGATCGTAGTTGCCCAGTGGCTGGCTGTTCCAATGAGTGTGTGCGAGCCTTCCCTCCCTCAGTGCTGACGCAAAGGCATACGCGAGTTCTTCGTGCCCCATCATCACGTGCCCGACTTCGGGGTTCAGACAGACCATGGCATGACCTTGTTCGAGCAGATGTCTGTTCTCTTCATGTCTCAATATCGATTCAACGTTTCTGGCCATGAGCAGGCCATTGGCTGTGTTCCTGTAGATGTTGTTCCCTCTCGGCTCGTACGGTTTCGGTTCGATCGCTACCCTTCTCCCGGGCACTGCGTCCATGATCTGAGCTAGGGCGGATTCGAATCTGTCCCACATGCCGTAGAAGTCGGCGCCGAACGGGTTCTCGTAGCCATCTATGCCGGGCCAGACAACCATGAAGGCTGCTCCCGCTTCCTTCCCGATCTTCAGAGCGTCCGTCGTTCTGGCGATGGCATGAGACCTGACATCTGGATTGGGGTTAGAAAGTGATCCGAATTCATATCTTTTCTCGTAGAAGATGTTCGGACCTACGTTCACTAGTCCTATCCCCGTCTCTCTCTCGAGGTCTTTGAACTCGTCAATGTTGTCCCAGTTGATCTCATTCGGGAAGTGGCCTTCTAGCTTGAAGGTCGAGTCGACTACCCCCTTGTCCTTCATGCCACGGACAATGTTCAAGATGTCCTCAATAGTGCCTTGCTCGACGTACCTCTCGTGGAATCTACCTCCAGGTGGGAAGAAGTACCACACTCCCATCGAGAACTTGGGATTGAGCTTGAACGTTGAAAGCTGCTCCACTAGCTCCTCCTTCGTCATCCTCTTCGACTGGTCCCTCAGATCACTCAGCAACTTGTCTCGTCGCACCTGATGTGCGTGAGTTCTTAACATTTGGGGCTGGTCGCGCTGGGCCCTATGCTCTGACCTTGTCAGCCAGAGCCATTGCTCTTTGTATGAGATCTCTCAATAGCTGGGCTGACATCGGATCCTTCAACGATCCATTCTCGTCGAACGCATCTCTTGCTGACCTGATGAAGACCCCTGGTTGCGGTAATACGATGGCGTTGAGAGCCTCCAGTATGTCACGCAAGTGCGCTTGGCCTCTGACGGTCCCCATGATGCTGGTGGAGGCCCCGAAGATCGCGACGACCTTGCCATCGAGCGAATTCTTGCCCCTGGACGCCCAATCCAGCGCGTTCTTCAAAGCACCCGATACTGAGTAGTTGTACTCGGGCGACGCTATCAACAGCAGGTCAGCTCCTTCGATTGCATCCTTCAGCTTCATGACTGACTCAGGAAGACCCCGCGCCTCTACGTCTGCGTCGTACATCGGCAAGGCCAGTTGCTTGAGGTCGATCTCACTTGTAGAAGCTCCAAGCTCTTGGGCAATCTCGTCAGCGATCCACAGTAGTTGACGGTTGTATGAATCCTTCCTCAAACTGCCCGCAATCTCTAGGATTTTCAGCGGTCCCACGTCGTCGAGGTTTCTTCAGTCTATTTATCGCTTGATTGACGGGCACCGAACCAGAGTCGGGTTACAACCGCTTCGCAACTCCCCAGCGCACGAAGTCGGCAAAAACAAGAGAGGAAGGGACTGGGAGGACGATGACAGGACGGTTGGGGGCTCAAACCAACGCGATTCAAGCCTCTTTGGGATGACCAAGCAAGCCGTCGCCACAGCTCCGCCGCTAGAAAAGGCACAATAAGGCCGCAAGGGCAAGGGGGCTGTTGGACCCAGCGGTTGTAGTATTCATACTGGATGGATGTAGGCCTGACTATCTGACTAGGATCAAGACTGAAACGATTGACATGATGATGCGTGAGGGCGCTGTTGTCGAGGAGTGCAGGACCGTGTTCCCCACCCTCACTGGAGCTGCTCACACCACCCTGACAACTGGCCTCTATCCGATCACTCACGGTGTGACAAGTGGCTTCAGGTTCGACGGTGACTGCGGCAAGTTGCGTCAGCTGTGGATGAGCGACTATGCGGGCAGGTCGATTGGGGAGCTCTCAGCGCAGCATGGCCTCGTCACCGGCTCGGTGGAGGAGTTCTCCTTGTTCACCAGAGGGGCTAATCTGTACGTTCACGTCCCCTCCCACAAGGTCGAGGAAGTCCGCCGCTTCGCCAAGCAGGTGATTGAGACGAAGCGCCCCGAGGTTCTGTTTGTAACCTTCTTTGCTGTCGACGATGCAGGTCACATACATGGTCCGGACAGCCGAAGGGTGGACGAGGCTGTGAAGAGCGTCGACCACGCTATCGGGGACTTGGTGCATCTGATAGAGAGGTCACACAAGAACCGCCATGCTCTCTTTGTCCTGACGAGCGACCACGGCATGGTCTCGGTCAAGCGTTCCGTTTCGACCAAGCTCGAGAGGAGAATACGCGATGCAAGTGGCCAAGCGCATTTCAGGTTCTTGGGCAGATTCGCCCAGGTCTTCTCCAGAAGCCCGACGTCTCGGCAAGAGATCGTGAAATCAACGGTCCTTGATCGGGCCGTGGATGTGGTTCTAGAGGCGGCTGAGCTAGTGGCGATGGGCACTTCCGATGGGAGAGGGAATGAAATCCTGATGTCGTTGGCTCCAAACTATTCATGTCTCACGGGCGCATCGAGGAAGTTGCACGGATATCACGGGGGACTCGACGACTTGGAGACCAGGGTTCCGCTCATCTTCTTCGGAAGGCATGTCAGGCCATCGAGATTACCGTTCGCCGAAACCGTGGACGTCACACCGACGCTAGCTGAGTACCTCGGACTGAGACCTGAAAGGTTCGAGGGGTCGTCGCTCCTCAAGGTTCTTGTGGAAGGGCCTGGCACTGACGGGTCGACTGATGTCTGGCGTGAGCTTCGAGAGATCTACAAGAAGAGGACGCAGATCGTGCGCGACTTGACGGAACTCAAGAGGACATGGGCACACGGCGACATCGGCGACAGACGACACACTCAGGAACGTGCCAGAATAATCGGGCAACTGCCGGCACTTGTTGGCCGCTCTCAGAGAGTCAGGCGTGGTATCGCTAGGTTGCCGAGCAACTGATTCCATATATCCCTTATATCGGAGGCGTGACGACTTGTGCGGGATGGTCAAGAAGATCATCGAAGCGCTCAGATCGGACTTCGAGAAGATGACCCGCCGTGAACTGCTTGAGTCTATCTCTCTGGCCGAGGGCAGGGCGGTGTTGGCCGAAGTGGGACCAGAACAGAGGATACTAGGGGGCATAAGCTCGGCGGAGATCGCGGCCGCATTCGGAGCCGACATGATCGCCCTGAACACGTACGACGTTGTCAGCCCAAGTATCATGGGCCTGTCCCCAGACACGCCCTACCATGACGAGCCCATCCTGACCCAAGTCAGGGATCTGGCCGGCGTTCCGATCGGTCTGAACTTGGAGCCCGTCGATCCATCCGCTGTCGTTCAGGAGAAACTGGGCATACCCGAGGGGAGGAAAGCTTCTGCCCGGAACGCCCTCAGGGCTGTGGAGCAGGGCGCGTCTTTCATATGTCTGACCGGGAACCCGCGCACAGGGGTGACGAACGCCACGATCAGACAATCATTGGCTGAGCTGAGGAAGGCCCTAGGGGACAAGCTGATCTTGATGGGAGGCAAGATGCACTCAGCGGGCGTGGCGACCGAGGCCGGCCCCCGCATCTTGCTGGGAAGCGACATCGCCGGGTTCGCCGAGGCAGGATGCGATGTGGCAATGTTCCCTGCTCCGGGGTCTGTCCCAGGAATCGACGAGGCCGTCCTGAGAAGCTGGGTGGATAGTGCCCACGACGATGGAATGCTTGCCATGTCATGTCTGGATCTTGCCATCGAGGGTTCGGATCTGGACACGATAAGGAGGATAGCTCTGCACTCAAAGATGGCGGGGGCGGACCTCAGTCACATAGGAGACGCTGGGTTCAATGTGTTCCCAGACAACGTGATGGCCTATTGCATCTCCCTCAAGGGCAAGTATCACACATACAGGAGGATGGCAGCGTCGTCAGTCCGATGATCTGGTTCACGGATGGCCGTGGGCTTGGTCCTTCTACGTCTGACGGGCCTCCCGTGTGGTCGATTCCCTGAGTTCGGAGATCGAGGCACTGACGTCCTTGGTGCCGAATATGGCGGTCCCAGCGACGAGTATGTCCGCACCAGCGCGTACGGCCAATGGGGCGGTCTGGGGACTTATTCCCCCGTCGACCTCGATCTCAGACTCCAGCCCGGCGCTCCGAAACCTCCTTCTCGCCTCTTCGATCTTCGGCAGCACGCTCTGGAGGAAGGTTTGGCCTCCGAACCCCGGTCTCACGGTCATTGCCAGTATGTAGTCCATCTGGCTCAGGGGGCACTCTATCGCCTCCAGAGGCGTGGAAGGATTGACCGCCACCCCTGCCTTTGCCCCAGTTCCTCTGATCCTCTCAAGGGTCCTGTCTAGGCGCCCAGTCGCCTCGGGATGTACCGACATCATGTCGATGTCTGCTCCCTCCAGCTCACGTATGAACCACATTGGGTCTTCCACCATCAGATGAACATCAACCGGAAGATGCGTGACCCCGCTGATGGCCTTCACTATCGCGGGTCCCACGGTCATGTTGGGCACAAAGCGCCCATCCATGACATCGACGTGTATGATGTCCGCTCCTCCCTGCTCGGCCTTCTTGATCTCTTCGCCCAGTCTTGTGAAGTCAGCCGCAAGGATTGACGCGGCTATCTTGATGGGCTTCGGGCTCAAGCCAGTTTCGCCAGCTCCTTGAAGCTCAGCCTCAGCGCCTGATATAGGTTGGTGTACGTCTGGTAACGTCGGTTGTACATTTCGACGTTCTCAGGCACGGGCTTCACCACTCCACTCGTCCTGACTGCCTTGTCACATGCCTCCTCGACGCTTCCGTACGTTCCGACCCCGACGGCGGCGATCAAGGCAGAGCCAAATGCGGGCCCCTCCTCGGCTTCCATCACGTGGAGCTCCACCCCGTAGATGTCAGACTGTATCTGGCGCCAGAGCTCACTCCTCGCTCCCCCGCCAGAGGCCCTCACTTGCGCTATCGGCACACTCATGCTCCTCATGATCTCGAGTGAATCCCTCATCCCGAAGGCCACCCCCTCCATGATTGCTCTTACGAGATGTCCTTTGCCGGTTCTGAGGCTGAGTCCGAAGAAGACTCCGCGGGCATCAGGGTCCTTGTGAGGCGTTCTCTCGCCGCTGAGGTAAGGCAGGAAAAGAAGCCCCTCGCTTCCCGGCGGCACCTTCGATGCTTCCTGCGTCAGGAGATCATACGGCTCGATCGAGCGCTCTTTTGCCGCTTGAACCTCCTGCGCGCCGAGCTTGTCCCTGAACCACCTCATAGATCCCCCGGCTGATAGCATCACCCCCATCACGTGCCACCTGCATGGCACGGCATGGCAGAACGTGTGCAGTCTGCCTTCTGGGTCCACCTTCACTTCGTCAGTGTGAGCGAATACCACCCCTGATGTCCCGATGGTGGCGGAGATCACCCCAGGTCTCACGATGCCGTTTCCAACTGCTCCGGCCGCTTGGTCTCCCCCTCCGCCCACGACTGGCGTGCCTGCCTTCAGCCCAGTCTCCTTGGAAGCGCCCGGACTGACCTCGCCCGTGATGGCCGTGGACTCATCGACATCCGGGAGCATTGCGTGCGGAATATCCAGCTCCTCCACTACCTCGTCTGACCATCTTCTTCTCCTCACATCAAAGAGTGAGGTCCCTGATGCGTCGGACACTTCTGTGGCGTAGCTCCCTGTCAGCTTGAACCGGATGAAGTCCTTGGGCAACAGCATCTTCTTGGCACGTGAGTAGACGCTCGGTTCGTTCTGCCTCACCCATATCAGCTTCGGTGCCGTGAAGCCTGCCAACACTGGATTGCAGGTGAGCCTGATGATCTCCCTCTCGCCGCCGAGCTTCTTGGTGATCCATGCGCACTGCTCGGTCGTCCTCTGGTCGTTCCACAGGATGGGATTCCTAAGGACATCGCCTTGAGCGTCTAGGAGGACGAGCCCATGCATTTGGCCAGTCAGGCCGACGCCACCTATGTCGCCCGGGTCGGTCTTGGCTGATGCCACGGCCGTTCGAACTGCCTTCGCGCTAGCCTTCCACCAGCCGCCCGCGTCCTGCTCTGACCAACCCGGTCTTGGCACGATGAGCGGATACTCCTCAGTCGCTCTCGAGACTACCCTGCCCGTTTCATCGATCACCACCACCTTGACTCCTGTCGTCCCAAGATCAAGACCTAAGAGGCACGTCATGCTTCTTGCCCTCTGTGGATTCGCGTCCCCGCCTCCACTTCTCTGCCTTGACTTGCCAGCAAGTGACCCAAGTTCTGTCTCGTGACTGTCGTGGTAGCCCCCACGCCCATCGTACAAATGGCTCCTGTCGCTTGACCTACAGTCAGCAAGTGTTTCATGTTCTCTAAGTCGAGGCCAGTCGCTATCCTACCTAGCAGGTTGCCTCTCATCATCTCTGTGATGATGCCAGCGCAGAAGGCATCTCCTGCCCCTGTTGGGTCGACAGCATCGACTCCAAAGGGAGCTTGTTCCATCGTAACGCCCCGGAAGTCCTGCACCGTCGCTCCCTTCGTTCCAAGTGTGACGAAGGCTATCTTTGCGCCCATGGCGACCAGTCCGTTCTTCGCCTCGCTTGGCGTCTTTGCCCCGGTGATGTTCATCGCCTCGACGTCGTTGCAGTGAAAGATGTCAGTCCACTTCAGAGGCTCCTGAATGAAGTCCCAGCCTTTGCCATAGGGCGCGGCCAGGTCCACGAGGGTGACACACCCTAGCCCCTTTCCCTTCTCCAGCACTTCGGCGAGCCTGTCATCGAGTCTACCGCAGATTCCAACGGCGACGTACAGCAGGCTCGGCTTCTCCCTCCGAAGAACCGACAGGAGTTCGTCCGGATCGAAGTGCCAACTCGCCCCGAGGTCGACATGGAATCTTCTATCCTCGCCCTTCACGACGAGTATGGAGTCTGACGTGGTTCCAACGCCCGGAACTCTCTTGAGGTGGGTTATGACCCCTCTTTCTTTCAGGGTCTTCTCCATGAAATCGCCGAACACGTCGGTCCCCACAGCCCCGACCAGCCCAACTTCGCCCCGAGCGATCCCCAGCTGGAGCAAGTCGACTGACACGTTGGCCGGATGTCCGCCTATCGCTAGATGTATGCCGATGGGCGCAAAGGTGACCTCGCCTGGACCCGACACCTTCGGGAGGTCAGCAGCTATTATGTCCGCCACCAGAAAACCAGCAGTGAGGACCTGCAATTGCCGCCTGCCCCGCTACTCCGTTCGCTCCCAGGTTCCTCGCTCAGACGATCTGATGATCGCATCCATTATCTGGTTGTTCTTCATGCCGTCATAGAAGGTGGCGCCCAGCGGCGCAACGCTTTCGTCATCGACGATGCACTTGATGAAGTGATAGACTTCGTGAACTGTCGCATGCTCCCAGCCAATCGTGTGACCATGCGGCCACCATCTGTCATAGTACGGGTGGACGCTCTCCGTCACTAGGATCGTCTTGAATCCCCTCTCATCGGCGGGATCCGACGTCTTGTACATGTCGAGTTCATTCAGTCTCTCGAGGTTGAAGTTGATTGTGCCCTCGGAGCCGTGGATCTCAATCCTCTGGAGATTCTTTCTGCCGGCGCAGAACCTAGACGCCTCCACGCTTCCAATGGCGCCGTTCGAGAACCTCAACATGGAAATGAACGCGTCGTCGACATCAACCGTGCCAGTTTTGTTGGGATCATCCGGAAGGGGCCTCTCGTTGATGAAGGTCTTTGTGAGTCCGCACACTTGCGCGATCTCGCCGACTAGGAATCTGGCCAGGTCCAAGACGTGAGCTCCGAGATCCCCCAGAACCCCGGCCCCTGCGATGTCTTTCCTCAGCCTCCACACTAGGGGGAACTTCGGGTCCATGATCCATTCCTGCAAGTAGACTCCCCTGAACTGAAGTGGCTTACCTATCTCCCCTCGGAGGATCAAGTTCCTCGCAAGCTGAACCGCGGGAATGAACCTGTAGTTGAAGGCAGTCATGTGCTTTACCTTTGCCTTCTCTGCTGCTTCGTACATTCTCTTGGCTTCAGCATGGTTCATGGCAAGCGGTTTCTCACACAGGATGCTCTTCCCGTGCTCTGCTGCCTCGATGCAGGGTTCCATGTGAAGGTTGTTTGGCAGGCCGTTGTCCACCAGTTGCACCTCAGGATCTGAGATCACCTGCTTCCAATCGGTCACTGCTCTCGCGTATCCGTACCTCCATGCGGCCTCTTCGACTGCTCGCTTGTTCCTGCCGCAGATCGCCACCAGACGTGGCCTGGCGGGAGGCGGATAGAAGAAGAAGGGCATCCTTTGATATGCGTTGCTGTGTGCCTTCCCCATGAAGGCATAGCCCAGCATCCCCACGCCGATGTCCTTGATGGGTTTCGTCTCATCAGAGACCTGACCCATGGTCACGAAGCCAACCTTCTTCTCCTGCTGTGGCATTCTGGGTTGTCAGCCCTGCCTGAGCTGATAAGATTTCGAAGCGCCTAGGGCCCACAGCAAGCTGAGCTGGCTGACGCTATGAAAAGAGAAAAAAACAAAAAATACATCTGTTCGCTATCGCGCCAGAGGTTCTCTAAAACCTTCTATGCTTTTGATAGCATTCCTTGCAATAGACTGGCCTGCCCTCCGTTGGCTTGAACGGAACTTCTGTCTCCTTCCCGCAATCTGAGCAAGTTACCTTGTACATTTGTCTAGGCCTGCCATATCCTCTGCTTTCATCACTCATACCGATTTCACCTCCTTTCTTTTCGTGCTACGCGAAAGCGCACTTCCGAGGTGAGACCCCGAACGTGAACCTCCGGTGCAATTAGGTCCCCGATTTCGGCCTTTTTAAGGATATGCTTGATCGTGCGCCCGGCACTTCGGCCCTTGTGCGATGTCTCTACCACCAGACTTTTCCCAACGGGGCCTTTATTATCAGTGGTTTCAGGAAGGCTATCGTCTTCTCGCACCCGTCCTCCCTACTCATCACAGGGTCCTCGTGCTCGTAGGACATGACGTAGTTGTAACCGACCTCAAGCAAGGCTGTCATCACGCGCTTCCACTCAACCTGTCCCCAGCCGACAACCCTGAACCTGAACCCCCTGTCTGGCCTCATCCATGCCCCGGTGGGCACGACGCCTGACGTGGAAAGGTTCTCCTTGGGAAGCTCCGCGTCCTTTGCATGCATGTGATATATCCTGTCGCCGAAGCGCTTGATGAAGATGACAGGGTCTATGAGCTGCCAGACGAAGTGTGAAGGGTCGAAGTTGAAGCCGAACTCCTTTCTCCTGTTGATCGCTTTCAGCGCCATCTCGGCGGTCTCAACGTTGTAGGCCAATTCTTGCGGGTGGACCTCATGAGCGAACTTGACGTCGTGATCCTTGAACGTGTCCAATATGTCACCCCACCTCTGAGCAAATAGGTCGAAATAGGACTCGTAGATCTTCTCGTGTGCTGGAGGAAAGATATACCATGAGCCCCAGTTGGGCACGCCGATGAACCCATTCACCACGGGGACATCGAGGGCAGCTGCGGCCAACGCCGTCTTCTTCATCCTCTCGGTCCCGTACTTCACCTTCTCCTCCGCTGACCCCTTGAACCACTCGTCTGTGGAAGCGTCGAGGGGACCGAGGACGAGTTGACCTTCGAGGTGGTTGCTCAGGGCCGAGATCATCATGCCATGTTGCTCCACCTTCTTCTTCAGCTCACCGGCGCCACCAGAGAGGACCTTGTCGAGATCGATGTGGGTGCTCCCCTTCCAAGCGGCTATCTCAACTGCCTCGTAACCCAGACCGGACACATACTTCAGGACCTCGTCAAGAGGCTTGTCATTGTACAGCACGCTGAATATCCCTATCTTCATCTGCGGTCGGCTAGACTGGGCTTCGTTCGGAATATAACGCTAAAGCGAACCCTCAGCTCATGTACCTTCAGTTCCCGGTGGAATCTATCTGACGACGTCCCCCTGAGGATTGCAGTTTGCCGAATGAGTTCGAAGTCTTATTACAAGTGCCCGGGCACCGATTTCGGTGCAGGAAGCTGGTTTCGTACAATCTCGGGTCAAGGGTCGTCATAGATAGAAAGCCAGAACGGTTCCTGCATGGTCCTGCAGCTCTGGTGGCTCCCAATGGGGACTGGCTGGTTGCATACCAAGACAGCCTCGACGATCCTGGCCATGACTCTTTCATAAACCAAATGAGGAGCCATGACCAAGGCATGACTTGGCTGTCGAACGGTATTGTGTCCGACGAACGTCGTGAGAATATCGGGTGCCGCAATCCAGCGTTCGGCCTAACTGCAGACAGCAAGGTAGTCCTCGTGGTCCAGCGCGCAAGTCCGGGTGAGAAACTGTCACACCCTGAAGGGCTCTTGGGCAGCACGTACTGCGTGAGCTCCGACGATGGAAGGAGTTACGAAAACAAGGGATATGTGGACCCTCTCAGGCCCAAGGGTCATTTCGGCTCCTCCTCCCATCTTCTCCTTCGGGATGGAGTTCTGTACATGGTTGCATACAGTGTCGACGGGCTCGTCCTATACACAAGCGAGGACAACGCCTCGAGCTGGCGGAGAAGATCTCTGGTCTTTCAGCCGTCCGAATTCCATGAGGAACCAAGCTACCCTACGATTGTTTTCCGACGGGATGGCGGCCTGCTCTGTCAATGCCACTTGGACAGATCAATGGAGAACTTCGAGAAAGTCAGTAGGGATGATGGGTACACTTGGTCAGAGTTGAGACCTGCGAACCTCCGTCTCCGTCATCCGGTCCTCGCATATGTAGGAGATGTCTTGGTGGCCGTAGGCAGACTCATGCCCGTGAGGTTGCGCACAAGTTTCTACCTCTCAGCCGACGATGGAGAGACTTGGACCGGTCCCTTCGACCTCGCCCCTGATCTTCCCAATGGAGGAGGGGGATACACCGCGGTGATACCGCTCGGAGACAGAGTCTTCATCGCCTTCAGCTACTGCATTCCGCCCGCTCGAGATGCGTATCTTCAGCCGAACTCCATTCAAGGGGTTGTTCTGAAGGACATCTCCACATAGGCAACTGGATTCGGGGTCGGGCAGGAAGGGTTCTCGCCCCGGTTGCGTCATAGCCTTAAGTGTGAGCGCGCGTCACCAGATGCTTCGTGCTGGATGCCGCTACCCAAGACACTCAAGGTCTGCCCTAGGTGCCTCGGGGCTAGAATCGATCTCTACCTGGGGGGTTATGCCGGCAAGATCTATCATTGTCTGGACTGCGGCTACGTTGGGGTCCTCATAATAGAGACGACATATGAGGAATACGAATCCCTGAGGAAGCAGATTGAAGAAGAACGGAAGAGCGGCAGCGCGGGTCAATGAAAGAACGGCGCACTCGTGCATCGCTTCGTGGCCGACCGTCGGGTGAACATTGACATTGCCAGACGCATCAGCTCCAGGGAGAGAAGCTAGACTGTCGGTCAATTGCATGGGCCAAGAAAGCCCTTAACTACGAGGCAGGAGGTCGCCACTGCATGGAGGTTCCGAGACCGGAACACCCGCGGCCGGACTTTCAGCGTTCAGGGTGGATTAACCTCAATGGCCCTTGGCAGTTCGAGATTGACAGGGAGCGAAAAGGGATGGAGCACGGATACACATCGGGCAGTAACCTCACCAAGCGCATCACGATCCCCTTCCCGCCCGAAAGCAGGCTGTCAGGCGTTGGTGAACGCGACTTCATGGAATCCGTCTGGTACAGGCGGAAGGTGAAGATTCCCGGTGAGTGGAGAGATAGCAGGACAATGCTTCACTTCGGGGCAGTTGACTACGAGTCTTGGGCGTGGGTGAATGGGATTCCCGTCGGCCATCACAAGGGCGGGTATTCGTCCTTTGAGTACGACATTACGACCGCTGTGCGCGAGACTGAGGAGGCCGAGATCGTCGTTCGCGTGCTTGACGACAACAGGACGGGGCTCCAAGCTTGTGGCAAGCAGAGCACAGAACCTGAGTCCTATGGCTGCCATTACACGAGGGTCACTGGGATATGGCAAACGGTTTGGTTGGAGAAGGTTCCGACCACGTACATCAGTCACTTCCGAGTGGCCCCAGACCCGGCAAGTGGCCGAGCCTTCATTGCGGTCAATCTCGGAGGTCCTCCAGCTTCAGGGACACTCGGGGTCACAGTCTCCCGGGACGGCAATGAGATCGCCAAGTCCGAGGTGGAACTCGGGATGCCCTCCACCTGCCTCTCGGTGGGCATCCCAGAGCCGAGCATGTGGTCGCCAGAAGATCCACAGCTCTACGGAATGAAGTTGGAGTTGAGCATGCGAGACGGGGAGAGCGACAGTGTCTCCTCATACTTCGGGATTCGCTCGTTCGAGCTAAGAGGGTCCAAGATCTTGCTCAACGGCAGGCCAAGGTTTCTGCGACTGGTCTTGGACCAAGGATACTACCCGGACGGAATCTACACGGCCCCATCTGACGACGCCCTGAGAAATGACATCCTGATCTCAAAGGAGATGGGGTTTGATGGGGCAAGACTTCACCAGAAGGTCTTTGAGCCTCGTTTCCTTCACTGGTGCGATGTCTTGGGCTATCTCGTTGCTGGAGAATACGGAGACTGGGGGGCAGAGATCGAGAATCCATCAACGCATGAATCGATAATGAACGAGTGGACAGAAGTGGTGCTGAGGGACATCAATCATCCCTCCATAGTGATCTGGACTCCTTTCAACGAGAGAGCCCTTGGCAAGGCCGAGGGCACGGTGCGGGACTTTCTGCGGGACATGGTGAGACTCACGCGAGCCTTGGACCACACGAGGCCGGTCATCGACACCAGTGGCCACATGCACGTCGAGACGGACATCTACGACATTCATGACTACGAGCAAGATCCCAAGGAGTTCAGGTCGCACTATGAGAGATTCGGTCAGACCGGCCTTCCGTCGGACCTCCGGCGACCCGAAGGGGATGAGAGCGTCCCCTACCAGGGACAGCCCTTCATCGTCAGCGAGTATGGCGGCACGTGGTGGAACCCAGGCGCACCCGCCGATGGGAGGAGCTGGGGATACGGCGAAAGACCAGCATCTGCCGAGGCGTTCGTTGAGAGATATCGGGCCTTGACCGATGTCATCCTGTCGAATCCCAGGGCTTCAGGCTTCTGTTACACGCAGCTTTGCGACGTTGAGCAGGAAGTGAACGGCCTTCTCACGTACGAAAGGAGGCCCAAGTTCAGCACTAAGTCCATCAGGGAAGTGAACTCTCAGAGGGCAGCGATTGAGAGCGAATAGCGGTCCCTCATCTTCTACCCGATGGGAGGGTAGTAGATGAACAGGTGACTAATTCTGTCGCTCTCGCCCATGTAGATCTCCCCATCCTTGCCCGTGGCCATGCTGTCAAACTCGTATCCGTGCCAGTACTGATCGGAGTACGCCACGGGGATTCCGAGGTCGTGGAGTTCACCAACGCATGGATCATACCTGAAGAGGTGTGCGGTGCCGCCGCGTCTGCCTGATATCCCGTAAACCCTGTGATCCTTGCCCACCGCAATCGCCCTGACCCTAGCTTGCGGGGTCGGCTTTCCCAACGAGGTGATCCTAAGGTTTGTTGTGTCGAGGCAGAACAGCACCCCGTCAGCAGTCCCCCCTCCGTATAACTTGCCAGTGGGCTCATCCAATGCCATCGAGTCGACCCTGTTGTAGAGCTGACGCCCGGCGATGGAAGGTATCTCAAGATCAAGTTGGGCTAAGTCTCCGGTCTCAGGGTTGAACTCATACATCTTACCCCAGCGCTTGCCGCCGTAGACCCGACCGTTGCATCCCACGACTAGGCAATCTGAGAAGTCCCCTAACTCATCGACTTGCCCAACCAGCTTGGGCGAGTGGCTCTTGGCATCCATCATGAAGAAGGTCCCGCTGTGCGAAGTAATGCCGTAGACGCAGCGTCTGTTGCGATCGTAACTCAGGCATGCTATGCCTTCGTTGCGTTTCGGCAGGTCCATGGCCTTGAACTTCGGACTCGACGGCTCCCATGACAGCGTCTCCCTGTAGTCAGTCTTGAAGCTCAGCAACTTCCCGGGTCCCGCACTTTTTCTCGTGCCTAGATAGACAACGCCATCGTCAGTCACGACGACTGAGTTCTTCGCAGTGGAGTCCTCGTCCACAGCGCCCAAGTCAACTACCCTGTCCACTTCAGGGTCGTAGATGAACGCATGCGTCCGACTTCCTGACGTTGCCCCCAGTATCCTGCCCCTTGGATCCCGAGCTAGTGAGGTTATGGCTGATTCGCCGGGCGGTATGGGTTTGACGACACCTTTCCATCCCAGATGGCGAAGCACAACTCTTCCCTCCCTGACGTATGCAGATCTGTCGTATTCACTCACCGCGTCGGATAGCATCCGTTCCCTCTCCGACGGTTCGGCTGAGGGCGGCCGTATCTCAAACGGGGGCTTCGGCCACTTCTTGTTCGACAGATCGTCCTCGAGCGTCATCATCCCCACCTCCTCACATCTGCGAATGACAGCCCTCGTCCAAGTCCGGCCTCCGGCCGGTAGGCGAATATCCCAGTCGGTCTGCTCGCACAGGTTGCGAAGTAGAGGCCGCCTTGGAAGTCGATCGTCGCCTTAGCCACGTATTCTGCCATCACCCTGTTGCTGTCTAGGATCGGCCCGAGCTCTTCTCTCTCGAGCGTTTCGGTGTTCATCCTGATGAGGTACATCCCCTTCGGCTCCTTCCAGTGCACATATGTGGCGAAGTACAGGTGGCCGTCGGGGCCAAAGACCAACCCTCCAGTGTGGTGATTCTGGAAGTCGGCCGAGGCCGGCCCTGCTTCCTCTGGCCTGTATGCCCACCCCAAGTCGTGGATCTTGCCCTCCGGACCATCGAATGGATCATATCTGAACAACCTGTTGTCCAGCAGCCTGATGTCCACGTTCCAATGCACGCCGTAAATGGACTCCCCATCTGTTGAGGGCACGGAATCGTACATCAGGTTGAATGACCCCTCGCGATAATCCGCGTATGGGAGCCTCACATCGAGGTGCATCAGGCGGTCGCTTGCTTGGTCGTATTTCACCAGGCTGCCGTAATCGTCGACCGTGTACGCGTTCTCGTCCCTATCCAAGAACACGCTCTGAGAGTTGATGTCTCCTATTCGGCCCAAATCGCGATACTCGTTGCTCTTGAGGTCAAACGTGTAGAAGTGATCCCGCGGATATGTAATGCCCACTAGCTTCCTATGCTTCTCACACAGGGCCATGGCCCTAGAGCCTTCGTTCGGTGCCATGCTGCCGAAGTCCTCGACGCCGCCTGTCTCAAGGTCATACCTGAAGATGTGGAATCCGGTGAACATCCTGATCGGGTCGTCCCAGCTGTTCCACGGCCTCCACACGAAGTCTCCGACCGGTGCGCCAGTGCAGTGCGTCGCGCCATAGAGGCCCCCGTCGTCGGAAGGAACGAGGCAATAGTGTATCTTGCTGTGGGTCGCGTGTCCGTTGTCCGGGGATTCGCCGAGCGCCTCAGCGACATCGAGCACGTATCTAACACGATCGGCGACCGGATCATAAGATACCAAGTAGACCCCCAGTCCCCCTGTCATCTCTCCGCACACCCCGACATAGATCCTCCCGTCCTTGCCAGTCGTTATCGACCAGCATGTGTCGTGAACGGGGAGCTTTGAGAAGAATATCGGCTTGATGTCCAATGATGAGTTGCGGCTCACAACCGGGGACGCCCACTCATGGGCTTTTAACATCTTGTGGACGGAGCGACGGGGTATCGCAGGCGATTGCTGATTGGGACCAGCCGCAGCCGATGGCCGGCGGCAGGCAGCATAGGCGACTGTGGGCAGTCGGTGTTGCGTCGCGTTGGTGATTGGCCTGGAGCCAGCGGCTTTCGTTCGCTACCTCTTCTTGCGACCAGATCGGGCCCTCCCGAGTTGTTCCAGGACGGAGTATCCTTTCTCTGTTATGCAATACACTCTGTCCTTCTTCTTTTGAGGGGTTATGCACACGACTAGCCGAGTCCACTGCAGTTGATTCAGGGCTTTGACAACGGTGCTTCTCGAGATGTCTAGCTCTTGAGACAACTGGGCCGCCGTGTGCTCTCGCCTCCGAAGTGACTTCATCACGCCCTCTCTCACGTCAGAAGAGAAGACAAATGCGAGCCTCTCCCAGTCCAATGCAGCTAGAGTAGACAACATCAACGGTCTTAAGACCATCTATCACGCGCCCGCTGAACTACTCGGTCAGGACAACGTTCCTCGTGCCTTGGGTTCTCAAGCACCGTACTGGTGTATTTCGACGTGCGTGGCATTGTCACACGAGGATGAGCAGACTCCTCAGCGCTCTTCCTATCTGCCTCGGATCTCGATTTCGGCGCCGCCGAGAAGACCGTAGGGTGCGAACTGGTACTGGTCTGTCCAGTTCTTCTCGTCAACGAACTCCCCTGGGCCGGTCCATGGCAACTTGTCTCCCAGTCTGTGATGGAGTGGACCGAATGTGTTCCGAAGCGAGCTGCAGACTTCGATCTCAATGACGTTGCCCTTCTTGCCGACGAGTTTCGTCAGATCCAGTTCCCAAGGTTGCTTCCATATAGCGCCCACGATGCGACCGTTCAGTGACACCTGGAAGAGCGTGCCCCTCGGATTGGTCAGCCTCAAGGTATAGTTTGCCCCCTTCTTTGCTGGGATTTCGACCTGCTTCAGGTACGTCATGTTCCCACAGTAGAACGCGTAGCCTTGGTCCACCCAGTTGCCATCTTTTAGCTGAGCGGGCTCGCTCGTAATCACATAGGTTGGAGGATCCCTTCGCTTGACTCCGAAGTCCCCGACCAGAAACGCATCTTCTATCTCGACATCGCTGTTGTACTTGCAGGAGAGTTCGATCTCATTTGTGCCAACGACCACGTTCGGGGTTATGTCGATCTCGCCGAACTGCCTGTCCCAGTGCCACTCGCTGGTCCTCGTGTCGACCTTCTGACTGTTGACGGTTGCCGTGAAGTTGTGCACCTTCTCAGCCACGAAACCCAGTCTCTTCGGCATCACCTCGATGCTGAACTTGAACTTCATCCTCACTTCCACGGGTTCGGGCTGCACGTTCTTCCTGATGAGCGCCCAAGGCTGAGTCCCTGCGTACTTCTCCATACCAGAGGCCTTGACAACTGCCCGCCTCACCTTCCAGACCGGCGCTGGACCCTGCCAGGGCGATCCTCCTATGCTATAGCTGCAGTAGTCCAGGGTCAGAGAGTTCGGGTGCAGTCGCTTCGGAGTCCACCCATCGTGCAGTGGGACGACCTTGAGCACCTTGCCCTTCTTGGGCGGCGCTCGTTTGGCCTTCACTTTTGGCCCCCCAACAACGAAGACATGGCTGCCAACAGGAGCGAACGCGGTCTCGATGTGCGTCCAGTCGCCCGAGATAGAGCTCTTTGGTTCAATGACCTCGCCTATCGTGGCGTCCCACTCCGTGACGTGTCCCTTGGCCCTGATGGAGACCTTAGCTGGGATCGTCATGTCCCTATTCTTGCTGCTGATGAAGAGTATGTGTCGCGGTCCATCCCTGCGATGTTGGCAGTACAGATCGGCTATCTCACTTCCATCAGCGTCCTGTATGCTGACATCTCTGTCGACGCAGGAGTCGAGCACTGAGAGGAGTGCGTCCCTTTCGTTCAGGACCCACTTGGAGTTAGGACTGGCCAGAACTCTGGCAAACTCTTTGGAAGGCTCGGCATCGACCATGGAAGGCACCTCGCCCACGAAAATCAGCTTCCCGCCGGAAGACACGAACTCCTCGACCAACTTGAGGGTGCTCGACGACCAGGTGAGGCTCGGTGGGACAATGACGACCCTGTATCTCATGTCGCCAATCCTGATGGATCCTCTCTCGACCTTCGCGTGCTTCTCCATGATGAACTCGTCGCCGAAGTCGAAGTCCCTGTGTCCGGAGACGAGGTGGTCCAAGACCTTGCAGAGTTCAGTGCTGTAGTAGCTCGCCTCTGTGGTCTTCTTCGCCCAGTCCTCGCCCTCCATGTTCGTCAGGTAGGTGGCCCATGCCGACGATATGCTGTGCAACACTAGTACGTCGACTACTGGTTCGCCTTGGCTCACCATCATCGAACATCTCGAAAGGTAGTCGTTGATCAGCCTGTACCGTCCCCAATAGGGCTGGTGATAGCTCAATGTGGGTGGGTAGTCCCTCTTCCTGTCACCTGGCATAGAGTACAAGGTCAGGTGAGGCACCAAGAAGGTGATGCCCAATACGAAGTGGAAGTCTGAGATCCACTTCTGGTCCTCGAATGTCATCGTGTGGCCGCTGCACCCGAATATCTCGCACATCACTCTCTTTCGGCCGAACTGTCGCGAAGCGCTTGAGACTTGCTTCAGGGTCAGCGGGTTGTTTATGTTCCTGCACAGGTGATCTATCCCCGGAACGTGCATGTGCTCATAGTGGGGCATCGCTGCGCCGATCACCCGTACTTGTCCAGCCAACGTGTCCTCCGACAGGTAGTGGCCGGTCAGCTTGAGGCCAAGCTTCTCGCACCGCGCCCCGAGCGGGATTGAGAACGCCTCGACGAAGCGCCTCGTTGCTGTCCTCCAGTAGTCGTGTCTGGCCTTGGCGCCATCCCTGCTCTGGAAGTACAAGTGTGGGAGTTCGTCGACTATGTCGTATCCGTTCTTCTCCTTGAAGTATTCCCTGAACCCGTCCGTCCACGGAGGGTCGCCACTCGGTGAGTAGTTCGGCTCGTCAGTGAATATCCCCGGCATGAACTCTCCGAACTGCCCGCCGAACCGCTTGGCGTATGCGTCATGCGTCACTTCCAGAAATGCCTCGGTCGCCTCAGGGTTGAGGAGATCAACGTAGGTTTCGCCGTTGTACCAATTGCTGTCCTGAGCCTCAGCCACGGAGAACGCGAGCAGGTCACTGCCCTCGATCGGGCTGCCTCCTCCTGGATGGATCTTCGTCACCTCGGAAATGCTGCCGTCGGATTCCTTCCTGACGGAGAAGATAGCCAGGAGCTTGGGATCGCTCTTGGCGGACTCGAGTTCCGTGGGGCCCAGTTTCCGCGCTCTGATGCCCTTCGACCTGAAGGCCTCCGATTTCTCGGGGACCAGTCCACCAGCGAAGCCGCTGGGCCACTTGTCTTCGTCGTAAAGCCATGACTCCGTGTCCACCTTCTTGCCCTCGTCAAGACAAGCTCCTATCATCCTCATCCATTCCTCGGACAAGTACTCAGTGACCAAGCCGACCCTTGAATGCATGAAGTATCCGCCGAAGCCCTTGTCCTTCATCTCCCTGACTTGCCATCTGAGTTCGTCTTCCCGTAACGCGTCATTCCAAGACCAGAAAGGAGAAGGCCTGAACTGCTTCGGTGGGTCGCGAAACGCCTCAAAGAGACTGTCCTTCATGCATTTCACCGCCCATCCTGAGCATAAAGGATTTGACCTGCGGAAACGCTTTTGTACCCCGACGGCAGCGAGGATTCGAAATGGCTGACTTCCGGTTCTACGAGCTGGAGAAGGCTGAGGAAGGCGTCATCTTCTTCGACGGAATCCCCGACACGGGACTGGTGGGGACGATTGCGGCCCATCACGTGGTCGAGACCAAGAAAATGGCCCTGTCCGTCAGGGTTGACTCCGATCTCCTGCCTCCGGTTGCAGTGGTGAAGGACATGGACCTGTTCGAGCCAATAGGCGTGTTCGGGTCTGGAGCCCTGTCCGTACTGATCTCAGAAGTGCCGATCCCCACCGAGATAGCGAAGCAGTTCGCCAAGGAGTTAGTGGCCTGGATGGTGGGCAAGAAGTTCAAGGAAGTGATCTCCGTGGGAGGAGTGGCGGATCCGAACAGACCCGAGGTCGAGAAACCTGAGGTTCTCTATCTGACGAACTCGCCCAAGACGTTCTCATCCCAAGTCGACCTTGGGAAGCTCAAGCCCTTGGGTTCCGCCTTCCTTGTGGGGTCGAAGGCCGCCTTTCTGCTTGAGTGCTTCAGGGCAGGCTTGCCGACCCTGGCGCTGTTCGCCCAGTCCTTCATGAACTACCCTGATCCAGGAGCGTCAGCTTCGACTCTTGAGGCGCTCAGCAACGTGGGCTCCCTCAAGGTGGATGTCACTGATCTGGTGAAGTCGGGCGAGGAAATGCGCGTCAGGTTCAGGGATCTGATGAGGAGAACAATGGGAGAGATGGAAAGGGCTCAGAAGTCAAGGGAGCTCGAGTCTCCCTCGCTGGTGGTGTGAGGTGGTGAAGAATGAGCGTCGATATGTCGGATGAATTCGAGGATAGGTTCAGGAGGATGGTTGCAGAGGCGAGAAGGATGGAGGAGAGGACCCTGAGAGCGTTGAAGGAATTCGAGCACGCCGAGGGCTGCATGGTGCCCCTCTATGAGTTGAGGCGCACGGCGGACGGCTACGTGATCACGGTCGATTTGCCCGGCGTGGAGAAGGAGGAGATCAACCTGCTCTTCAAGGGAGATTCCATAGTCGTGACGGCGCCCTGCAAGCGGTCGACCAGAGCTGCCCGGCGTGGAAGGCAACTCGAGTACTTCATAGAGCTGGCAATGCCCCGCGGCATAGACGAACAGACCATCAAGGCATCGATGAAGAACGGGCTCATGAGAATAGACATGAAGAAGGCCAAGGGTGGCTACGAGATCAAGCTGGAGTAGGGGTAGTGACCGTGGCAGGAATCCTCCTCAGCCGAATCTCTCTTCCTTCCAGACCTCGCCCCTCGGGTGATAGCCTCTGGACTCCCAGTATCCGGGCTCGTAGTGGTCGGTGAACCCAATCTCGCACAGCCACTTCGCATACTTCCAGCCATAGGTGCCCGGAGCGATCAATCTCACCGGAAAGCCCGAGTCCGGCTTGAGCTGAGACCCGTTCATCTTCGTCGCCAGATGAAAGTCGTGCATTCTGATGTCCTCTAAGGACGCTACCGTCGAGTACCCGTCAGAGCACCTGAACACCAAGTGCGTCGCGAGCGGGGTTGGTTGCGTCAGCTCCACAATCTTCCTGAGCGGGACAGCCTCCCATTGAATGGCCTTCACGGACCACCCCTCGACGCAATGGAGGTCATCGGTCAGCTGAACGGTTCCCAAGTCATTGAGATCCTCATAGGTCAGCTCGAGTGGATTCGTGACCAGTCCGTGAACCTTCAGTCTCCAGCTCTTCATGTCAATCTTGGGTATGCCAAGATTCGCGTACTCGATCACCTCGTCTGTCCACCTCTGGCCCGGCGGTAACCGCCCGTCTGACAACTCTCAGATGCTCACTCCTTCCGTCGTGTCTGACTCGGCAATCTGCTTGAAGACATTGGCGCTCTTCCCTATCTTTCTGGCCTTGGTCTTGAGGTCGACATGTGCGAGGCCGAACTTCATTCTGAACCCCTCCGCCCATTCGTAGTTGTCCGTGAGTGACCAGTGCAGATACCCTCTTAGGTCAACCTTCCTCTCATCCACAAGTTGTTCTGCAACCCTGAGGTGCTCGAGCAAGTACCTCGGCCTATACGTGTCGTCGGAATCGGCCGTGCCGTTCTCAGTTATGTACATGGGTCGGCCAAACTGTGATGCCTCCACTAACGAATCGCCAAGTCCCTCGGGATACAGCTCCTGTCTGAACTCGGATGTCGGCCTTCCGGCGAGTGAAACAGACTTGGGCTCACAAGCGTATCCGTACCCCTCGACCTGCTCCGGCATGACGCTGAGGCCCGCGAAGATTCTGGCGAGTATGGAAGCCTTGCCCCTGACGACGTACCTCGTGTAGTAGTTTACGCCAAGCCAGTCCAACCTGTTTCCGAAGTGCGGATATGCTTCCCCGCCGTCTCTGACTCCGTTGAGGTTTGAGTCGAACCAGCCTGACACGGTCGCCTCCACGAACAGCCTGTTGTGGATTCGATCCATGAGAGCAGCGGCCTCTTGATCCAAGCGATTCGAAGGGTTCAGGGGCTGAGCGGGGATCATGTTGTGAATGACCCCAATCCAGGCCGGGCTGGGGCTGTCGCCGTCGGCTCTGCGTGTGTCGAATTTCTTGATCACGTCGTATGTCCTCGCGTGAGCGTTGACCATGTTGCGAGCGACCCGTTTTGCAGCCGGGATGTTCATGTTGATGCCGGGAGGGAAGCCGGACTGGGCCTCAAGGTATCCTTCCTCGGCCACGACCATCGGTTCGTTGAAGGTCGCCCACATGTCGACCCTGTCGCCCAGCTTGGAGGCGACGAACGCCGCGAACTTCGTGAACTCCACAACGGTGCTCGCGTCATACCATCCTCTAGGTCCCTTCCTAAGCCCTGAGTCCCTGACGGCAATTGGGTCATGGACCCAGAGGGGGAGGGTGAAGTGATTGAGGCAGACGATGACCTTCAAGCCTTTGGACCGCAGGTCTTCAATGATGGCGCCGTAATGCCTGAGGGCTCCGTTGTTCGCCGTCTCCTCCAGTTCCTGAATGTCTGTCGGATCTATGTCGACCTCTGAAATCACGCCGTTCGAAGTCTTGACTCCAACCTGCAAACCCGCCGTGCTCTTGGGGAAGACCCTGCTCCACTCAATCCCTATCCTGTAGGTGTTCATGCCCATGCTCTTCGCTAGGTCATGGTCAGAAGGATACAGTTCCCAGTAGTTGACGCCGTCTTCGGGGGAATCGCCACTCACGACTTTCCTAGCGATGTTGGTGGGATCGTGAACCCACTTGAACCAGTCTGAGTTCGGGTCCACGTATTTGCCAGCTGCATCGCCCATCTCGAACTGGAAGCCCGCCTCAGAGGCTCCCCAGAGGAAGTCGCGCTTGAACATGGCGTGCATGTGCGTCGCATCGATTTAAGCCATAGCAGATCGGCTCAGCGAAAGCCTTGTATTCCATCACGCAGCACTCCTCGTATGGCCCACAAGGCATGGCTTGACGTGGCAGCCTTCAGGTGCCCCCACTGCGGTGCGCACTACGTCGACCCCTCCTGGTACGCCGTCGAGATCGGCTCGGACGTGGACTGTGGTCAATGTGGGAAGTCATTCAACACAAAGCGGAACGTGACGGATAGGACCCTCCTCGGGTTCGAGTTGGACGAGCAGGGCAAGCTGGTTAGTGTGAGGTTATCTCCCGTCTAGGGCAGCCGCTCCCCTGCCGCCAGGCCTATGACGTGCCAGCATGCCGAGATGCCTTGAGAATGAACCAGCAACCGACCAAGGTGACGAGCGAGAAGACAATCTTCTCTGGTGGCATCGGCTCGTTGAACACCAATACCGAGAGGACGCCAGCGATCACGGGAATAAGGAGCTGCATGTTAGAGGTCATCGAAGCTCCTAGCCTCTGAATCGCGTAGTAGTTTAGGAAGTTGCCGACTCCGATCGAAAGGATGCCGGAGATGATTAGAATGAACATGACAAAAGGACTCACTTGGAAGATATCTGATATTCCCCCTGAGATCACAGAGAATGGGAAGTACAGCGCCCCGGATATCAGAAAGATGTTCGTGCAGGCCGAAAGCGGATCAACGCTCTTGAGCAATACCTTCGACAATACAACATAGGCCGCCCAGAGCACTGAGGCGATGAGCAGGCTTAGGATTCCCATCAGATAGGCCGAGCCTGAGTCGCCCGTATAGAACAAGCCTGAGCCGCTCAGAACAGCTCCTGACATCCCAACCAACGCTATTGCCGTGCCAACGAGGAAGTTCCTATCGCGGATCGTCGCCCTTTCCTCCGCGAACAACACAAACGAGAACAGATCTACGAATATCGCATTGATCCTGCCAATCAGCGTTCCGATCGTGGGAGTAGTCAGGACTATGCCGTACACATTGAAGATCTGAAAGACGAATACTGTGATCGCTGTGACAAGGATGGCCTTCATATTTCCTAAGGATGACAGGTATCTCTGTCTGTTGAGGGCTACAGAGAACAAGAGAAGGGAGATGGCGGCGGAGGCGAACCTGAAGAAGTTCTGGGTGTAGTTGTCGAAGAAGAGGCCCAGATAGGCTATGAAGATGTTTCCAATGGCCCACAGGAATACCGTCAGGAACTCCGCAAGTACCGCCGTCCGCATTGTGAGTCGGCTGATTCTCGCCGTTTATGAACCTTCGTCACATCTGTGAGGTCTTCCTCCCCATTCGGATCGTCTCTTCGTGCGAGATCGCTCAGGGATGACCCGGGCGGAAACCTTCGCCAAGAGGTTTTCCGGCCCAATCGTTAAGGACTCTCAACCATCCTTAGGACCAATGGCTGAGCACTGGACTGAGACGATGTTCGTGCGCCATGGCGACATATTCGTGAGGCTTTTGGAGCAGTCGCGAGGAGATTGGAGTCACAGGCGGTGGGGGTTAAAGTTTGGGCCCCACACACACACTTTCGATTCGCGCGCGACTCGTCTGGTCCTCTTGTCGCCATGGAATAGCATATTCATCTTGAACCCTTGTGCTGATGTCCCACTATTGACCGTCATCTTCTGTTCCCCTTTCTCTGGCCTCTCTGTTGCGCCTCCGTCTTCGTCAACTTTAGCTATTAAGGGTTCATTAGGCTCAAGAGGGAAGCTCTCTCCTCTGTGAAGGCTTTCCCGAAGTGCACGGTGCGTCGTGATCCTACTCGGTGTCCTAGCCCCAGTGGCGCACGTCGAATACCGGCCAGAACCCGGAAGGGACAAAAATGTGGCCAGTCCTACGAGTATGCAATAGGTCCCTTGCGTCGATCGCATACCGGCAAGTGGTTATCTCATCACTGTGAAGGGCTTCCGCGGAGGTTTCGCCT
>Ga0172363_10000463_pt1 | contig 30457 bp, 24 predicted proteins | sample LakKivs2_kivu2a2_FD_114541 | JGI IMG/M metagenome (GOLD analysis project Ga0172363, IMG submission 114541) | Sediment microbial communities from Lake Kivu, Rwanda - Sediment s2_kivu2a2 | ecosystem: Environmental > Aquatic > Freshwater > Lake > Sediment | place: Rwanda: Western Province, Lake... | reverse complement strand
GTGTGAGACTGGCCCGTGGGGTGCCACAATGCGATTGGGGGTACACGGTTGCGGCGGGATTACCATAGCGCTGACGGAAAGGAGAGACATCCATGAGACGCTTGTTTCCTGTTCTATCGTTGGTCGCGTTGTTGCTCGTCCTGACGCCGGCCCTGGCTTACGCCCAGCCGCTCGCCCAGGGCGGGCCTGAGGAAAAGGGCATTGACATCGGCACTGTCATCGGCACGCTCGGCCTCTACGCCGCGATGATGGCGGTGCTGGCCGTCGGTACCGAGGTGATGATTGATACGGTACGGCCTATCTTCGGCCTGCAACGCAAGACGAGCACTGAGGAGGCACTCGCCAAGCTGAAAGAATGGCTGCCTGGGACGGTGAAGGACCTGGGCCTGTCCGACGAAGCCACGAAGAGCCTCGATAAGGTGGTCGGGAATCTGGAGCAGTACACCAAGGCCTTCGGCGACAAGGCCGAACAGGCGCGCGCCATCGTCCAGGACCAGTGGCCCAGCATTCTCAAAGACCTGGGCGTCCAGGCTGCGGAAAAGGTGTTGGAGGATTATTGGGGCAAAATCGAGCCCCAGTTGCAGGCCTTGCTCGGTTCAGGAACGGACACCGCGCAGGTGCGTACCTGGCTGACCAATGCGCTCAACCAATTCAGGGCCACCGGCATGACCGACGTGCAGAACCAGCTCTCGTTGATCGGCGGCATGTTGGAGGAGGTCGAGCAGCAACGGCACAAGATTCAGAGCCCACTGCGCAGGTTCTGGCGCTGGCTGCGGGACGGCCTGGTCGGGATCGGCGAGGGAATCGGCGCGAAGTACCAGTTGGACAAGCAGGATGTGAAGGTAAAGGGCAAGTGGTTCTGGAGAATCCTGCGGGGCTTGTTCTTCCTCCCGGCGTACGTCGAGTACGGCTGGGCCCGCATCCGTGGGAACCTGGACGGCGGCGTCAGGTGGATCGAAGGCATCAAGCAACTGGGAAAAGTCAAGCCGTTCGATCCGCTGCGCAGCATCCAGGAGGCCGCGCAGCGCATCCTGGAAGAAAACACGCGCCAGGCGCTCGAGGAAGAAACGCGGGTCAAATGGCTGCGCATCGTCTCGGTGGTGGTAGGGATCGTGCTGGCAGCGGCACTGCAGGTGGATTCTTTCCTGCTCCTGCGGCCCGTCCTGGGTGAGTCCGTCACCAACGTTTTGGCCCGGCCCGCGCAGGAAGCGGCTGAGCCTCAGATGAAGACGATGGCGGACCTGTTGGTGATCGCGCTACTTCCCATTCGTACCCCTGAGAGCAAGGCCGAAGCCATGGAAGTATCCGCGCCGGTCCCGCTTAGCCCGTGGGATCGCGTGTGCAACGGAGCCATGTGGGTCATCAACTGGATGCTGGGACTCACGCCGGGCTTCATCCTCAGCGGGCTGGGTGCCGCCGCCGGGTCTGGCTTCTGGCACGATCAACTGGATAAATTGCGCAGCGCCAAAGAGGTGGCCAGCCAGCTCGAGAAGTTGACCGGCCAGGGGGAGAAATAGAGCCGGTGACCGACGACCTCAAATTGATTCGACGGTACGAGCCGGTGCTCGTGTTCAGCAGGGACGGCAACAGGCGGTCGGAGGATTTCTTTCCCATGGCGGTGGAGCATTACGTCGCCCGCTGCGGGTTGTATCACAAAACGCAAGGGGAGGTCTGCCCGCCCGGCCAGGTGACGCTGCCAATGCTGGCCCAATTGGGCGACGATACAGAAGAGCATTATCTGGCCTATGCCACCCGGCAGGTCCTCTCTCAGGTCCCGGAACAGGCCGTGGCAGCCGGGCTGACGTTGTCGCGCGTCCCGAACCTGCAGTACCAGATGGCGTTGTCTGCCGGCTTGCCGGCCGGGGAGGCGAACAGGCTGCAGAAAGACGTCTCCAATGTGCTACTCGTGGAGCGACCCGAGCCAGACCGCCGGGAAGGCCTGCCGAGGATAGAGGATACGGAGGGCATCGCATTCCCACGCGGCCTGCCCGCTGATTTCACACTGGTTCCGCCAGGCGAGGAGAGGCCGGGGGAGATGGTGGACGTCGTGCTCCTGGGTGAGGGGCCAGCGGCAGCGGAACCTTTTGAAGCGCGCGTACAACCGGCCGACATGGGGCTGGACGTGCGGCCAGCCGCCGCAGGTGATAGAGTCCTTGCTCCAGGCCTGCAACCGGCTGCCGTTGGGCGGTTGCCTCAACACATCCTCGACCAGGCCCGACAGAATTATGCCCCTCAGCGAGACCTGGAAGCCTTCCCGCCCGTCTACTACTATCGCGCGATGCACGACAGCAGCTACGTCGTGTTGCAGTACTGGTTCTTTTACGCCTACAACGACTGGGGCACTGCGCACGGCGGTTGGGACGATCACGAGGGGGACTGGGAAGGGGTCGTCGTCTTCCTGCGGGACGAGGACACGCCCGTGCACGTGGCCTATTCCAAGCATTTCCGCGTCCAATTCATTCTCGAACCGGACGTATACGGCTGGAGCGACGACAGGCTCAACAAGCGCCGCCTGCACCACCCGGTGGTGCACGTCGCCAGTGGCTCCCACGCCAGTTACGTCGAGCGGCGTCTGCACGGCGTGCCGAGCGACCTGATCTCGGTGTTCAAGGACTATGCGTTGGGCAACCAACTCAAGATTGGGCCAGGCCAACGCATCCGGTGGGGTGAGCCGGTCGAGTTGGAGCAGCAGGAGTGGGCGATGAAATTCCGCGGGCGCTGGGGGGCGCTGTGGCGGCGGCCGCTCGGCCCGGTTCTCGGCATTGATGGTCCCAGCGGCCCAGCCTGCAAGGGGCGCTGGAACGAGCCGGTCAGATGGGCCGGGCTGTGAGTCCAGGAGTACTCCTATGTCGCGGAAAAAATGGCTCATCGTTGCAGCCTTGGCACTGGCCGACGTGATCGTGCTGGGGGTGATGGCGATTGTGGTGATGCGTTCCCTGGTATACTCACCGCCGTCCCCTGTCTCTGTTCTGACACCTATGGCGCCATCCACGCCTGTTGCCACGTCGATACCCACCTGGACGCCTGCGCCCAGTCCTACCCCCCAGCCGACCCGTACTCCCCGGCCTACCGTCACGCCTACCGAGACACCTGCTACGTGGCCGTCCCCAACCTCCACGCTGCCGCCCACGCCGGCTCCTGTGTCACTGGAGAATCCCACTTTTGAGGGTATTCTCGAGAATTTCGTCCCTGGTTGGCAGACAGGGGGATTCGCCAACTGGGTCCCAGGTGACAAGTTTGACCCTGCCAACTCCTACGCTACCCCACGTTTCCACCAGGCCGACGATCCGCGCCAGTGGATCAATGGACCGACGCTTCAGATTGACACCGTTCCCTGGGTCAAACTGCGAGCCTGGGTATTCCAGACGGTGAATGTGGGGCCAGGCAGCCGGGCGCAGTTCCAGATCCATGCAGTGGGGTTCGTCAAGGATACAGCGGGAGGCTATATTCTGAAGGTGGGCGTGGATCCAAACGGCGGAGAGGGGTGCGAGGCGGCAAAGTGGGGGGCCGAGCAAGTCGCCAATCAGGAAGACGGAGTGATCGTGCTCACCTCACCGGAAGTGGTTGTGGGTCAGATGGGGCGAATAACGGTTTGCGCGTTTGCTGAGACACAGTATGCGCAGGTCTACCACGCTGCCTTCTTCGACGACGCGGCGCTGACGGTACGGCCTCCCACACGCCCTTGAGCCTTCCGCCTCCGTCATTCTGAGCGCAGCGAAGAATCTCGCTTACCGAAGGCAGATCCCCCTCACTTCATTCGGGGTGACGCTCTAACCCAGGAAATCGCGCAGTTTGCGCCTGTGGCCCGGGTGGCGCAACTTGCGGAGCGCCTTTGATTCGATCTGTCGCACGCGCTCGCGCGTCACGCCAAAAGCTCGCCCGACCTCTTCCAGCGTGTGGGCTTCCCCGTCCTGCAGCCCGAAGCGCATCTCCAGCACACCGCGCTCCCGCTCGCTGAGCGATTTGAGGATCACGTGCAACTGTTCTTTGAGCAGTTGGTTGGAGGTTGCATCCACTGGCCCCGGCATGGTTTCGTCTTCGATGAAATCGCCCAGCGAGCCACTCTCCTCTGACCCCACTGGCGTCTCCAACGACATGGGCTCCTGTGAAATGCGCATGATCCCGCGCGCTTTGATCGCAGCACGACGCAGTCGGCGCTCCAACCAGGGGGGCAATGGGTCACCTAAGGCCTGTGCATGGAGGATGGCCACCTTGTCTTCCGGATCCAGGATGTCCGACTCCAGTGCCAGTTCCTCCATGGTGGGCTCTCGTCCCAGTTCCTGAACCAGTTCTCGCTGGAGGCGCAGCAGCCGGTTAATGGTGTCCACCATGTGCACGGGGATGCGGATGGTGCGGGCCTGGTCTGCGATGGCCCGGCTGATCGCCTGGCGGATCCACCAGGTGGCGTAGGTCGAGAACTTGAATCCCTTCGTGTGATCGAATTTCTGGGCCGCTCGCATTAGCCCCATGTTCCCCTCCTGAATCAGGTCGAGGAACTGGATGCCACGCCCCACATAGTGCTTGGCAACGTTGACCACCAGGCGCAGATTTGCCCGCGCCAGGAGTTGCTTGGCATTCACCGCATGTTCATCCAGGTTGGCCCACACTGCCGCAATTCCCTCTTCGTCTGGGAGCGCGGGTCTGAGCTTGCGCGGCGCCGGGAACCTCCGCCGCTTGTTCCATTCCGTGCGGACAAAGTTCAACGTAGGTTCAGGCAGCATGTATAACAGGATAAGGACATCGTAGAGCTGGCTGGTGAGCGCTATCCGCGTCCCATCCCCCGATTCTGACCAATTTGCCTGTTCCAGGAGGCTGTAGAGGTGCGAGGGCATGTCCGGTATCGGCGCCTGGTGGATGGCCCGGGCTTCATCTACCAACACAGCCAGGTCAGGCGCGGGCAGATTCAGCCGCTTGCAATTTGTGAGCACACCCGACCATGCTTCGCGGAGCAAATCCAATAGTGCGATCAGGATCTCCTCTCCTGTGGGTACATGGCCGTGCTGTTTGCCCAGGCGGCCCCGTACGCTTTTCAGATAGGCGGCTGCTTCTCGCTGAGTGGCAAGCCATACTTCCTGATGTGGCTCCAGGAGCGGCACCCGCCCGATTTCTCGCAGGTACATCCGCACCGGATCGTCAGTTACTTCGAGCGGAACTTCTGGTGTGGTGTCCGTCAGCTTTTCTTCCTCAATCTCTTCCAGTTCGTCGGGCGAGGGCTCGTCTACCTCATCCAGCGGAGTGGTGCTCCCCTGACGACCAGAGAACTCCTCTTCATCCTCTAACAGGATCGAGTCAACTTCAGATGGCGCATCAGGTGTGATGGGCTCGTCTTCTGTGTCATTTCGTCTGGATTTGTGTGCCTTTTCCCCGCTCATCGTTGTCCCGGCCCCACCGGTAAGATCGCTTGAAGCGTTACCCTATCTTCGGGCTTACCCAGCCCCATCGCTGTGCCAATGCTTGCTGTGTCCGCAGCAGGGTGTCTGTGTACGCTTGCAGGGCTCTGACGTATCGCTCTGCCCGTATGTCCCCTGTTTCTTGCGCCTCGGTGGCCAGAAAATTCAGTTCTTGCCCCAGGCGTCTGAGATTGCGTTCTCGCAGCCGTAACAGCGTTCGCATCACGTCGCGCACGGCTTGCTCGTCGGCAAGTTCAGTTTCGTTGGCGGTGCGCAGCTCCTCCAGTTGTTCATGCAGGTCGGTGGGCAACTGTGCGCGTAGCGCCTCGACAGGAGCGGGATGTCCGGTCGCCAGAAGAGCTTCCCACGCAGCGAAGATGGCCCGGTTGCCCACCTTCTGAAAGTCCTGTTCCTGTAGAGGCTCCAGTTGGTTTTCCAGGAGCGCCTCATTGACCTGCGGGGAGATATGAGGCCGCTGCAGGAGCACGGACAGGCAATGGCCCTCCAGGTCGGCCTCAGCAGGTTTCCGTGATGGCTGATCCTGTACGTGCGTTGTACTGCGTTGTGGTTGCGCTCGCCGGTGTTCTGTGCTACGCAGGCGGGACTGTACGGCGCGTGCGTCCACCCGCAATGCTCTGGCGATTTTCTGGACGTAATCCTCCCGCTCCACGGGATTTGCCACAGCCCGCAGAACCGGCAGCAGCACGTCCACCACACGAGCTTTGGCCTTGGTATCGTCCAGGTTGATCCCCTCTAGCAGAATCTGAAGGTAAAAGTCCACAACAGAAACCGCATTCTCGACCAACGTGGTCCAACGTTGTGCATCTTCACGGATCAGGTCGTCCGGGTCTTGCCCGTGGGGGAGTCGCAGGATGCGAATCTCGGTTCCCAGACGAGCCTCGTATCCCACCAGCCCCCGCGGGTCAAAGACCGGTTCCCACGTCTGATCCAGTACTTCACGGGCTACCTCGACGCCACGCAACGTTGCCTGTATACCCGCCGTGTCGGGGTCGAGCGCCAGCACCAGCCGGCGGGTATAGCGCTGGAGCTGCCTTAACTGGGGCTCTGTGAGCGCAGTTCCCATCTGGGCCACCACGTTGGTAAACCCGGCCTGGTGGGCCTGCATCACGTCCATGTAGCCTTCGACGACGATGGCCCGGTCATCGCGGCGGATGGCTTGCCGTGCCAGATCGAGTCCAAAGAGCGTCCGCCCCTTGTCGAAAAGCGACGTCTGGGGAGAGTTGAGATATTTGGGCACTCCCTCCGGGTCGAGTGTCCTCGCCCCAAAGCCAATCATACGCCCTTGTACGTCGCGAATGGGGATCATCAGCCGGTCGCGGAAGCGGTCGTAGGTGCTGCTTTGATCCTCACGCTGTACCAACAGCCCGGTCTTCATGAGTTCTTCGACCGTGTATCCGCGCTCGGTCAGGTAAGCCCGTGATCTCTCCCAGCCCGGCAGACTGTAGCCCAGCAGAAAGCGTTCAACTGTCTCGTCGCTCAGCCCACGCCTGGCGATGTAGGCGCGAGCCGCTTCTGCCTCCGGGGCGTGGCGCAAGAGATGGTGATAATACTGGACTGCGGCAGCCAGAAGCCCGCGCAGCCGGTCGGCCTCCTCCTCTGCCTGTGTCTGTGCCGGGGTACGAGGTCGCAGTTCGACGCCTGCCTTGTGTGCCAGCTCCTCCAGTGCGCTGTGAAAGTCCCAGCCTTCCCGCTTCATCACGAAAGTAAAGACGTCGCCGCCCTCGTTGCAGGCTCCGAAGCACTGCCAGCGTTGGCTGTCGGGGAAGACGACGAAGGAGGGGGTCTTCTCAGAATGGAAGGGACACAGAGCCTTATAGTTGCGCCCCGCCTTCTGGAGCGGGACGTAGGAGGATATAACCTCGACGATGTCGAGGCGCTCCTTGATCTCGTCAATCACGCTCACTGGTCACCGCACCCCAATCATCAGCCTGCCCTCCCGCAGGTTGTCTACCTCCCCAATGTCCAAAGGCTGGCCAAACCTGCGGGAGGGTGAATTTGTCTATATTGTATTCATCCTGCGTATTCACGCAAACCAGACCATGTGTAAAAACAGCGTGTGGCAGGTGGCCTGTGCCGCCTGCCACACGTGGTCTACAGGGCAGGTTTGACTACTTGCTGTTCCGGAGTGTGGCCTGGGCTGCTGCCAGCCGTGCCACTGGCACGCGGAAGGGCGAGCAACTCACATAGTTCAGGCCAGCCCGGTGACAGAAGTCAATCGAATCAGGGTCGCCGCCGTGCTCGCCGCAGATGCCCACTTCCAGATCGGGGCGGGCCTTTCGTCCCAGGCGCACGCCCATCTCTACCAACTGGCCGACCCCGGCTTCGTCAATCGTCTGGAAGGGGTTGAACGGCAGGATGCCGCGCTCCACGTACTGCACCAGGAAGCGGCGCTCGGCGTCGTCCCGGCTGTAACCGAAGGCCATCTGCGTCAGGTCGTTAGTGCCGAACGAGAAGAACTGCGCCAGTGTGGCGATTTCGTCGGCGGTGATGGCCGCGCGTGGGATCTCGATCATCGTGCCGAACTTGTATTCGATCTCGATCCCTTTCTCTTTCATCACCCGCTTGGCGACGTTCTCCAGCTCGGTCTGGGTGACCTTCAGCTCATTGACGTGCCCGGTCAGCGGGATCATGACCTCGGGCTTGACGACGATGCCCTTCTTGGCCGCGTCGCAGGCGGCCTCAAAGATTGCCCGCACCTGCATCTTGGTGATGTCAGGGTACGTGATGCCCAGGCGGATGCCGCGCAGGCCCATCATTGGGTTCGATTCGTGCATCCTCTCGACGGCGGTGAGGATCGTCCGCCTGGTTACCAGTGCCTCTTTCACCAGCCGCTTGCCGGTCTCGGTGCGTGGGAGTCCCTCGTCGGCCTCCAGGTCGGTGACCTCCACCAGGAGCGTCTCCAGCGTGGGCAGGAACTCGTGTAGCGGCGGGTCAATCAGGCGGATGATGACAGGAAGGCCATCCATCGCTTCAAAAAGGCCGTAGAAATCGGAACGCTGGTTAGGTAGCAGCTTGTCCAATGCACCCAGGTAGACTGCGGCGGCGGGCGATGCCTCGATTTCCGCTTCCACCTTCGCCAGGTCGTCCTCCAACTCGGCGCGGCGTACGTCGTCCAGGGCCTTGCCCTCTTCCTTGCCGGCGTCCAGGACGGCCTGGAGACGGGCGCGGCGGTCGAAGAGCACCTGTGCGTCGTCGGCGTTGAGAATCATGTCCTGGACGTGCGGCAGGCGATCCTGCTCGAAGAACATGTGCTCGGTGCGGCACAGGCCAATGCCCTGCGCTCCATAGAGGCGGGCGCGGCGGGCGTCACGCGGGTAATCCGCGTTGGTCCAGACCTGCAAACCGCGCGTGGGGAATCCTACATAGTCCTTGGGCCACCGGCGGGCCTGGGAACTTGTAGCGATCTCGTCGGCCCAGCCCAGCAGCGTCTGTAACTCGACCTCTTTCTCAAAGTCGGGTATGACCGTTGGGATCTGGCCTTCGTAGACCTCGCCCTGCGTGCCGTCCAGCGAAGCATAGTCGCCTTCTTTGAACACCCGGCCGCCGACGCGCACCTGGCGGGCCTCCAGGTCAATCTCGAGCGCGCGCGCGCCCACGACGGCGGGCTTGCCAAACTGGCGGGCAACGACCGCCGCGTGGGCTGTGGCCCCGCCCCGGCTGGTGATGATCCCCCTGGCCGCGATCATGCCGTGCACGTCATCGGGCTTGGTCTCTGGACGGATCATGATGACGGCTTTGCCCTCTTTGCCCCACGCCTCAGCAGTGTCGGCATCGAAGGCCAGCACACCGACGGCCGCCCCTGGCGAAGCGTTGACGCCGGTCGCCAGCAGCCGGCCGGCGGCCCTGGCCTTCCCGATCTCGCGGTCGTCAAACTGCGGGTGCAGGAGGGCATCCACTTCTTTGGGCGTGATGCGCAGCACAGCCTCTTCCCGCGTGATAAGACCTTCGTTGACCATGTCCACCGCGATCTTGACGGCCGCACGGGCAGTGCGCTTGCCGTTGCGGGTCTGCAACATCCACAGCTTGCCACGCTCGATGGTGAATTCCGTGTCCTGCATATCGCGGTAGTGCTTTTCCAGCTTCTGGGAGATGTCCACCAGTTGTGGGTAAATTTTCGGCATGTCTTCGCCCAAGCGATCCACTGGCTTGGTGTTGCGGATGCCGGCCACCACGTCTTCGCCCTGCGCGTTCAGCAGATAATCGCCGTAGAACTTGCGCTCGCCGGTGGCCGGATCGCGGGTGAAGGCCACGCCGGTGCCGCTGTCCCAGCCCATATTCCCGAACACCATCGTCACGACGTTGACGGCAGTGCCCAGGTTGTCGGGGATGCGCTCCGCGCGACGGTAGTCCACCGCGCGTTTGCCCATCCAGGAGCGAAAGACGGCCTCTACCGCCAGCTTCAACTGCTCCAGGGGATCCTGAGGGAAATCATGCCCCAGCTCGTGGCGATAGACCTCCTTGAAGCGGGCGGTCAGCTCTTGCAGATCCTCGACCGAGAGGTCGGTATCCTCGGCAGTGCCCTTCTCGGCCTTGAGCTCTTCCATGGCCTTATCGAAGGCCTCATCGGAGATGCCCATCGCCGTGCGGCCAAACATCGCGATCAGGCGGCGGTAGGCGTCCCAGGCGAAGCGTTCGTTGCCCGTCAGCGTCACCAGCCCCTTGAGCGTCTCATCGTTGAGGCCGACGTTGAGGATGGTGTCCATCATCCCCGGCATCGAGAACTTGGCCCCGGAGCGGACCGAAACCAGCAGCGGGTTGGCAGGGTCGCCGAACTGCTTGCCGGTCTCCTGCTCTACTTCCTTCAATGCCTCCAGCGCCTGTTCCCACAGCCCTTCCGGGAACCTGTCGCCTGCCTCACTAAATGCCACACAGGCCTGGGTGGTGATCGTAAATCCAGGGGGCACGGGCAACCCGGCGCTGGTCATGTCGGCCAGGCCGGCCCCTTTGCCGCCGAGGATGGATTTCATCTCGTCCAGTTTGGGCTGGTGGCCCAACGTTTTAGCCAGCTCCTCATTAGCATTGCGCGTCACATAAACCCATTGATTCATCACAGTATCCTTTCCCCTCATCCATAGAATTTATTGGCTATTCCACGCTCTTTTGTCGTATCAGCAGAGAACCAGGAGATCGTTTTTCCAACTGCATGATGGCGAGCCAGGAACAGGCAATCCCGATTAGCGTAAAGACGATGAGCAACCAGTCCCACGTACCGCTGGCAGTGCGCAGGTTGGGAAGAAACATCATCATGCGCACGACGATGTTGACTCCCTGCACGAAGACCAGCGAAACCCGGCCGGCCAGGGGCGTGAGTGCACCCGTGTTCATCCCCAGCAGGGCCAGTGCGAGAAGTATCAGCAGGGTAGGAGGGAGAACGGCCGACTGGGGGGCTGTTCGGAAGAACGTTAGAGGATATAGGACTATAGCAACGACCTGCAACAGCAAGAGACCGATTAGTATGAGCCGCTCTCGTGACATGGTGTACCTCCCTCTCTGGTTAGTGATTTGGTTGTGGGACAGGCTTTCTAGCCTGTCCGAATGGCAGACTGGAAAGTCTGCCCCACCTTGGCATACTGGCGGACAATTATACTCACGTCGTGGGGTAAAGTCAAATTTGACAATCAAGGCCTTTTGAATACAATAGGGACATTCTACGGGCGTGCGTGGTCCCTTGAGCGTTCACGTCTCACTGATATTCTCTTCAAGGAGGATCATCGAACCTCGGGAAACGGGCGATTTCTACTGGTGTCCTTTGGAAACTACTATCCCCTTGCTTAGGCCGTCATTGCAGGCTACAAGGCTACCTGGAATCCCCTCAAGCCTGTAGGAAATATGCTCAGGAGGTATGAATATCGAAGAAGCCAGATGCGAGAACCACAAACTGCTCTCGGAAAATATCTCAAGACACCAAGGAGGAAAAGAAATGCGTACACGATCCCTGTGGATTTTAGTTGTGCTGGTTGCGATGGTCGCGCTCACAGCGTGCGGCGGTGCCAAGGGCGGTGCCCTCAAGGTCGCCTTGCTGTTCCCGATGAGCGGTGACGTAGCGACCTACGGCGAATCCTCGAAAAACGGCGTGATGATGGCCATCGAAGAGTGGAACGCCAAGGGCGGCGTGCTGGGGCGGCAGATCGAGGCCATCGTCGAGGACAGCCAGTGCAGCGCCGAGCCGGCCGTCAGCGCGGCCAACAAGGTCATTGACCAGGACGGCGTCAAGTACATCATCGGTGAGGTCTGCTCCAGCGCCTCCATCCCCGTCTCCGAAATCGCGATGGCCAAGAACATCTTGCAGATCAGCCCCACCTCCACGAACCCCCAGGTGACGGTGGATCAGGCCGGCAACGCCAAGCCCACGGTCTTCCGCGCCTGCTTCATTGACCCCTTCCAGGGTACAGTAGGAGCCAGATTCGCGCTGAGTCAACTGGGTGCCAAGACCGCCGCCGTGCTCCTGGATCAGGGCAACGACTACGTGCGCGGCCTGGCCGAGTACTTCCGCGCTGCCTTCGAAGATGGTGGTGGGCAGGTCATCGTGTGGGAGACCTACACGGGCGAGGACACGGACTTCTCGGCCATCCTGACCAAGGTCAAGGATGCCGGCCCCGACATCCTCTACCTGCCGGACTACTACTCCACCGTTAACCTGATCGCGGCGCAGGCGCGCGAGGTGGGCATCACCGCCACCATGATGGGTGGTGATGGTTGGGACTCCTCCCAACTGGATCGCGCGGCGGTAGATGGTGGATACCACACGAACCACTACTCCCCCGACGACCCGCGCCCCATCGTCCAGGAGTTTGTCAAGAAGTACCAGGCCAAGTACGGCGCCGTGCCCGATGCGCTGGCCACGCTGGCCTACGACGCGGCCAACGTGCTGTTCCAGGGTATCGAGAAGGCCGGGAAGGACGATCCCCTGGCGGTCGCCAAAGCGATGGAGGGGATGACGTTCAGTGTCGTTTCCGGGGACATCACGTACGACTCCGAGCATAATCCGGTCAAGTCGGCGGCTATCCTCCAGGTCAAGGACGGCAATGTGAATTTCGTGACCATCGTTGCGCCGTAAGGGCGTTCGAGCGGCAGGTTGCTGGCCGGGGGGACCGTGCGGCCCCCCCGGCCACTTGATATGGAGGAGATGATGGCTGCGGTACAAGTGAGACAAGGGAACAGTGCAGTGACACACCGGCGCAGCGGACTGTGGTTTAACCGTGCCAGCCAGGCTGTGCTTGTGCTGGCAGGCCTGGCCGTCCTCTATGGCCTCGTCCGGGCAGCAGCGAGCAACCCCGACCTTTTCTTCCAACAAGTGTTGAACGGTCTGCAGTTGGGATTTATCTATGCCCTGATCGCTCTGGGCTACACCATGATCTATGGCATTGTGAAATTGATCAACTTTGCTCACGGTGACGTGTTCATGGTAGGGTCATTCACCAGTTTTTACGCGATTTCTCTGCTGGACCTGCATCGTTGGCCGTTGCTGATCTGGCCCGGAATGAACCAGGGCGTGGCGACGGTCGTCGGGGCAGTCACGGTCATTCTTCTTTCGATGGCCATGTGCGGGACGCTGGCTGTGGTGATGGAACGTTTTGCCTACCGTCCCTTGCGCAACATGCCCCGCATTGCGGCGCTGATCACGGCCATCGGTGTTTCGTTCTTCCTGGAATACTTTGGGGCGTTGCCTTTCGCTTACACCAACAACTACATTACCTATCCCCGCCCTTTTGAACTCAGCGTGCTGAGCGGCAGCACGACATCCCCGATTGCCTTTGGGGTGGCAGGTGGGCTGTTTGTGCTCTCGGCTGTTTTCTATGGGGTGTTGTTCTGGCTGGGGAAACGAGGCAACCAACAGGCCCAGGTCTGGCGCAGGCATCCCCTGCTGCAGTTGGGACTGCTGATGAGCGGGTTCCTGGGCGTGGTCCTCTTCCTGGTTGGCGTCATGCCGGCGATCGGTGGCGAGGAGTGGGACCTGACCGTATCCAACGTGATGCTGGTGATCATGGTGTCTTCGATCTTGCTCCAGGTGGTGCTCCAGTACATCGTGCGGCGCACGCGCCTGGGCAAGGCCATGCGTGCCTCCGCGTACGACAAGCCGACTTCCCGCTTGATGGGTATCAACGTGGACGCGGTCATTGCCGCGACCTTTGCGCTGGGTGGAGCTTTGGCGGGGGCCGCCGGCGTCCTTTACGCCACCGCTTTCAAACAGGTCCATCACCTGATGGGCATCATTCCTGGCCTGAAGGCATTCGTGGCGGCGGTGATCGGCGGTATCGGGAGTATCCCCGGTGCGCTGGTGGGTGCGTTGATCATGGGGCAGACCGAGGTCATCAGCGCCGGCTTCATCTCCACGCCCATGCGCGACGCGATTGCGTTCTCAATGCTGATCATTGTCCTCCTGGTCCGGCCGCAGGGTATCTTTGGCGAGCCGCCTGGGGAGAAGGTGTAGGAGGCGCGCTATGTTACGACGATTGCGAGGATCAAGTGCACTCTTTCTTTTGGGCGCCGTGCTCGTCTTTGTGGTGGTCCAGGTGCTGCTCAGCGTGGGGGTGATCAACAACTACTGGCGTGGCATCCTCTTCTGGGGTGCGGCCATCACCATGGTGAGCCTGGGGTTGAACCTGATCTATGGGTTCAACGGGCAGTTCTCCCTGGGCCAGTATGGGTTTTACGCCATCGGCGCCTACGCTTCAGCCGACGTCACGTATCGCTGGGTGCATAGCGACCCCGGGGGACTGGTCGTGGTCATCGGTGGGTGTGCGTTGGCGTTGCTGTTGCTGTGGGGGGTGTCCGCACTGCTGCGCCGCTTCTATGGGGTGAGCACGCTGGCCAAGTTCGTCTTTAGCCTGCTGGCGACAATCGTGGGTTTCGGGCTGGCTGTGCGTGTGCTCAACCCAGTGGTGGGCCCTCCTCTGTACACTGTGCTTCAAGGCCTGCCGACCGTAGTGGCCCAGCAGGTCGTGTTCTTCCTGGCGCTACTGGGAGGGGCGACGCTGGCCGGGATCATCAGTTACCTGTTCGGTATCCCGGTCCTGGAGTTGGGATCCGACTATTTTGGCATCGCTACGCTAGGTTTCACCATCATCATCAAGGTGCTGGCGGACAACACCGATACCATCCTGCCCTTCCCGGAGATGAAGGGGGCGCGCGGCATGGTGGGCATTCCGCCGTGGACGACCTGGCCGTGGGTGTTCCTGGCTTTTATGTTCGTCGTGCTCCTGATACGCAACGTTCTGCACTCCAGCACCGGGCGGGCCCTCATCTCGGTGCGCGAAGACGAGCGGGCAGCCAGATTGATGGGTATCAACGTGACTTCCTACAAGATTCTGGCCTTCGTACTCGGAAGTTTTGTGGCTGGCTTGGCCGGTGGCATCCGCGCCCACGACCTGGCCTTTCTCCACCCGCAGTCCTTCAACTTCATCCAGTCGTTCAACCCGCTCATCATCGTCGTTTTCGGCGGGTTGGGGAGCATGACCGGGACGATCTTTGCCGGCTTTGCGTGGATTGTCCTTCTGGAGGGGATCCTGCGTGTCTTTCTGCCCGCAGGCTTCGAGACGTGGCGCTTTGTCGTCTATCCCTTGATCCTGATCATCATGATGCTCCTGCGGCCGCAGGGGCTCATGGGCAAGTATGAGATCGGCATCCTGCGCCAGCGTTTGCCGGCCCCCCGCAAGCAGGCGGACCAGACGGCGGAGGAGGTGGTGGCATGAAAGGGCGGCCGGAATCCCTGAGTCCTGAAGTGGAACAGCGCCCAGTCGTGCTGGCCATTGAGGACCTGACCCACTACTTTGAGAGCCTGCGGGCGGTGTACGATTTTTCGGTCACGGTCAAGCAGGGGGAGTTGGTCGGGCTGATTGGCCCCAACGGGGCAGGCAAGACGACCATCTTCAACCTGGTTACCGGGGTCTACCTGCCGACGGAAGGAACTATCCACTACGACGGTGTGGAGCTGACCGGCCTGCCATCCCACGAGGTCATCCAGATGGGCATCGCGCGCACGTTCCAGAACATCCGCCTGTTTGCCAGCCTGACGGTGCTGGACAACGTGCGCATTGCCTTTCACCCGCACGCCGGGTATGGGCTGCTGGATTCCGTCCTGCGCCTGCGGCGTTTCCACGACAAAGAGGCAGAGATGGTGGAACAGTGCCAGGAACTCCTGGCTATCTTTGGCCTCGAGGAGCGCCAGAACGACATTGCGGGCAGCCTTCCCTATGGTCAGCAGCGGAGGCTGGAGATCGCCCGCGCGCTGGCCACGCGCCCGCGCTTGCTCTTGCTGGACGAGCCGGCGGCCGGCATGAACCCCCAGGAAATTGACCAACTGATGGAACTGATCCACTTTATCCGCGATCGCTTCAACCTGACGATTTTCCTGGTGGAACACCGCATGCGGCTGGTGATGAACATCTGCGAGTGGATCACGGTGATGGACTTTGGGGAGATCATCGCCCGCGGGACGCCTGAACACGTGCGCAATGACCCAGGCGTGATCGAGGCTTACCTGGGCCGGCAGGCGATCCGGTGACGTGGGGCAGACTTTCCAGTCTGCCGTTCGTGGGGCAGACTTTCCAGTCTGCCGTTCGTGGGGCAGACTTTCCAGCCTGCCGTTCCGACAGAGTAGGGGAGGTAGCGACATGGCGCTATTGAACATTGAGGATTTGGTCGTGTCTTACGGGGCGATCCGCGCGCTGCACGGCATCTCGTTTCACGTGGACGAGGGAGAGGTCGTCACGCTGATCGGGGCCAACGGGGCGGGCAAGTCCACCACATTGCGCACCATCTCCGGCCTCTTGCCCCCCGATCGTGGTAAGATCATGTACGACGGGGTAGACCTCACCCGCGTGGGGGCGGACAAGATCGTAAGCATGGGCGTGGTGCAGGTGCCAGAGGGCCGGAAAATCTTTGCGCCGCTCACGGTGCGGGAAAACCTGGAGATGGGGGCCTTCACGATCCGCGACCAGGATAAGATCGAGGAGAGCATGGAGCAGGTATTCCACCTGTTCCCTCGCTTGAAAGAACGGGCGGAGCAGACCGGCGGCACGCTTTCCGGCGGAGAGCAGCAGATGCTGGCCGTGGCGCGGGCACTGATGGGCCGGCCGCGCCTGCTGCTGATGGATGAACCCTCCATGGGCCTGGCACCGGTCCTGGTCGAGGATATCTTTGACAGGATCGTGCAGATCAGCCAGCAGGGGGTGACGATCCTGCTGGTTGAGCAGAACGCTCACATGGCGCTCTCGGTGGCCAACCGGGGCTACGTGCTGGAAACCGGCGTGATTCAACTGGAGGGAACCTCCACAGAGTTGCGGGAGAACCCGCAGGTGCGGGAGGCCTACCTGGGCGGAGATTAAGGATCAGGGATCAGGGATCAGGGACTGGAGATTAGAGGTTCGAAGGGTAACGGAAGCCTCCCGTCAGCACGACTGGCGGGAGGCTTGATGTTTGTAGGACAAGATGTCATCTTGTCCAATGCCTGGCTTGTTCTCGTCCTGGGGAGCGTGTTAGTGCTCACGGTAAACTGTGCCCAGTGGGCGTAGATGCTCCTGCATCCACGCCGTTGTGGCATCTTTGTCGAGCTGCCCGCTGGCGACGGCGATTGTGAACTGGTATAGGTCCTTGCCTGCCGCATCCAATGTATACCCGTTACTCTCCAGAAACCAGAAGCAAGCCGATAACGCAGTACGTTTATTCCCGTCCACAAATGGATGATTTTGGACCAGAAGATACAGGAGGGTTGCCGCTTTATCGGCCAGTGTAGGGTACAATTCTTCGCCAAATACTACCTGGCGAGGGGCTGCCAGCGCGGATTGAAGTGCTCCTAAGTCGCGCAAGCCGGTAGCCCCACCGTAAGCGTCCAGAGCCAACTGATGGAGGGTCAAGAGTTCATCGAGTGTGGGATAACGCATTATGCCTCTGTCTCGAAGTTGGCCAGACGGCGCAAGACATCATCGTACCGCTGACGAAAACCCTCAAACCACCTGGGTAGTTCCTGTTGGTCGGGGGACTGTGGGCGGATGATGACCTCACCCGGCAAGAAAAACAACTCTAGCGGCGTTGTCAACGGTATGTCGCTTGCGGTTAGCCATTCTTCGAGTGTGCGGCTTAGTTTCTCTCTCTCGACAATCTTACTCACTGTCATTTAGTACTCTCCTACAACCGGGTCAGAACCCCTCCAGCCGGCTCAGGTCTACGATGCCGTCGGCCAGGGCGGCGATGTGCTGGAGTTGCGCCAGCCGGTTCTCTCGCAGTCTCTGATCCTCTACCATCACCATGACGCCCGACTCTTTGGCAAAATACCGGTCAATCACGTCTACCAGCGGCAAGAACGCAGTGAAGAACTCGTCCACCGTGCTTTGTGGTGTGACCTGGCCCCGGGCCTCCTGGTACGCGGCGTACAGTTCTTCCTCGGCGGGATGGACGAAGTGGGCCGGGTCCAGCGTGAAGCGCTCTTTGAGCTCGCGAGTGATGCGCACGCAGCGGGCATAGTTGTCCAGGATGCGGCTCCAATCCTCGCGGGCTATCCAGCGGGAGAGCGCTTCGACGGCCTGGCAGGCTCGGAAGGGATCGTCGCCTCGCGCTGCCAACACCGCATCCACCACGTCGTAACGGAAGCCCTGCTCGCGCAAAAGGCCCCACAGCCGTTCGACGACGAAGGCCACTGCCGCCGACAACGCCTCCTCGGCGACCTCCACAGGCAGCAGGTGGGCGGCGGCCGCCAGCCCCTCCCGGATGGAGAAGGAAACCTGGTGGGCGAGCAGGTTCTGCACGAGCCCGAGCGCGTCTCGCCGCAGGTGGTAGGGGTCGGCCGAGCCGGTCGGGGTCAGTCCCACCGCGAAGAGGCCCGCCAGACTGTCGAGCCGGTTGGCCAGCCCCACGACCAGCCCGGGCCGGGTGCGCGGCGCCGCGTCGCCGGCGAAGCGGGGCAGATAATGCTCGAAAATTGCCTCGGCCACGGCCGGGGTCTCTCCCGACCTCAGCCCGTACTCCCGCCCCATCACGCCCTGCAGGCTGGTGAGCTCGACTACCATGTGGGTCGCCAGGTCGGCCTTGCAGAGGTGGGCCGCGCGCTGTGCTGCCTCTGTTTCCTCGTCGTTCAGTCCGAGCATGTCGGCCAGTTGGACGACCAGTTGTTCCAAGCGGCGGGTCTTGTCCAGCATAGATCCCAGTCGCTCCTGGAAGGTGAGCGTCGCCAGGCGCGGCAGGAACGCCTCCAATGGCTTGGCGGTGTCGTGGCGATAGAAGAAATCGGCGTCGGCAAAGCGGGCGCGGATGACTTCTTCGTTGCCGTGGCGCACGGTGTCCAGGTGTTCGTCGCTGCCGTTGCGCACGGTGATGAAATAGGGGAGCAGGGGACAGTGATCAGGGAGCAGGGCCTGATCCCTGATCACTGATCCCTGATCCCTGATCACTGGAAAGTAACGCTGGTGTTTCTTCATGACGGTGATGAGCACGGCAGCCGGCAACGGCAGGTACTTTTCCTCGAAGCGACCCAGGAGGGCAGTAGGCTGCTCGACCAGGTTGGCGACCTCATCCAGCAAAGCAGGGTCATCGGGGATGTGCCCCCCCACACTGTGGGCCAGCGCTGCGACCTGCGTGGCGATGAGTGCGCGCCGCTCCTGGGGGTCGGCCACGACGTGGTGCCCGGCCAGCAGTGCCAGGTAGTCTTCTGCTTGCGCAATCTCGAACTCGGGGGAGCCTGCGGGCCGGGAGCCGCGACTGGCGCGGCCACTCGAAACGCCGGCGTACTCGCAGGGCACGACCGCCTCACCCAGCAGGGCTACCAGCCAACGGATGGGCCTGGAGAAGGCGACGTTGCTCTGGTTCCAGCGGATGCTCTGGGTGAAGCGCAGGCTGGCGATCAGTTCGGGTAGCAGCCTGGCCAGCACCTCAGCAGCCGGGCGTCCTTCTTCGCGCCTGACGGCTACCACGTACTCGCCACCGTCTATGTCCTGCACTTTCAGTTCACCCACGCTCACACCTTGCTTGCGGGCGAAGCCCTCGGCCGCCTTGGTGGGTTGGCCTAGCGTGTCGAAAGCCGCCCGTACCGGCGGCCCCTTCACCGCCTGCTCGACTGGCCGCTGGCGTGGGGCCAGTCCTTCGACCAGCAGGGCCAGTCGCCGCGGAGTGCCCACCACGCGCATACAATCGTAGTCGAGCCGTGCCTCCGCCAGGCAGGGCGGAACCAGTTCGCGCAGTTGTGCCAGCGCGGTGTCCAGGTCGCCAACCGGGAGTTCCTCGGTGCCAATCTCCAGCAGAAAAGTGGCCGGAGAGTCGTGGTACGTGTTGCGTGTTGCGTGTTGCGTGTCCCTTGCATCCTGTATCCTGCATCCTGCATCCTGCTTCGTGCCTCCTGCTTCCCCTTTGTCCAGCCAGGGGTACTCCATGCGTTGCCGCTGCTCGACGTAGGCCTGCGCCACCTGCCGGAAGAGGTCGCGCATGCGGCGGAAATAGGTCGCCCGCTCGGTCACGCCGATGGCGCCGCGCGCGTCGAGCAAGTTAAAAGTGTGGGAGCAGCGCAGGATATAGTCGTGGGCGGGGACGAGCAGCCCTGCCGCCAGGCAACTCTGCGCTTCAGCCTCGTAGAGCTCGCACATGTGGGCCAGCCGCTCGACGTCGGCCAACTCGAAGTCGTAGCGGCAGTGTTCGATTTCCGGCTGGAGGAGGACGTCACCGTAGGTGTGGATGCCGTCCCAGTCAATCTCCCACACCGTGCGTACGTTTTGCAGGAACATCACGATGCGTTCCAGCCCGTAGGTCATTTCGACCGCGATGGGGTCGAGAGGGAAGCCTCCCGCCTGCTGAAAGTAGGTGAACTGGGTGATCTCCAGCCCGTCCAGCCACACCTCCCAGCCCAGTCCCCAGGCCCCCAGCGCAGGGGCTTCCCATTTATCCTCGACGAAGCGGACGTCGTGTTCCTGGCGGCGGATGCCCAGCGCGTACAGGCTCTCCAGGTACAACTCCTGCGGGTTGCCGGGGTCAGGCTTGAGAATGACCTGGAACTGGGTGTGCATTTGCATGCGGTTGGGGTTCTCTCCGTAGCGACCATCGGGGGCGCGGTAGGAAGGCTCGACGTAGGCCACTTTCCACGGCTCCGGCCCCAGCACGCGCAACACGGTGGCCGGGTTCATCGTGCCCGCGCCGACCTTTTCGCTGTAGGGCTGCCAGATCAGGCAGCCGTGATCGGCCCAGAACGCTTGCAGGCGCAGAATGGCTTGTTGGAAAGTGAGCGGACGATTCATGTTATTCCTCAAGGTGCCCCTCTCGTCGCATAGAGTCTGTGACGTACACGATAAATGCTTTCAAGTCTTCCAGGCCATCCCGGAGGGCTTGATGTACTTTCAGTGGATCCACGGTCAGGTACTCGTGCCCGAGAATATTGCGGAATCCTGCCAGTCCGCTGATTCGTTCGGGTTTTTACTATCATCTCAGTACCTCACGTGGAGGGGTGGAGCGCCAGACGATATTCTTCTACTCGCTCCAGGAGGCGGCGATCTTGCAACTGGCGCAAAGGCTCCGTGTCCGCGTACCGTCGCAAGGCGGCTACTTCATAGTCCACCCGTGTGCCAGGCTCGGCTTCGTAGAGCACCTGCCCGGAGCGCACGACTTCGTAGGCCAGTACAGGCGTCGCCTGGTTGAGGATGACCACGTCCACATCGTTGCGGTGGAACAGGCTCGTCAGTTCACCGATCAGGTCCAGTTGCGTGTCGAACCATCGGTCTCTGGGCACCTGGGGGCCCAGCAGGACGGCGATGTCCACGTCGGAGAGCGGTCCGGCTTTCCCCTCCGCCTGGGAGCCGAACAGGTAGGCCAACACCACGCCGTGGGCAACAAACAATTGGTCGAGTTGCTGTTTGTATTCTTCAATATTCATGAGACTCTCATTACCCTGGCTGTTACCCTCTTGTTCGCTGTTCCTGCTTCAACTGGCGCAGGAATGCGCCCGACTTTACTCCTCGCTCCAGGTGATAGGTGACGTAGTGCTGCATCACGCGCTCCGTCTCTGCGTGCAGTGCGGGCGCAATTTGCTGGGCGCGCAGCCTGGCATAGGGGCGGCGCTGGCATTCCTGCAGGAACCACAGCCCATCAGATGAAAGCTGCATGACCTCGGGGCGCTTCCCCTGGTCGGCATAGCAACTCTGGCACAATGCCCCGCCCCCCTCCGGGTCGAAACCGTAGGATCGCTTGTCCTCGCTCGGCTCGCGGGGCCGGAGCGGCACGTGCACGGCGTGCTCGCCCACGCAGCGAAACAGCTCCGGGCGAAATCCCGCCAACCCCAGCAGGTGTTGCTCGTAGAAGCGGGCGATCAGGTCCAGGTCACTATCTTCGCACAGCCAGTTGAGCGTGTGGTCGAGCAGGTCGAACAGCGCCTGGCTGCCCTCTCCCTGTGCGAAGAAGCGCTCGAGCAACTCGACGGCGTAGCGAGCATACGTCCCGCGCAGCAGGTCGTTGCGCAATAACGTATGCGGTTGAACTGTCTCGGCCTGGCTGACGATGTCCCACGAACTTGGCACTCGCGAGAGGACGAAACTGGAATGGGAGAAGAGTTCGACGTGGCCTGCCTTACGGCTGCGCAACTTGCGCGCCCCTTTGGCAATGGCTTCGATCTTACCCAGTGGCGTGCACAGTGTCAGGACGCGGTCGGCCTCGCCCTGTTCACGCCGGCGCATCACGATGCCCTCAGTGCGGTATAGTCTTTCGGTGCTCACGTCTGCCCTCCTCGGTGGACGCCATTATACCATCCTGACAATGGAGCGCAAACGATAAACCTCCCGAAGGTTGAGAACCTTCGGGAGGTTACGGGGCGCGACTTCGATCAATGTGATTTCAATTCAGGTCTTTCGCACTGAAACTATCCGGCAACAATTCTGCTACTGTTGTCTCCCGGTAGGCACCTGTGGCGTCGGCGATCAGCACGACGATGTCCTCGCCGAACTCCCGCAAGGTCTGGCGACAAGCGCCGCAAGGGGCGCCGCCGTTCTTGCTCGAGACGGCCAGCGCCACGAACTCTCGCTCTCCCTCCGAGACCGCTTTCACGACTGCTACACGTTCGGCGCAAGTGGTTAAGGGGTAGACGGCGTTCTCCACGTTACAGCCGGTGTATATGCGCCCCGATTTCGCCAGGAGCGCCGCACCTACGTCATAGCCCGAGTAGGGGGCGTAAGCTTTTTCGCGTGTCTGCGCTGCCCGGGCTACCAACTCCTCTCGCGACCACTTTTCCATTGCAGTGCCTCCCTCATGCGCCCTTGTTTACCTGGTCCTTGTCTCCTTGCCCATGCACCCGTGCTGGCACCCCATAAACCAGTGCGCCATCAGGTACGTCGTGGGTCACGACCGCCCCGGCGCCCGTTTTGGCTCCTTTGCCCACCTGCACCGGTGCGACCAGCATGGTGTCGGAGCCGATGAAGGCGTTTTTCCCGATCACTGTTCTGTGCTTGTACGTGCCGTCAAAGTTACAGGTGATGGTTCCCGCGCCAATGTTCGCCCCGCATGCGACCTCGGTGTCGCCCAGGTAGCTAAAGTGCCCCATCTTCGCTCCAGGGCCGAGCGTGGCGTTCTTCAATTCGCCGAAATTCCCCATGTGCGCGCCCTCGCACAGCCGCGCTCCCTTCCGCAGGTGGCCGAACGGACCGATGTCAGAGCCATCCTCCATCACGGCCTGTTCCAATACCGAGGCCAGTGCCCGGCAGCGGTTGCCAATCTGGCAGTCCGCGATGATCGTGCCAGGGCCGATGTGGCAGTGCGTACCAATCGCCGTTTGTCCGCGCAGGTGCGTGTTGGGCCAGATGGTCGTGTCCGGCCCGATCGTCACGTCAGGTTCGATGTACGTCGTGGCCGGGTCTACGATCGTGACGCCGGCCAGCATCCAGCGCTCGTTGATGCGCTGGCGCAGGGCGCGCTCCGTCTCTGCCAGGTGGACGCGCGTGTTGATGCCCAGCGTCTCATCGGCGTCTGTGGTAACCACCGCCTCGACCCGCCGCCCCTCGGCGACTGCCATCCCGATCATGTCAGTCAGGTAGTATTCCCGTTTCGGGAGGCTGAGGGGGATGTGGTCCACGCGCGACCACAGCCAGTCCGCGTCGAAGCAATACACGCCGACGTTCAGTTCCCGGATTGCCAACTGCTCTGGCGTGGCCACCGCTTCCTCGACCACCTGAACGACTGCCCCGTTTTCATCCCGGATTGTCCGCCCGAACCCGCGCGAGTCTTCGTGTACCAGGGTCACGATCGTGAGGGGACCGGGGTTCTCCTGCTGCCGCTGCACCAGATTACGCAGCGTCTCGATGGTCAGGAGCGGCATGTCGCCGTAGGTGACCAGCACGAGGTCGGCCTGGCCCTGGAGCACTTGGCGCGCTTGAAGCACGGCGTGCCCGGTGCCACGCTGTTCGGCCTGCTCGACGCAGGTGACGCCGCTGCCCACGCTTGCTCGCACGGCCTCGGCCGCGTGTCCCACGACGACCACTGGGGCGATGTCTGCGACCGCTCGTGCCATGTCTACCGCGTAGGTGATGAGTGGCCGGCCGGCCAGCGGATGGAGCACTTTTGACAGATCGGACTTCATGCGGGTTCCCTGGCCGGCGGCCAGAATCACGGCTGCTAACTTCACGTATCATCTCCTCTAGTGCAAAAATGGCTGTGGTACTGATTCCAAGACGTGTACACCACAGCCACCAAATTGCTAACCCCATCAGTTACCTGATATGAGGAACTGATGGATCAAGCTGGGGCGGTAGGATTCGAACCTACGGTACACGGATCCAAAGTCCGTTGCCTTACCACTTGGCCACGCCCCAATGTAGTTCTATGCGAGTGGGCCCACCAGGACTTGAACCTGGGACCAACCGGTTATGAGCCGGTCGCTCTGACCACTGAGCTATGGGCCCTGAACGTGCAATTGTTAAGAGCGGGCGACGGGGATCGAACCCGTAACAGCAGCTTGGAAGGCTGCGGCAATACCGTTTTGCAACGCCCGCAGTCGGGGCGGCCGGACTTGAACCGGCGACTTCTGCGTCCCAAACGCAGCGCGCTAGCCGTCTGCGCTACGCCCCGTACATCTCAAGTATACCGCTTTTGGCGATTCCCGTCAAGGTCAGGGGGCCCATGAGAGCCGTTGCGTCGTCCAATCGGGCAGGCTGGGGCCCAGGGCCATAATTTTGTGCGGGTTTTCCCCGTTCGGCCCCATCAGGTACACGCCCCAGGTACCGTCTCGATCGGAGACGAACGCCAGGCCAGAGCCGTCCGGGGCCCAGGCGGGCAGTCCGTCGGAGGCCGGGTCATTGGTGAGCACTGCGACGCCGCCCGTAATGCTGAGCAGATAGATCTCCCAATTGCCAGTGACGTCGGACATGTAGGCCAGCAAGCCCCCGTTGGGAGCCCAACTCAGCCCGACGTCGTCGGCGCTGGCGGTGAGACGGGTGGGCGGCTGGTCGTCATCGGGGTTGTCCACGAAGATACCACAGGTTCCACCGGGATCGCAGCCGGTCCAGGCCAGCAACCCGGTAGGCCCCCACGCGGGGCCCTTGCCTGTCGCGTGGACTCTGGGCTCGGCCGAGCCATCCAACGGCACGATGGTAATCTGCCACGTGCCGGCGGCGTCTTGTGCAGCGTAGGCCATGCGGCTGCCATCGGGCGAAAAGGTGGGCCAGGCCAGCCCAATGCCCGCTGCCAGTTGTAGCGGCGCTGCTTCTCCTGGCCTCAGCAACGATATGCCCGGTGAAAGCAGGTTGCGATACCCAAGCACCCCGCTGCCCGCCAGCCACCAGGGCTGGTCCGCCCCTCCGGCCATCCTGACCAGGCGGCCATCGGCGAAGAGCGCATATATGTCGTAGAGGCCGGTCTGTGTATTGTAGACAGGGTAGGCCAGCCGGCCGGCGGTGAAGCCCGGTGGTGGCTGGGTCAGCGTGATGGGCAGCGTACCGGTGAGAGGCGCGATGGGGGTCGGGGTCGCCACCAGGCAGGTTTGAGCTGCCACTGTCCGTTTCTGCTCAATCGCAGGGTCATTCATCAGTTGCACTGCCTGAGCGTATTGCACCTCGGCCGGGCACATCTCCCCCTGGCTATACCAGGCCTCGGCGTAGATCACGTGGGCATTGTAGAGCCGCGAGAAGACGTCCTTATAGTGGGGAGCCACGGCGTAGAGTTGCTCGAAGCGCTCGATGCAGCGTTCCCAATCCACTCCCCAATAACCCGACGCGGTCATGTACTGGATCGCCAGGCTGCGCTGGGTGAGCGCCTCTTCGTCCAGTGGGCGCAGTGCAACGGCCTGGTCAAGGTAGAAGATGCCTTCTTCAAAACGGTTCTCGTCCAACAAGGCCATCCCTGCGCGATAGAGGCTGGAGAACAGCATCTCCTCGACCTTTTTTGCCTCATACGCCGGGTCCAATGCACGAAGTTGAGTGAGCACGGCCGCTGTGTCTTCCCACTGTTCGGCTTCATAGTGGATTACCGCTTTCTGGTACAGGTCGTCCACGACGATTTCGTAGGTCTCCGAGGTCGGAGTGGGACGGGTGGCGATGCGTACCTGTGCTTCGGCGATGCCCTGTTGGGCAAACGGGTGGTTAGGATCGAGTTTGAGCACGTATTCGAACTCGGCGATGGCGAGTTCATATTCACCGGCGTCGAGTCGCTCCAACCCGGTGTGGTAGTGCTGCTCGGCCAGATCCTGGCGTTGCCGCTCGCGGTCGCGTTCTCCCTTGTAGAGACCGCCATAGGCTGCTCCTCCCAGGCTCAGGGCCAGCAAGCACAGGAACCCAATGGCCCAGAAGAGGATCGGCCGTACGCGTTGCCAGCGCGTGGGCGCTTCGGAGTCCGGTGTGGGTGCGATCTCGATAGAAGCGGCCTGCCTGGACCGCCGGGCACGCATCGGTTGTGTCTCTTCTACCGCCGTGCCACATTGTGGGCAGAGGAGCAGGTCATCTGGGATTTGAGCTTTACATACAGGACAGCGCATTGGATTCTCTCAAAGTAGACTGAATAGCGGAGGCGATTATAGCCTGTTTGGCCCAACTTGTCCAGTGAGCGACTGAGCGCTGATGTACAAGTGGGGCAGACTTTCCAGACCGCCACGCTGTTGCGTGGGATGTGGACTTGGTGATATCCTACATCCGTGCTATACTATTTGTCCAGGAGGAGAGGGCGATGGAAGAACACAATCTGCTGATCGTGAGCGACTTGCACCTGAGTGAAGGGTGGGACCCGGAGAGTGGCAGGTGCTCTCGCCTGGAGGATTTCCGGTTCGAAGATGCGTTTGCGCGATTCTTGCGCTATCACGAAGGGGTCAAGCGGCAACCCCGCTTTGGTGGCCGTCCGTGGCTGCTGATCATCAATGGTGACTTGTTCGATTTCTTGCAGGTGATTGCGTGGCCAGAAGAGGGGAGGTTGCTGCGGGCTGTCAAGGGAGCAGAACGCCGCAAGGAATTGCGCGCCAACGAGCAAGTCTATGGGCTGGGGACCACGGCCGCCGAGTCAGTGTGGAAACTCAAGCAGAGCGCCCGAGGCCATCAGCGCTTCTTTGCTGCATTGGGCTGGTTCGTAGCGCACGGCAATCACGTCGCCGTGATCAAGGGCAACCACGACATCGAGCTCCACTGGCTGCAGGTACAGGAGCGGTTTGCCCTGGAGGTGGAGCGGGCCTATACGTGGGAACAGTTGATGCTTGACGATGGCCCGCCCCTGACATCTGAGGAATGCCGGGCGCGTATACGTTTCTACCCCTGGTTCTACTACGAGGCAGAGCGGGTCTACGTCGAACATGGCGGGCAGTACGACGCGGCCAACCACTTCCGCGATTATCTCGACCCTGTGTTACCCAACGATCCAGAGCACATTGAACTGCCCTGGGGAAGTCTCTTTGTACGCTACCTGTTCAACAAGGTGGAGGACGTGCATCCCTTCGCGGACAACGTCAAGCCATTCACGCGCTATCTGGGGTGGGCGTTCAGGAAAGACCCAATCGGTACCATCGAGATGCTTTTGACTCGTGGCCCGGTTTTCTTGCGGGCCTTTTGGAACGTGACACGCAAGACGACGGCATCTGCACTTAGGCGTGCTAGCGCGCGTGGACAGGTGCAGCAACCCGGCCCTGTGCCTTTACCGCTGGACGTGGCAGAAAAGATCACCCTGCTTGCACGACGGCGGGTTGACGCTGTATGGCGGGATTGGATCAGTTCGGCGGTCCAGGGGTTACTCTCCCTGCTGCTGGCTTTGATCGTCGCCACTTTTCTCATCCTGGCAGGGCTATCGTTCACCGGTGAGGTGAAGTGGATGACAGCCGTGTACCTGGCGGCAGCGGCCCTGGCCTATTTCCTGCGTCGGGGGTTGCGGCGTGGCTTTGCCTCTATCTTCGAGAGTGACTATCTGCTGTGTGTGGCGCGTGAGGTGGAACAGATTCTGAAGCCTGCTCACCCGGTACGCTTTATCGTCCTGGGCCATAGTCACCAGTCTGCCCTGGAGCGGCTGGAGCGGGCCTGGTACGTCAACACGGGAGCCTGGGTGCCGGTTTATGAGGAGAAAGGCCCAATCGAGGGGCGGGAAGAACTGGCCTTTTTCCGTCTGGCCTGGGGGTATGAGGGCACGCCAGAGCTGCTGCATTGGGACGATGCAGCAGGTGAGCCAGCGCGAGTGGTGTTGCTTTGCGCCGGAAGTTAGTGCCTTGCTGTTTATAGGATGCCGACCTGGCTGTGATCGCCTAGTGTCAACTTGTACGCTTTCGGCTTGATGGGTGAGCGGATCAGCCTGACCTGGCGACCAATGAGACTGTCCTGGATGCGGGCAGGGATATCCTGGATCAGGCTGTGCTCCAGGACGATGGAATGCTCGATCTCGCTGTTCTCAATCACGACGTCGTGGTAGATCGAAGTGAACGGGCCGACGTAGGAGTTGACGATGCGGGTATGCTCGCCGATGATGCTCGGGCCCCGGATGACGCTGTTGACAATCTCTGCTCCCTCCTGGATGGTCACGCGGCCATCTACCTGGGAGTCGCGATCCACGTATCCCTCGGTTTTCGGCGTCAGTTCCTCTAACACCAGGCTGTTGGCCTCCAGCAGGTCTTCTCGCTTGCCCGTGTCAATCCACCAGCCTCGGTGGACGTAGGGGTAGACCTGGTAGTTGTGTTCCACCAGCCACTGGATGGCATCGGTGATCTCCAGTTCACCCCGCCAGGAGGGAGCGATGTTGTCTGTGGCCTCGTGGATGTGGTGGTCGAACATGTAGATGCCCACCAGCGCCAGGTCGGATATGGGCTCCTTCGGCTTTTCGACCAGTCGCACGATGCGGCCGGCCTGGTCCAGTTGAGCCACGCCATACTGTTCTGGGTGTGGCACCCGGGTGAGGACAATCTGGCTGTGCCAATCGCTTGCGGAGAACTGTTTGGCGAGCTCCGAGATGCCCCCCTGGATGACGTTGTCGCCCAGGAACATCACGAAACGGTCGTCTCCCACAAAGTCCCGGCTTACCTTGACCGCATGGGCCAGCCCCAGAGGCTGTTCCTGGTGGATATAGGTGATCTGGACGTCCCAGCGACCGCCCCTGCCGACGGCAGCTTTGATCTCTTCGGCCGTATAGCCGACGACGATGCCGATGTCGGTTATGCCAGCATCACGGATGGCCTCAATGACGCGGAACAGGACCGGCTTGTTGGCGACAGGGATCAGTTGCTTGGCACTGGTGTAGGTCAATGGGTAGAGGCGAGTGCCTTTACCTCCGCTGATAATCAGGCCTTTCATCAGGCTGCTGCTCCCTTTTCTGGATGAGCTTCCAGGAGTGCCACGCGCTCCTCCAATGCACGGATCATCTCGTAGACACTGCGTTCCTCGGCGACGACTAACTCGGCCTGGGTGACGTCGTAAGTGACCTCACCGCTCAATCGCTGCTCCAGCGCATTGAGACGCTGGCGTATGGCTATTACGTCGTCAGAGATATTCAACAGCCGTCGTTCCTGGAGGCTCATCTGACCGAGGATCAGTCCAATATCGTCGCTGTTGCGTTCCACTCGCCGCTCCAGACGGTCCAGTCGTTCGACGAGGGCGTGATGTTGGGCAGCGACCATGTCAATGAATGGGCGGATGATGTCATTGGTGAGGCTGTGGACCTCAGTAGTGAGCTGGTTTAGCCTCTCATCTACGTTGGTGATCTGACCTTGCAGGCGGGTCTCCATCTCGCCCATGTCGCCGTGCAGGCTGGTGATCTGACCTTGCAGGCGGGTCTCCATCTCGCCCATGTCGCCGTGCAGGCTGGTGATCTCACCTTGCAGGCGGGTCTCCATCTCGCCCATGTCGCCGTGCAGGCTGGTGATCTCACCTTGCAGGCGGGTCTCCATCTCACCCATTTCGCCACGCAGGCGGGTCTCCATCTCGCCCATTTCGCCACGCAGGCGGGCCTCCATCTCGCCCATTTCGCCACGCAGGCGGGTCTCCATCTCGCCCATGTCGCCACGCAGGCGGGCCTCCATCTCGCCCATGTCGCCACGCAGGCGAGTCTCCATAGGCTCCAGGAGCTCGACTTTCAGTTCTTCCTTGAATGGGCTGAGAGCTGCGCGTATAGCGGCAATCAGTTCCAGGTGTTCTTCGTCCTCCACCTCACCCCTCCTTGCGTTCTTCGGGCTAGTATCCGCCCAGCACTACGTCGCGCGGAGCGTTGTTCAACACGGCGCCGACGATGCGCACGTGCACGCGTTCCAGCAGTTCCCTGGCCCGTTGGACGTGCTCCCGGCGGGTGCGTCCAGCACTGACGACGAGCAACACCCCATCCACTTTGGTGCCCAGCACGATCGCGTCGGTCACGACAATGACCGGTGGGGCATCGAAGAGGACAATGTCGGCGCGGGTCTTGGCGATGAGCGCGGTGATCGTCTGCTCCATCTTGCGTGAGCCGAGGATGTCGGCCGGGTTGGGAGGCAGCGGGCCGCTGGGCACCAGCCACAGGTTGTCCACACCGACGTCTATCAGCGGCGGATCGTCCAGGGCGGCTTCCTCGACAATCATCGTGGTCAACCCCCGCTCATTCGCGACGCCAAAGATCTCGTGCAGGCCGGGGCGGCGCAGGTCGGCATCCACCAGGATCGTGCGCCGTTC
>Ga0172363_10000459_pt1 | contig 30529 bp, 23 predicted proteins | sample LakKivs2_kivu2a2_FD_114541 | JGI IMG/M metagenome (GOLD analysis project Ga0172363, IMG submission 114541) | Sediment microbial communities from Lake Kivu, Rwanda - Sediment s2_kivu2a2 | ecosystem: Environmental > Aquatic > Freshwater > Lake > Sediment | place: Rwanda: Western Province, Lake... | reverse complement strand
TAAACTGGTCACAGAGGACGGCGTGCATGTCCACGGCGCCATCGGAACGACGATGGACCACGACGCCAGCCTGTACTACCGCAGGGCCCGGGCGGCCTACTCCATCTTCGGCGACACGGAAGACCACCGGGAAGTGGTTGCGAAGTTTATGGGGCTGTAAATACATCGACGAACCTTTAAAAAATTAATCGTAACGTAGGGACGAGGTTCCCCTCGCCCTTTATACACAAGGGGTCTGGAAAACGTCTCAAACCTATACAAAAGAGGCGCAGGAGAGTATCTCCTGCCAGGGGAATTTGGGGATGTCCCCCAATTCCTTCCTCCCCCAAGAGCGGGGGATAGAGGGGGTTGATGGCCCCCGACCGAAGAGGCAATAAAATACTCTCGAGGAGAGGTGAAAAATATGGATTTTAACTTTACACCGGAACAGGATGCGTTCCGAAAAGAAGTCAAAGACTTCCTGGCAAAAGAGATCCCGCCCGAGTTCGAAGCGGGGGTGGGCGGGCACGTGGAGTCCGATGAGGACTGGAAGTTCGCGCGCTCCATCACCAAGAAGCTCTCACAAATGGGCTGGCTCAACATCGCCTGGCCCAAGGAGTACGGCGGCAAGGATGCGCACATGTTCAGCGTCATCATCAACGACGAGTTCAACTACCGCGGCGCTCCCGGCCTGGACTTCGGCGGCATCGGCATGCTGGCCCCGGCCCTCATGGCCCACGGTACGGAGGAGCAGAAGAAGGAGCACCTCGGCAGGATTGCGCGCGGCGAGGTCGTCTGGTGTCAGGGCTGGTCCGAGCCCGGGGCGGGCTCGGACCTGCCCTCGCTGACCACCAAGGCGGTTGAAGATGGCGATTCCTACGTGGTTAACGGGCAGAAGGTATGGACCAGCATGGCGCACCACGCCGACTGGTGCTTCCTCCTGGCGAAAACGGATCCGAACGCAGTGCCCAAGCACCGGGGCATAACCTTCTTCTTAGTCGATTTTCATACGCCGGGCATCACGGTAAACCCGCTGACCACCATGGCCAACGAGCATTGCTTTTCCGAGGTATTTTACGACAACGTCAGGGTACCTAAGAAGAACGTAGTCGGCAAGATCAACGGCGGATTTAAGGTAGCTATGACCGCAGCGAGCTACGAGCGCTCCGGCATCTACCGCATCGCACGCGCCCTGGGCAACGTCGACAAGCTCATCGAGTTCGCCAAGCAGCCGCTGCCAGGCGGGCATATCATCGGCAAGGACCCATATATCAGGCAGAAGCTGGCCAATCTCTACATAGAGGGGCGCATCGCGCGCCTGCTGGCCTACCGCGTAGCCTGGCTGCAGACCCAGGGCAAACAACCCGAGTGGGAATCATCCATCGCGCGCGTACACGGCAGCGAGTTCCAGCAGCACGTGGGTGAGATCGGCGCCGAGATCATGGGCCTTTACGGCACGCTGTTCAAAGAGTCGAAGTGGGGCAACAAGAAGTATTCCATCGCGCGCGAGTCGCTTCTTGGAATCGGCGCCACCATCGCGGCCGGAACATCGGAAGTGCAGAGGAATGCCATTGCCGAGAGAGGCTTCGGCATGCCGAAATCATATTAAATTGAGTAAATAATCTCCAAGGGGGAAAGGAGCGGAAATATGGATTTAGGATTTACACAAGAACAGGAAATGCTACGCAAATCAGCTCGTGATTTCCTTACTACCGAGTGCCCTCCGGAGACGGTGAAATTATTAAACGCGGACCCGAAGGGCTACAAGCCGGAGATGTGGAAGAAGATGTCCGAGCTGGGCTGGCAGGGGCTGGCTATCCCGGATGCCTACGGCGGCATGGGCATGACCTTCCTCGACCTGGCCGTGCTTTTTGAGGAGATGGGCAAGGCGGCGTTCCCGGGCCCGTTCCTCCCGTCTGTAGTCCTGGGCGGGTTCACCCTGCTAGAGGGCGGCAGCGAGGAGCAGAAGAAAACTTATCTTCCCAAGATCGCCTCGGGCGACGCTATTTTTACCGTGGCGATAACCGAGCCCAGCGTGAGCTACGATCCGGCCGATATAACGGTGAAGGCCACAGCCGAGGGCAACGATTTCGTCATCGACGGCACCAAGCTCTTCGTCAACGACGCCAATGTCGCTGACTACATCATCGTTGTGGCCAGAACCAAGGCCGGTAAGACCGCTGACGGCATTACCCTGTTCCTGGTCGACGCTAAAGCCAATGGCGTACAGATAACGCCACTTAAGACCATCGACGGCAACAAGCAGTGCGAGGTCATCTTCAAGAAGGTACGCGTGCCTAAAGCCAACACGATCGGCGCTCTGAACAAGGGCTGGGACATCGTCGATAAGGTGCTTGAGAAGGCTACCGTGGCCAAGTGCGCCGAGATGCTCGGTGGCGCGCAGGCAGCTCTCGATATGAGCGTAGCCTATGCCAAGGAGCGCATCCAGTTCGGCAAGCCCATCGGCAGCTTCCAGGCCATCCAGCACCACTGCGCCAACATGCTCATCGACGTGGAGAGCTCTAGGTTCCTGACCTATCAGGCGGCATGGAAGGTCTCCGAGGGCATGGACGCCACCATGGAAGTCTCCATGGCCAAGGCCTGGGTCAGCGATGCCTACCGCCGCGTCACCCGCCTCGGACACCAGATCCACGGCGGCATCGGCTTCTGCCTGGACCACAACATGCCTCTCTACTTCAAGCATTGCAAAGCGTCCGAGTCGCTCTTCGGCGGACCCGAGTTCCACCGCGAGCAGGTAGCCCAGAGCCTCGGCCTATAATTTGATATTGATTCGATATTCCAGAGAAGGGCTATCTTCCGATAGCCCTTCTCTTTGTGGAAACCTTTAAAACGATAGGTACGAACTCCTCCTAGCCTCCTCTTTCATAAAGAGGAGGTAGCTATTCTCGTCGTAATAGGGAAGTGCAGAGGGGTCTCCCTCTGCCAGGGTTATAGGGGTGTCCCCTAACTTTTAAATCCCCCAACGTATGGGGGATTCAGGGGGTTCGGTCATTGTTTCCCCCTTTCGAGGGGGATATCAGGGGGTAACATAAAATGGGCTGTATTTTCTGCAAGATAATTAACGGTGAAGTGAAGAGCGACGCGGTCTACCGCGACGATAAGGTCCTAGCTATCCGCGACATAAATCCCAAGGCTCCGGTGCACATACTGATACTGCCCCTGGAGCACATCCCCTCCCTCAGTGCAGCTACAACCGAACACTTGTCACTGTTCGGGCACATGGTCAATAAAGCCAACGACCTGGCTAAAAGCGAGGGTATAGCCGAGAGCGGCTACCGGCTGGTGATAAACTCCGGGCCGGACGCGGGGCAGGACATCCATCACCTGCATCTACACCTCCTGGGGGGACGCAAGCTGGGCTGGCGCACCTAGATTGCAACGGTAATCCCTATGCGCCCTTCCTGCCTTCCCCTTCTATAATTCCACACCACACATCCACTATCACCGGATCGAACTGTGTCCCCGCATTCCGTCTGAGCTCTTCGCACGCCTCCTTAGGCGTTATTGCATCACGGTAGGGCCGTTTCGTCACCATGGTATCATAGGCATCAGCCACACTGGTTATCCTTGCTCCGGACGGTATATCAAGACCCCTGAGACCGCTGGGGTAGCCCGATCCGTCATACCATTCATGATGATGCAAAACTATTGGCACGAGTGTTGCGAGTTCCTTGACATAGCCCAATATCCTGGCTCCCTCAGCGCAGTGCTTTTTAACCACATCCCATTCCTCGGGTGTGGGTTTGCCCATTTTGGTCAGAATTGCATCTGGCACTCCCACCTTGCCGATATCGTGTAGAAGCGCCGCGGCATGCAGCTTGGACAGATCTTCCACAGACATTCCGATAGCCTGACCAATACTCATCGCTGCATCCGCAACTCTCTGAGAGTGGCCGTATGTGTATGGGTCCCTGGCATCCACGGTGGCCGCAAGGGCGTAAATCTGATCCTGAGTCGCTACATCGATAATATCCGTCGACAGCGTCCTTAATTCGGACACAATTTTATCCTCAAAGCCCTTCTTCTTCGCCTGATATAAGGCCGCGTCCGCCAGAAATACAAGACCATCGGGTGACTCTGCATTTGTCGGATATTCAGCAATCCCGCCGCTGAAACCAACATGCACCCCGAAGATGCTGGTCTGTTTCAATGGCGTCTTCTGCCATTTGGCCCTAGCCCTCTGTACTATCTTTTTGGCTTTTTCCGAGTCGGCTCCCGGCAGTATTAAGGCAAATTCATCTCCCCCGTATCTGAAAGCAAGATCGCTTCGCCTTACAGAAGCCTTTAGCACCTGCGAGAAGTTCGCTAAAACGGCATCTCCGTTGGAATGACCGTACTTGTCGTTATATTCCTTGAATCCATCAAGGTCGAGCATGACTACAGAGAACGGGTGTTTCGTCCTCCCCGCCCTGTTCATCTCTACATCTAACATCTCAAAGAAATAGCGTCGGTTGTACAGTCCAGTAAGTTCGTCGGTCACCGACATCTCTCTTGTCTTCTCCAGAAGCATCATGTTGTTCATGCCGATGGATATCTCGTTAGCCATCGCCTTGAACATATCCAGGTCTTCAACATTGAATATGCGCTCTTCGGAGCTAAAGACCACTAATACCCCTTGGAAATCCTTGCCTCTAAAGAACGGAGCTGCGGCGATACCCTTCCTGCCCAGATCGGCTGTGACCTTCTTCATCTTCTCAGGCTCGATCGTAATTTGTGTTCCATCTATGTTAGTTATCGGCTCCGACAGATTCATCAGCTCTTCGATCCCGTCCTCGGTCAATCCGATCGTTGCGAATTGCTGTCGCAAAGCTTTCGGGACTCCCCTGCATGCTGTCAGCTTCAATGCGTTTTCATCCATATCCAGCATGAGAATGCAGCCGGATTCCGTATCCATAGCGCTACACACCTTCTCTAGAGAATCACTCAACATTTTTCCCACCGTCGATGATTGACTGACTACCTGAGCGACGGAATATAGGGCCTCAATCCTCCTCGAATGGTTCTTTATCTTCTCCTCAGCTCGCTTGCGTTCGCTTATATCCCGGACGATGGCCTGAGCACCGGCATATTCTCCTCTATCCCAAATCACAACGGCGCTGTACTCTATGGGTCGTTCCTCGCCATCCTTTCTCATAACAACTGTCTCGCCAATATTCTCCCCTTTCTCAAGAAGACGAGCCTGCATATCTTTAGCCGTAGTCTCGCGCCATGCCGGGGCAACTAGCTCCAGGAAGTTCATCTTCAGAACTTCCTCAACCGTATAACCCCACGTTATAACCGACGAATTCACAGACGTGATATAACCCAGTGCATCTACAGAAACGATTACGTCCTTCTCCTGTTCCACGAGATTCCGGTATTTTTCTTCGCTCTTCCTAAGGGCATCTTCTGCCTTCTTCCGCTCGGAGACGTCCCTGATAGCATTAACGAAGCCCACTATGTTGCCAGCACTATCACGCATCAATGCCGTGCTTACCTCAACATCCATCTCCCTCCCATCCTCAAGTGTTAAACCGTACTCCACCTTATCCTGTGAACGCCCCTCCTTGAACATCCTTGTAAAATTAGCAATTGCTTTGCCCGGTTCCTTTAACCTGATGACATCCATTGCGTTGCGGCCAATCAATCCTTCCTTCGTCTCGACGCCCAGCATCTCAAGTGTCGCTTTATTCACATCAACAATGTTGATATTTGCATCGCTCAAAACGACGCCATCCATCATAGAGTTAAACATTACTCGAAGTTTCTCTTCAGAGGTACGTAGCGCCTCCTCCATCCGTTTGCGTGCGCTTATATCCCTAGTAACAAATACGATGCCAATGGGTTTCCCGTTGTTATCGCGCATAGGAGTAATACTGGATTCTCCATAGAACGGCGTGCCATCTTTATTTGTCGCAGTATATTCAAAGAAATCGCTGTGCAGCCTCTTTGGATCCTTTATCGCATCTACGACGATTTTCTCAACATTCTTTCGGTCGCCGCCGCTTAGGAAATCCTGGCCTTTCATCCCTCTACAGTCTTCGTCGCCTCCGCGCTGTCCTATCCTTAAGGCAGCCTCACTCGTATCAGTAATCGTTCCCATTAAGTCGGTGATGACTAGACCATCGGTTATTGAGTCAAATACCGTCCTTAGCTTTCTTTCACTCTCTCTTAACTGAGTCTCTAGGCGTTTGCGTTCCGTCACATCCTTTAAGATAGCCACAAATCCGGCTACGTTTCCTTGTTTGTCTTTTACCGCGTCACAGGCCATCTCGCCGGCGAATATACTGCCGTCTTTACGAATCATATTTAAGGTCAGTGTCTCCAAGACAGCATTCTGGGCCGCTATAGTGCCTGCCATACTATCGATCACTATCTTCTGGTCCTCTTCAACAACGAATTTAAGCGGGCTCTTACCTATAAGCTCATCCCGGCTGTATCCTGTTATGTTGAGTATTGCACTATTAACCTCCGTCAGAACGCCTAGCAAATCTACAACAGCTATCCCGTCTCTTGCAGAATTGAATGTGATGCGCAGCTTCTCCTCCGAGTTTCGTAGCGTCTCCTCCATCTTCTTGCGCTGGGTGACATCGCGTATCACACCCACAAATCCTTGTAAATTGCCGGCGCTATCATTCATCTTGGAAGTAACTACCTCGCAATCAACCAAGCGACCATCCGAGGCGATTAGTTTATACTCTCTATATCGACCGACGAAATCCTCAGAAAGAGAGCGCGTCATCTCGTTAATTGCTGTTTCACGATACTCAGGCGCCATTAGTTCGAAGGCTACCTTTCCAACCACATCTTTCCTCTCATATCTGAACACATTCGTCAAAGACGAATTAGCATCTGTAATCCTGCCTTCCAGATTAGTAACTATGACCACATCGCCTATTGCATCAAATACAGCCCTCAATGTCTCCTGACTCTGTCGCAGTGCCTCCAACACTCGCTTTCGCTCCGATATATCCCGAGCTATCCCAACAAAGCCGGCAGGTCTCCCCCTGTTATCCCTCACTATAGCTACATTAAATTCTCCGTCGAATTCTCTCCCCGCTCTCGTAATCAGTCTATACTCGTTCCTCCCTGAAGGCTGGGATGATTTCAGTGCATTCAATGAGTCCTTCATAGCTTTATCTCTATCTATAGGAGCAACCATCTCCGAGGCTTTTAGGCCGAGAATCTCATCCTTTCTCTCGAAGTTATGCAATCGCAGCGCTTCTTTGTTCGCATCAACTATATTGCCACTCATATCCACAAGCGTCACAGCTTCTCCTATAGAGTCAAAGAGCACCCGTAGCTTTTCGCTGGTCTCGCGAAGCGTCTCCTCCATCCTTCTGCGTTCGCTGACATCGCGCGAAACTCCTAGTAGCCCGATGGCCTTGCCATCATTGTCACGGAGGAAACTAATCTTAGACTCTACCCATACCCAGGTGCCATCCTTCCTCTCCAGCTCCAGCTCTAGTGTTATCACCCTTTCAGGATCCGGCACGCCGGTTTTCTCCATCTCAATCTCATAAATAAGCCTTTCTTTAGCTACCTCAAGAGACCCTTTGGAGACGTGATCCCATGGCCTCATTTTTATATACTCCTCCGGAGTGAACCCCTGCAGCTGTTCAATCGATGGACTGATATATTTATAACTTAAATCCAAATCCATCATCCATATGACATCCGACACATTTTCAGCAAGAAGACGATAACGCATCTCGCTCTCTCGCAGGGCTTCCCCTGCCTGCTGTCGTTCGACAGCATATCGAATAACACGGTATAGAATATCGCTGTTTATCTCTCCCTTGATCAGGTAATCCTGTGCTCCTTGTTGAACTGTTCGAATAGCAACGTCTTCATCATGCATTCCCGACAGTACGACTATAGGTGTTTTCGGCGCAGTATCATGAATCTTGCTGAATGTGCTGATTCCCACGCTATCAGGCAATCCGAGGTCGAGAAGGACGATATCGATTTTTGAGGTATTCAAAATATCTACCGCCTCACTAAGCCGTCTTGCATAAGATATCTCGAACTTCTCACCCTTCGCTTCTTTCAGCAGTGTCTTCGTCAACCCTGCGTCGCCGGGATTGTCTTCAACCAGCAATATTTTCATGGTTCATCACCCCTTTAATCCGATGGGACTTTGTCGAGGCTTTCTCTCATATACAATACATTCATCTCATATCCCATCAAACACAGAGACATCGGTGTGAATTACACTTTACTTAGTATATATATGCCATGTCAAATAATCGCAAGATTATCGCGTCTTGTATATTCTTATAATAAATTAACTAATATTATAATATTTTACTTGACAAAATACGATTTTTAGTGTATAATCCTCGCATCTGTAAAACATACGTTACTTAAAAATTTATATTCCTGAACGAACGGGCAAAACCGCCGAAAGGCGGCGACGCAAAGCCACGGGTCTAAAGCTGAGGAGCTATGATCGCCGGGCCGCCGAACTCAAAGCTTGAAAATGCCTTCGGCTGTTTGCCCGGAGGCATTTTTATTAGATGGAGTCAGCAGCAATGAAATCCGCTAGGGAAGGGCGCTTAAACAGAATATATGCAGCAATAATAGTCTCAATATGTTTGATATTGATATTGACCATTGTCATCATAGCGAGTTATCACTTCGAATCTGTGCACCCCCTAAAAATCTCAGACCACAGCGCTGTAGCATCTTTGCCTTTGGCCGTTCCTGAAAGGGAGCAAGAACACGAGGCCAATGTCGCAGCTACAGTTAATACTGCTGATTCCGCAACGTGGACATTCATGGTTTATATAAATGCAGATTACAGTGCTCTTGAGGAAGATGCGATAAGCGATTTCATGGAGATGGCAAATATTGGTTCAACCGATAAAATAAATATTGTAGTTCAATTCGACCGCATCCCCGGATACAACGATTCCTACGACGATTGGACCGATTGCCGGCGGTTCCTAGTTACCAAAGGAATCACTCCAGACGAAGGCAATGAAGTGCTTGACATAGGTGAGGTAAATATGGGTGATCCTGCTAACCTGGTCAATTTTGCAGAATGGGCTGCATCCACATATCCTGCTGAAAAATATGCTTTAATTCTATCCAGCCATGGTATGGGATGGGATGGTTGCTGCTGGGACGACACTTCCGGTGATGATAGCCTTACTCTTCCGGAAATACAAAGCGCCCTTAGCGATATATCCGGATTCATAGGACGGCCGATAGACCTAATGGGATTTGACGCCTGCCTCATGGGCATGATAGAGGTAGCTTATGAAATACACGACTATGCGTCGGTTCTGGTCGCATCCGAGCATGCGGAGCCTTCCTCGGGATGGCCATACGACTCAATTCTTACTCAGCTATCTGAGACACCAGAAATAGATTCAACCCAATTTGCCACAGTGATAGTAGCTTGTTACTATACTTCACATGCACCAACAGGCTATACGATGGCCGCTATCGATATGACTAAGATTGATACTGTGGTAAGCAGCTCCAGTGATTTATCACAAGCGCTTGCGGCCTATAATGACACGGATACCCAGTCTATAAAAGAATATGCGCAGACGGTTATCTCCGCCCTAAACGAAGCGGTCATTTACGAAAGACATAGAGATAAATGGCCTGGCACACACGGCCTTGCCGTATATTTCCCCAAAGATCAGGAAGCGTTCGATTCACTGTACAATATCGAAACTGTATCCTTCGCTGACGCCACTGCATGGGATAAATTCCTTCTCGGATATTTCACATCTTCCGGCGATAGCTGGATTACCGCAGCTAGAGAGGAAACTCAGGAATACTACATCAAAGACCATATTGACCTGTATGACTTCTGCCAGCACCTTATCGACATCGAGCTCTAGTCAACACACATCCTGATCCAAGTTAAAACCACTTTACATCGGAGGCTTTGCGTAACGGTATTCGAGTGTAGTCATATTTCGGGCGTCCCAACACCATCGCGCCACAAGGCCTATTACCCTCAGGCATATCCAAGGCTTGACGCAACGGCAAGTAGTTAATAGCAGCCATCTCAAAATATCCCGCCCAGCAGGCACCTATATTTAAAGAATATGCCGCCAACTCCAAATGGGACAAGGCTATTAGACAACCCTCGTGCCCCAATGGCCCATAAGCCTTAGGAGCGTGCGCAATAACAATATGAGGTGCACCATGCATAATCATATCCACCCCTGTGGACCAAGCATCAGATACCATGCCGAGTTTCATCGTACCGCCCGTAGCGGGGTTCTCCTTCATCACGGATCGCATCCATTCAACTACAAAATCCCCTAGAACCTTCAGTTTTCCCCTGCCGCTGACAACGATCCAGCTCACTGGTTGAAGATTATGGCCAGATGGCGCATACCTGACGACATCCATCAGCTTATCCAAACTCTCTCTTCCCAAGAGTTCATCCTTATATCCTCGAATGGAGCGACGCGTTTTCAATAGGAGCTCCACCGCCCGCGCAGACGGTAAAAGCAATTTATCTATCTCAGTGCACTGTTCAGGACTCATTAAGCGATGACGAAAGGCTCCCGTTGGACATACTGCAACGCAGTGGCCACACCCGATACAACGCCCCTCTCCACCCTGCGCCAGCGACGGGAAACCCATTGCCCCACCCATCGCGATAACAGAGCCCGGGCAATCCGCGACGCACAATCCGCATATACTGCATTTTTCTCTTTCAATCTCAAATAAATCCATAGCACCATCCGCCCTTTCTCCCCTTGCCATGTAAGGTACTCATGGCATTCCATATGTGATATATTATGCCCATAAATAAAAAGCCCCGCTCTTATCGTCGCGGGGCTCGATATACAAAGGCATTCCAGAACCTCCTATATATTCGCACTTTTGGACCTCAGCGCTGCTACATAGTTCTCAAAATCATCAAAATTCTCCTCAAAGAACTTCCGCAATTTATGAGTCTCCGTTTTTATAAGAGCGCTATATTCCTCAAGGTACTGATGCGTGATTATATCTACTAGGGTATTCTCACAAAAGGTGTTGGATATATACTCGCGGCTAAATACGATGTGGTTTACCTCTCTTATCTCCGGCTGACCGGAGGCTATATAACAGGAGTACAGCTTGTCTCGGAGTACTACAACCGGATGGAAGATTGCGAAATCGAGGGATTGCTGAGATAGTTTATGCCCAAGTCCCACGCGTTTAAGATAACTTGTTGCCCTTATCAGAGGTAAAAGTACTTCGCTGTAGGTATTGCCTTGGCTGGCCTCCAATGCACTGTCGCCATCACGGGGTTTTAGAACACAGAACTGATTGGATATATAGGGTATAGTAAGCCTATGGTCATTCTTCATAAAGAAATTATGGACACGACTATTTATCGCTTCTGGGTTCTCCTCTAAAAACTTCTTGGATGGCCAATCGAATGCTACGCCAATTGTAGGGATCGATTCTGGCGTCGGGGCAAAATCATTCGGCGTTTTGCGTATAAAAAAAACCATTGGGTTCATAGAAGCACGACACGAAGCCACAATCTGAGTGTAATACCACGTAGGAGTGTGTTCTGGCCACCCCGCTGACATAGCATCGGTAGCCACAATATCGATATCACGCACCATCCTCTCCTCACCACCATCGCAACTAACATTATACTGAACCTGGTAGCCAGCACGCTCAAGTTCCTTGCCTACCTCATGTTCAAGCATATATCCGGCGGAGTATATTGCCCTTAGCAGAACTTCTTTGTTCAGCTTTGCATCCTTCTGTGTAGACACTGCCGTCCTCCAAATAAAATTACAGGTGAGATTATAACACAAGTATATATCATTTTAATGCATAGACTACTTGCCTGCATAAAAATATCGCCAAATCCACATACCATTCTGCCTTCATTCAATAAGCTTCTCTATAAATGTTCAAGGGGAATCTGTTCTTTTTGAAACCCTTCACTTTCACGTTGATTTGTGTTACAATACTTTAATGTCTGGATGTTATAGTAAACAGCTTCGGCCCATCAGCGATAAGGTGGGCGAAGCTTTCTTTTATTAATGAGGCGCCGTGATAGTCGAAGAAAATAAGCAACTGAATATGAAACTGAATACCACCGCAAGCAGTGAATACACCGCCGAGGATATAGAGGTTCTAAGCGGTATTGAAGCGGTCCGACGTCGACCCGGTATGTATATCGGCAGCACAGGCCCTGCAGGCCTGCACCACTTAATGTACGAAATTGTGTATAACAGTATCGATGAGGCCCTCGCCGGTTTTTGCAATTATATAGGGGTCTCTATTGCCAAGGACAATCGTGTCACTGTGATTGACAACGGCCGTGGTATCCCCGTTGAGGAGCACCAAGCGACGGGGACATCCGCCCTGGAAGCAGTAATGACCACCCTACATGCTGGAGGCAAATTCGGCGGCCGTAGTTACAAGGTATCTGGAGGACTTCACGGGGTCGGCGCATCGGTAGTGAACGCCCTGTCTTCAGAGTGCATCGTAGAAATCAAAAGGGATGGAAAGCTTTATCGACAGGTATACCATCGCGGAATTGCTCAGACATCAGTTGAAGAAGTTGGCCAATGCGAAGGAACCGGCACCACCACTATGTTTCTTCCCGATGATCAGATATTTGGTGAGATTAAATGGGATTACAACCTATTGGTTCAACGCTTTCGCGAAATGTGCTACCTGACAAAAGGCGTTGAGATACATTTCGAGGACAAGCGAACCGATGATGAAGTATCGTTCTTTTTCGAGGGCGGCATAGCCAGCTTTGCCAAGTTTCTAAATAAAGACCGTAAGGTATTGCATGAGCCCATTTATATATCAAAACAGGTAAATGGAACAGATGTTGAGGTTGCTCTTCAATATAACGAAGGATTTGCAGAACATGTCCTTGCCTTCGCCAACTGTATAAACACAGAGGATGGCGGCAGTCATATCACCGGATTCCGAGCTGCTCTAACCCGCGTTATAAATGATAATGCCCGAAGCCTGAAACTACTCAAAGAAGAAGACCCAAACCTCATAGGTGACGATACACGCGAGGGGCTTGTGGCTATCGTTAGCATAAAAATTGCCGAGCCCCAGTTTGAAGGGCAAACAAAAGCCAAACTGGGTAATCCTGAGGTGAAAGGGCATGTTGAGACTGTGGTATCCGACGAGTTTGCCCTTTACCTGAACGAACATCCCGCGGATGCCAAACGCATCGTAGATAAATGTCTAACCTCGGCACGCGCTCGAGATGCAGCGCGCAAGGCACGAGACCTCGTATTGCGCAAGAACGCACTGGATTTAGGCAACCTCCCGGGGAAGCTGGCCGATTGTTCAGATAAGAACCCAGATGAATGCGAACTCTACCTGGTCGAGGGTGAATCAGCCGGAGGATCCGCCAAGCAGGGACGAGACCGCAGATTTCAAGCTATCCTGCCACTGAAAGGCAAAATCCTCAATGTTGAGAAGGCTTCCCCAGAGAAAATGCTGAATCATGAGGAAATCCGGACCATTATTACAGCTCTGGGTGCTGGCATCGATGATCAAGTCGACCTCACAAAATTGAGATACAACCGCGTTATAATTATGACTGATGCAGACGTAGATGGCGCTCACATTCGCACCCTTCTGCTTACTTTCTTCTTCCGCCACATGGCTGAACTTATCCATCATGGCCACCTTTATATCGCCCAACCGCCACTCTATCGAATCTCTATAGGCAAGGAGAAACTGTGGGCTTATAACGATAAACAGATGGAAGAAACTATGAAGAAAGGTAAGGGTAAAGGCGCCGTTCAACGCTTTAAAGGTTTAGGGGAAATGAGCTCCGAACAGCTGTGGGAGACCACAATGAACCCTGAGACACGCACCCTGCTACAAGTCAGCGTTCAAGATGCTGTAGAAGCCGACAAGATTTTCGAGACGCTGATGGGAGAAGAAGTACAACCTCGGAAAGCCTTCATTCAAGCGCACGCAGCCAACGTGAAGAACCTCGATATTTAAACCTTCAGGGATTCGCAATACTCATACTTTTCATTAAAAGATTCTTTATCTACCACTTCATATATTATAATGGCTTGTCGGAATGGGGTCGGAATGCGAGTGGACACAAACTTTAATTGAAATAGAGGATAAACCATACCTTGCGGAACTCAAGCATCAAACAAAGATGAGTTATTTCCCCATATCATAGGCTTCTAACTCCTGTAAAGTGCGACCAGCCATATCAGCAAGTTCAGTACCCTCAGAAAAGGACACAACCTTTTGTAGGTCTGCCCTTGCCCTGCCTGTTTTACCAACTTTAACAAGAAGCAGGCCTCGATTATAGTAGGCTAGTGTATAACGACTGTTTAATTCTATTGCTTTTGTATACTCTACAATAGCCTTATCTCTATCGTTCATACTCTCATACTCAAGCGCACGATTAAAATGGTCCTTAGCCAACTTCAATGCATGCTCAGATATCTGTCCTCTGTCTAGCGGCTGATCTTTCTCTCGTTCCACAAGCTTCCGAATCTCAAAATCGTTGGCGCTTTCAGCTTTCCCTAAACCCTTGACGATAGTGTTATTTCTGCCGAATAGAGCCACAAATATCGGGAAAATACCACCGACCAGGGCAAGCAAAAAAGCCCACATTATACTTCTATCCTGCGCTTTCTCCTCCAATACCCAGTTACATACTTTGACGAGGGTAGCGAGATAACCAACGCTAAAAATGATTATTAGCCACCAGCCCGTAAAGCTTAAACCACTGGGCACTTTTTCTGACTTCAGTATACCTAGAATGAGGCCGGCAAGAAGTGCGCCCCCTCCAAGCCATACAATCCACAAAGTCCCTTCAAGATGGGCCTTAAACCACTTCATACGTCCCAACAATCCTCCTCGCTACTTGTTACGTCTACGTCTAATGGGACGAATTGCAAAATCGTAAATTCGACGCGGTATGTACATCAAAATCCCAAGAGGAACCTTCCATGCGTACTGGTACCACTTCTCCTGTTTATCCATCTCTGCCGCGCCACTCAGTACGCTATCGAATATATCATTTTCTGAAGGGCACATACTTTCTCTCCAATTTGCATTGTTATTTTGTAACAACAGTATTATATCGGTTTTGCCGTTTTATGGAATCCCCACCACATCGGTTGATAATCAAAGACTGATATTGCCATCCGCATCAGAATGCATGATAGCAATGAAATCATACCCCCGCCTCCTGACTTCATCGCTACCGCCAGCGTGTCTGTCAAGCAGTGCGATAACCTTGGCCACCTTGCAACCAGCCTCCTCAGCAACACCAATGGCTTTTAGAGTAGCTCCCCCCTTTGTTATTACATCCTCGACGATTGCTACCGGCATTCCTTTCTCCGGCATATACCCCTCAATTATTTTCATTGTCCCATGATCCTTTATCGCGCTTCTCTCGATAAAGGCGGGGATTGGCTGGCCCTCGATGTAACTGACGACTGAAATAGAGGTCACAATGGGATCGGCACCGAGCGTCAATCCGCCAACAGCAGCCACATTGACGCCCTTCAGCATATCGAATATTACCTTCCCGACTAAATAACTACCCTCAGGGGAAAGGGTCACCATCTTCATATCGAAAAAAAACGTAGCCTTAGCCCCCGACGCCAGCGTGAAATCGCCATGTAAAACCGCGTGTTCTTTTGTAAATTCCAATAGCCTCTGTTTATAATTCGGAGTCATCAAACCTCCTAACTATACAACCCCTTCTCTCGAATATAACGCGCCACAGCTTCGGGCACTAGTCTTTCTATCGACTGTCCCCTAGCAACTCGCCGCCTGATATCAGTCGAGTTAATATCGTATAGTTCATTATCGATCACCACAACCTTTTTCGATATCCCCGGCAACCTTGCCTCGAGCAATTTTAAATCTATCATATCCACTCCGGGTCGTCTTGCCACAACAAGATGGCACATTGAAATAATTCGGTTGGGCTCTCTCCAGCTTAGCAACCCGGCCAATGCATCCATGCCCAATATGAAATACATCTCCGCAGCCGCTCCAGATACCTTTCCGATATCATATAGCGTATCGACTGTGAAGGACGGGCCGTTCCGTTCCAAGTCTACATACGATATATCGTATCGGGCATCAACCAAGATAGCCAGCTTCACCATCTCTGCTCGATGCTGTGGCGGTGCGATACTGCGCTGTCCTTTCAGCCATGGCTTGAGTGCTGGCACAAACAGTACCTGCACAAGCCCCAACTCCCGGCATGCCGCGTTAGCTATACCTAGATGTCCATTATGGATAGGATCAAACGTTCCACCCAATATCCCAATCTTCATGTCGACCCGAACCTTGTCAAAACCGCATCGTCTTCATCGTCTGGCATTTACCCCTTGCTTAACTCCACCTCAAATCAATTTTACCAAACCTTATCACGTCTCCAGGCACCGCACCAGCCTTCTTCAAGGCACGGACCACCCCCATACTCGTCAATTGTGCCCATATATAAGCTTGCGCTTCTATGTTGCTAACATCCATCCTTTCAATAAGTTTCTCTGCCTTCTGAAAAGCTACAATAAAAACCTCCCCCTCCCTCACTACTTCGACTTTTTCCCGCTGTGGTTGTGGTCGGTAGACCTTCACCTCTATATCTTTTGTGAAGTCAGGAGTAGTGGAGTCAAGCAAATTACATGCAGCCGCCATCAGTGTACTCACGCCCTCCGCAGTAGCAGCAGAAATGAAGTGCACAGGCCAACCGATATGCTTTAGTTGCTTTCTTATCAACGTAATACGCTCTCGTACCTCCGGTATATCAATCTTGTTAACAGCTATAATCTGAGGCTTGGCCGCCAATTCGGTTTTGTAAAGCGTTAATTCTTTGTTTACCTGCTGCAAATCAGCCTTAGGGTCAGCTGTATTACCATCTATCATATGTATCAACACCCTTGTACGTTCTACATGACGTAGAAATTCGTGCCCAAGTCCGATACCTCGATGTGCTCCTTCTAAAAGACCGGGTATCTCAACTAGTATAAAGCTTCTATCACCTACTGTAGTCACACCAAGCACTGGTTCTATTGTAGTAAATGGATATTCAGCGATTTTGGGCCGGGCGTCAGATGCTGCAGCAAGAAGTGTAGATTTACCTGCATTTGGATGGCCAATAATACCTACGTCACCGATTAACTTCAACTCAAGTTCAAGTGCCACCTCTTCGCCCTTTTCACCCTTCTGTGAAATGTGAGGAGCTTTATTAGAAGAGGTGGCAAAGTGCACATTTCCTTTCCCCCCACGCCCACCTTTTGCCGCTATGAAATACTGCCCATCATTTACAAGATCTGCCATACAAACTAATTCCTTATCCCTTATACTTCGAATGCTTGTTCCTGGGGGTACTAGCAGGACCAAGTCCTTACCATTCCCTCCGTGCCTCTTTTTCGACGCGCCATCGCTACCACTTTCAGCTCTATATGCCTTCGTGCCACGCTTATAACTAAGAAGCGTGTTTAGATTACCATCCGCTCTTATAATGACACTTCCACCATCCCCACCATCCCCACCATCGGGACCACCATATGGTATATACTTCTCTCTACGGAAGCTCACTACTCCATCCCCACCATTGCCAGCCTTTATTACCATTTTAATCCTGTCAATCAATAGCACATCCCAAAATCTACTTTAGGTTACTTTGATATCTAATATTATTAGCTATCAGTAGTTTGTAAAGTAACTTATATATAAACAATAACATATAACATAGTAGATAAGTGCGCAAGTGTAAGATGTATACTCGCAGTATGATCGGATAATAGTGTCTTCTGTGTGCGGTAGATGTGCATTCTATATGTACAAAAAGTAAAAACTGATTTTTATAAAGTCACTATTTCTGGAAGCAGAACGTTAACATAAAAAGCATCTACTTTTGCACAGTATTGGGAAGTTACGCACCAAATTATATGGGTTATGCACAATTTTGGCTGAAATATAGAATTTTAAACATCGGTTGTGCGGCCCCTTTGGTACATGCGGTCGCGAATATCCAAGACATCGCGGCGTAAAGCTGCATTATCCTCAATTTCGCTCTCGACCTTGTCGTAACCCCTAATGATCGATGAGTGGTCCCTGTCACCAAGAGCTTTACCGATTGTATTGAAAGAGCATGCAGATTCTTCTCTTAGCAGATACACCGCTATGTGTCGCGCCTTAGCTGTGAGCTTATCGCGTCTCTTTCCTGTGAGAGCATCGAGAGGTATATCGAAGTGTTTGGCAACGGCTGCAAGCACAGTGGGGATTGATGGTTTCCTTCGAGGGGTGGCATCCATAGATTCATCAAGTGCCTCTGAAGCAAGTTCTAGAGTTATAGGTTTTGCTTTAGCTCGAGCTAGGGCTGAGACCCGGTTCAACGATCCCTCTAGTTCGCGTATGCTTTTATATATCCTGTGGGCGATGAATTTAAGGACGTTTTCAGGTACTGCTATATTATCTTCCTCCGCTTTGGCCTGAAGGATGGCGAGGCGGGTCTCCTCCTCTGGTGGTTGGATATCTGTGATGAGCCCCCATTCAAAGCGAGATCGAAGCCTGTCTTCTAGAAGATTGATAGCCTTTGGCGGACGATCGCTGGTGAGAACGATCTGGCGGCTGCCGTTATGAAGGTCGTTGAATGTATGGAAAAAGCCTTCCTGAGTCTGTTCTTTTCCACCGATAAAGTGGATGTCGTCTATTAACAGTACGTCCACGCTACGGTATTTCTGACGGAAGTCCTCAGTCTTGCCCTCCCTGATGGCTTTGATGAATTCGTTTGTGAATTGTTCGGTACTGACTAGTAGTGCATTGAGTCTATTCCTGGTGACGGCGTGGCCGATAGCATGCAGGAGATGGGTTTTACCTAGACCTACACCTCCGTAGATAAAGAGCGGATTATATGTATATCCGGGTTTCTCCGCTACAGCTCGTGCAGCGGCCTCGGCTAGCCGGTTGCAGCTGCCAACTATAAAGGAATCGAAAGTATATTTAGGATTAAAGCCGTTGTATCCATTCTTATGGCGGGTGCCGTTTACTAACTGATTATTTAGCTTGCCGTGCTTTGATTTCGGTGAATTATCCTGTTGCTGTATATGAAATTCTAGCTCAAGTTCTTTCCCTGTAATGCCAATCAGAGTTTTTCGAATGCTGGATGACAAACGCTGTTCGAGGTAATCCAGTACAAAAGGAGAGGAAACGCCTATCGTGAACCGGTCTCCTGTATAACTCATTCCGGTAGTATCTTTAAGCCACGTATCAAAGTTTGTTTGGCTAATCTGAACTTTTAGTTCTCCTAGCGCTGCCTCCCAAATTCCCTTAGCAGACCCATTGACAGGCATCTATTAAAACTCCTTACCTTCGGGTTCCTTGATTGAACCAGTATTCCAGTTGGTGACCAGTGATTAGTGCCACCTCTTTCCCCACGTGATAGGATAACCTTGTAAATTTGGCGGCTTTTAAGTTGCTGATTTCTGCATGTTGCAGGGGGCAGGTGTAAAGATAACAGAATCTGCACTTTAGGTCAAGGGGTTTTGGCCCCAATTTTTCCTCAAATATTTAGTAATTTTTCTATGTACTTTTGCCTTGCACCCATATTGGTGATAAAATTTTAAAAAGCTATGAAAATTGTTTTTATGGGCAGCTCGGATTTTGCAGTGCCTACATTGGTAGGGTTAGCTCATAGCGGGCATGAGATGGTTGCTGTATATACGAGACCTGATAAACCCTCCGGTCGTGGACTTAGTGTTGTTGAATCACCGGTAAAGCGCGTAGCTGGGAAGTTGGGGTGTAGAGTTCAACAGGTTGAAAATTTTAATAATGCTGTAGATGTGGCCAACCTTAATAATCTTAACCCAGATGTTTTTATAGTAGCCTCATTTGGAATCATCCTTCCTACGTCCGTGTTAGATATTCCTCACTATGGCTGCCTGAACCTTCATCCCTCCCTTTTGCCGCGATATCGTGGCCCTACGCCTATATCTGCAGCTATTATCTCAGGAGACCATGTTACAGGGACATCCGTCATGCTTATAGAGAAGAAAGTCGACAGTGGTCCTATACTGGCGCAAGCTAAGGTTCATATTGAGCCATCGGATACTACTCAGTCGCTTACGGAAAAACTGGCGCAAGCCTCTGCTGATTTATTAATAGAGGTTTTACCGAAGTGGTTTGCCTCATCAATAATGCCTGCGCCGCAAAAAGATGAGGATGCCACCTACACGAAAATGCTTCGCAAGAGCGACGGAGAGCTGGACTGGAGGCTTTCTGCAATTGAACTGTGGCGTCGTGTGCGCGCTTTCTATCCATGGCCAGTGGGGTATACTAAATACAGTGGTAAAATACTAAGGATTTTCGAAGCTCTGCCGCTGAGTAGGCAGCTTGATAAGCTGGGACGTGTTGTTGATTTAGGTTGTGGTGATGTTGGAGTACAGACGGGCGATGGGGTATTAAAGCTGGCTAAAGTACAGCTTGAAGGCAAGAATGAGATGGGGATATCAGAATTCGTTCGTGGGCATCGTGGCTTCATAGGCTCATTGCTGCCAAGTTAGATCGAGGAAATGACGTTTAAGAGAGCATCAACGACCTGTTGATCCATGTCCTCCGGCGCCTCGCTTAGTAGCTGAAAGCTCTGTGGACTCAACGACCTTAACTTCAGGCAGTTTGTGAATGACGAGCTGGGCAATGCGATCACCATGCTTGATTTTGAAGCTGATGCCGGGGTTAAATAAATACATTGTTACCATAACCTCGCCCCTATAGTCGCTGTCGATTGTTCCGACGGGTACAACTACACCTTTTAAAGAGAGGCCGGAACGAGGGCGGATTTGGGCATCATATCCAGGAGGGGCCTCGATGGCGATACCGGTCCCAATTAGTTTTGGGACTTGGCCTAGGACTATAGATTCTCCTGCAGGCATACAAGCGTACAAGTCGAAGCCGGTAGCCCCTGAGGAAGCGCGACGGGGCAATTTAGCATTAGGGTGCAGTTTCTTTATCTTTATATCCATTGCTAGATGTGTCTCTCTATAGGACTACAATTTATTATCACAGTTTGCATCTTTACAAGCAAGGGTTAATATTGGATTTATGATGCAGTATCAACAGCATGTGATTGAAAACTAAAGAGGGCTTTAACATCAAAGCCCTCTTTTGTTGATAGATAGCTGCAAGAAGCTATTTCTTCTTCTGCTCAGGCTCGGCCTTTGCCTTACCTTTAGCCTCAGCCTTGGTTGGCTCGCCAGCGCCCTCTTTCTTAGTTTCTTTAGACTTGGAATCGGTTGCCTCGGCACCCTCTTCACCCTCGGCAACCTCTTCGCCTTCCTCAGTGACTTCAGCGACTGGAACTGGCTCGACCTCGATCTTGGCTTCCATAACCTTGGCGATGACCTGGTCGAGTTCGTTGAGTATTATAACCTTGGCGTCCAGTTTAAGGTCACGCACATGGATCGCTTGGCCCATCTCAACCAAGACGGATATGTCGACATCGATATGAGAAGGTATATCAGCTGGCAGAGCTTCAATATGTAGGGATGTCAGGTTTTCAATAAGCATACCGTGCTTGCTTTTTGCTGCTGAAGATTCGCCGACAAACCTGATCGGTACATCGACGCGCAGTTTATGGCTCATATCGACCTGGAAAAGGTCAACATGTAAAAGATTACCGTTTAACGCATCGCGCTGTACGTCACGAAGCATTACTTGCTTGGTTTTCTTTTCACCCTCGATTTTCAATGAAATTAATGCATTGCGGCCGACCTTGGTGATCAAGTGTCTCATCATATCGGTTTCAGCCTGGAGCGATATCGAATCCATGTTAGGACCGTATAGATTTATCGGAATGATACCATTGCGTCGAAGAGACTTTACTTTTTTCCCTTTGATATCCCTGGCCTGTGCTTTGAGTTCATCCTGTTTCAATTTCTACCCCCTCCAAATGACGCAAGCCATTATACTATACTCCGATTTCATAGTCTAGTTCTTCGTATGCAAAAGCGCTGTTAAATCTTGTTGGAAACAATTATGTATTGTTTGACACTCGAATCTGGGTAAAGTATAATCATCGTGCTATGCCTAAACGTACTTGGCAACCGAAAAAAATGTCTAGAAAACGCGTGCATGGATTCCTTGAGCGTATGAGCACCAGAGGTGGACGTCTGGTTCTGCGGAGGCGGAGGCTTAAAGGGCGCTGGAGGCTGACTCCATCGTAACAATAATGTTGCGATGGTCGCACGATGAAAAAAGCGCAGCAACTTAAAGGTAAGAAGGAGTTTGATAAAGTCTTTTCCAATGGCAGAACATGGGCAAATAGCCTCATTGTGCTAAAGGCTAGGCCTAACGGTCTAGATGCAAACCGATATAGCATAGTAGCTGGGAAGGGGTTGGGGCGGGCGGTAACTCGCAATAAAGTGAAGCGGCGGCTAAGGGCGGTAGTAGGGGATATCACGGCGAGTGTTGGGTGGGATGTTATATTAGTTGCTCGAAAGGGCGCTTCGGGAATAGACTATCATACGATAGAGAGTGCTGTACGAGAACTATTTGCCCGCGCAAGGCTGCTGGGTGAGGATGAGAGTACGGAGTGAAAAATTCTTTATTAAGATTAATATCCTATTACCAGAAGACTGTATCTCAGATTAGGCCCCACAGTTGTCGTTTTGTGCCTACATGTTCTGAATATACCTTTGAAGCCATTGAACGTTATGGGGTCGCTCGTGGAGTCTGGGTCGGGGCGAAACGATTGGCCAGGTGCCATCCATTTAACGAGGGTGGATATGACCCGGTACGTTAACACTAAGGTTCTCTGCCGGCGCATGGATTTAATGAACCATAAAACATTATTGGTATTTCTTGTCATTGTCTGTAGCTGTGTTCTAGTTACAGGCTGTCTGCCTACGTCTATACCTGCAAAAGGCTGGTCAGGGCCATTGGCTTACAATGGTTCTATATATGTAGGTTCAATGGATATGAAAGCGGTAGCGCTGGATGTTGTAGGTGACAATACAAATGCGTATATGAAATGGCGCCGGCCTGTTGATACTTCAATAGCCTATGTATATGGTGACCCTGCAATTTATGGTGATAAGTTATATTTGGGGTTCTATTATGGGGCAAGTCAGGGCAGGGTGTACTCATTCGAATTAGAACGTGGCTATGAGGACTTGGTATATCCAGATGCTGGTTATATAGGGGCGATTGTGGGGAGCCCGGTCATAGTCGATGGAATAATCTATGTAGGTAGTTCGGACAAGAAGTTATATGCGATAAATGCTACTACCAGGCAACTTGCTTGGCAGCCTTTCGAAACCGATGGCAAGATATGGTCAACCCCGGTCGTTTATAACGGAACGGTCTACGTCGGCTCGTTCGACCATAAAATATATGCTATTAGTGCTGATGATGGTACTCTGGATTGGACGTTCGATACGGATGGAGCTATTGTTGACACCCCCCTAATTTATAATGACACCCTGTATTTTGGCTCCCTAGACGAGAAGTTTTATGCTGTGGATGTTTCTACAGGGACTTTGAGAGAGGGGTTTGCACCGTTTAAGGCGGATAACTGGTTCTGGAGCAAGGCCGTAGCATATAACAGCAGCATAATCGCTGCAAGTTTGGATGGCAAAATATATTCTTTGGATGCTGATACTGGAACACTGATATGGCAAGCACAGGCAGGCGGTTCTATACGTGGCGCTCCTGCCTTGGTAGGTAACCTAGTTATTGTAGGTACGGATGAAGGAAACAACACAGGTAAAGTGTACTGCTTCAATGCAGATAATGGCGAGAGAGTCTGGGATTATCCAAGCGAGGGTGGGCCAATACCCGGTGCCATCCATGCTTCGATCGGGTCCAATGGCAGCGTCGTTTATGTGCATGCGACAAACCAGAAAATCTATGCTATAGATGCTGAACAGGGAACCATATTGTGGAGCATATCCACTGGCGGTGGCCAATGACCACTGGGAGAGCCAGGCTGACAAAGGGGGCACTCCCCAAGATAAGCAAGAGAAACTGGATATTAATTGGCGTTGTCTTTGCTTTAATAGTCGTTTCTATGACCGTTGGACTTGTGGATGTCTGGAACATTGTTCTCTTGCAGCCGATGCTAAATTTCCTAATCATACTGTCCAATGTGTTCTTCCACAGTTTCGGCGTAGCAATTATAGTGCTGGTGATAATCATTAGGCTGCTGACGTTGCCCGTAACGTTAAAGCAGTTGCATTCGACCAAGGCCATGTCTTCTCTGCAGCCGAAATTGCAGGAGATACAAAAGAAATATGGAAATGACCGTGTTAAACTCCAGCAGGAAATGGCCAAGGTGTACAAGGAATCTGGGATCAATCCAATGGGATGTTTATGGCCTATGCTTATACAGTTCCCCATTTGGATTGCACTCTATCAGTCGATATTAAAGGCGCTGGCTGCTACACCTGAAGAGCTTATGAGTCTTTCTAGTCGGTTGTATTCCTCGTCCTATATCATAAGCGCAGTTCCTTTGAACGAGCGTTTCCTATGGCTGAATCTTGGGCAACCGGACAAATATTACGTAATGGCGATATTAGTAGCGGCTACTATGTGGATACTGCAGAAGATGTCTACACTACCTACAGCTGATCCCAAACAGCAATCTATGAATAAGATGCTGACATGGATAATGCCTTTGATGTTCGCTTTGTTCACAATAATGTATGCTAGTGGCTTGGCGCTATATTGGGTGGTATCGAATATAATAGGTATTGTAATTCAGTATTACATAACAGGATGGGGCACACTATCGTTTCGGAGGGGACAGAAGGCACCGGTACCTGCGGCGCCGACTGAAGCAGAAACAGAGATTCTGAAAGGAACTGCCCCTGAGGATAGAGGGGGCTTTGGAGAGGCAAGACAGGAGAAATCGTCAGATGGACAGTATCGAGAAAAGCGCCAAGACCGTAGACGAAGCCGTAGAGCTGGCGCTAGAAGAGCTAGGCGCAAGTCGTGATGAAGTAGAAATAGTTGTTTTGAAAGAAGGCAGGTCGGGTTTTTTAGGAATTGGAGGTGGTGGGGCTACGGTTCGGGTGTTCCGCCATCATGCTGATGAGACGGTAAAGGAAGCGGCAGGGGTAGCTAAAGAGATTCTCGAACGCCTTCTCTCTTTAATGGGTATTAGTGCTGTTATTGAAGCGAAAGAACCCAACGCTGACGGTCGTGCCCAATTCAATCTTGAACTAAAAGGTGATGATTTAGGTGTGCTTATTGGAAGGCGGGGACAGACGTTGGCATCGTTGCAGTATTTACTATTTCTTATGGTAGGGCATCAATTAAAGGAGCATGTTCCTTTAAGCATTGATGTTGAAGGATATCTGGAGAAACGTAACGAATCTCTTCGCGGGTTGGCCTTACGCATGGCGGAGAGAGTGGTTACAACTGGGCAGATAGCGGTGATGGAGCCAATGCCGCCGAGGGAACGCAGGATAATACATCTGACATTGAAGGATTTTAAAGGGGTTGTTACCCAGAGCATAGGCGAAGGGGAATATCGTAAGGTAACGATTGTTCCTCACAAATAAGATATCGGTTGATTTTAGTCCCCGTAACAGTATAATACCTGTAAAAGCGAAGACGGAGAAGAGTAAAGGGAGGACGGCGCCCAGCGAGTCTGGTATGGTGTGAGCAGACGCAAACGACCCCTTGAAGATCACTCCCGAGCTGCCTGCCGAACGCGAATATATCGTCAATAGGTTTGGACGGTTTCGTCAACCGTTATAAGGGACGAAGGCATAGGGTGTGTGCCTTTGATGAGGGCCTCGATTATAGTCGGGGAATCAGGGTGGTACCGCGGGCGTGAGCTCGTCCCTAGGGGACGGGCTTTTGTGTTTTATAAGGGGTGTGGAATTTGAGGGATTGAGGATAGGTCGACCTAGGAGGGAACAGTTTAATATTCGCTGACCCGGGGTCGAGAAGAGAGAAAAAATGTTTGAGCCTGTATCGAGTAAAATGAATTTCCCGGAGATGGAGAAGCGCATAATCGCTTTCTGGAAGGAGAGGCGCATATTTGAGCGCAGCGTTGAGGAGCGAGATGCGTCGAAACTGTATGTATTGTACGAAGGCCCCCCCACCGCCAACGCCAGCCCCGGGGTGCACCACGTCCTCTCCCGCGTGTTCAAGGATGTCATGCCGCGCTACAAGACGATGAAGGGCTTCCGCGCGCCGCGCAAGGCGGGGTGGGATACGCACGGCCTGCCGGTGGAGCTCTCGATCGAGAAGCAGCTTGGCTTCAAATCGAAGGAGGATATCGAAAAATACGGCGTGGAGGCCTTCAACAAGCTGTGCCGCGACAGCGTCTTCCGCTATGTGAAAGAATGGAACGAGATGACCGAGCGCATAGGCTACTGGGTGGACATGGAGCACCCGTATGTCACGCTCGATAACAGCTATATCGAGACGGGGTGGTGGATCATAAAACAGCTATGGGACAGGGGGCTGGTTTATCAGGGCTACCGCGTCACCCCCCACTGCCCGCGCTGCGGCACCTCCCTGTCTTCGCATGAGGTGGCGCTGGGCTACGACGAGGTCGACGACCCGTCGGTGTACATCAAGTTTAAGGTTGTCGCCGACCCGTCGAATGTCCTGAAAGGCGCCGATTTGGCCCAAAAACCAGCCTATTTGCTGGCATGGACTACGACGCCATGGACACTGCCCGGGAACACCGCTCTTGCGGTTGCTCCGAACGAGGATTATGCGGTGATGCAGGGCGAGGGCGATTACCTCATCATGGCGGCTAAGCTGGTGGGCCTGGTCGGACTCGAAGGATACAGCGAAATCGGTAGGGTCGCCGGCGTTTCTCTGGAAGGCATCGAGTACGAGCCGCTGTTCAACCCGGACAAGTTCGGTGTTGAGCGCAGGCGTTTCGATAAAGGCGGTGCGCTGATTCTAAAGGAGCCACAGGATAATCTTACCTACAAGGCGATATCGGCTGCGTTTGTGTCGATGGAGGATGGTACCGGCATCGTGCATATCGCCCCTTCGTTCGGAGAGGATGACTTCTCAATCGGCACGGAGAAAGGCCTCAATTTCGTCCGAGACTATGTCGGCCTTGATGGTGTGATAAAGGGTAGCTATCCCTTTGCCGGGAAGTTTGTGAAGGAGGCCGATCCGCTCATCATCAAGGACCTGAAGATACGCGGGCTTCTTTATCGCAAGGGCAAGATCAAGCACACCTACCCCTTCTGCTGGCGCTGCGCCACGCCGCTGCTGTACTACGCCAAGCCTTCGTGGTACATACGCACTACGGCCAAGAAGGAGCGGCTGATATCCGGCAACGATGAGATCAACTGGTACCCGGAGCACATCAAGAAGGGGCGCTTCGGGGACTGGCTGGAGCATAACGTGGACTGGGCCTGCTCGCGCGAGCGCTACTGGGGCACACCGCTTCCCGTCTGGCGCTGTGAGGCCTGCGGCAAAGACGAGTGCTTGGGCAGCATCGCTGACCTGAAGGGACGACCGGGGCTTGCTGGGATAAAGGAGCCTCTGGATCTGCACCGCCCGTTCGTCGATGAGATAACATTTAATTGTCCCAAGTGTAAGGGTAAAATGCGCCGGGTGACGGATGTGCTCGACGCGTGGTTCGATTCCGGCGCGATGCCGGTGGCGCAGTGGCACTATCCGTTCGAAAATGTCGACACGTTCAAGAAGTTCTTCCCCGCCGATTATATATGCGAGGCGGTGGACCAGACGCGCGGCTGGTTCTACACGCTGCATGCGCTGTCTACGCTACTCTTCGATCAGCCGTGCTACCGCAACGTGATATGTCTTGGGCACATCCTTGATGCCAAGGGCGAGAAGATGAGCAAGTCCAAGGGCAATGTCGTCGAGCCGGCAAAGGTGCTGGACAAGCAGGGCGCCGATGCGCTGCGCTGGTACCTGCTGACATCGTCGCCTGCGGGCAGCCCGCGGCGCTTCAGCGAGGAGTTGGTGGCTGAGACCCAGCGCAAGTTCCTCAGCACGCTATGGAACACGTATTCCTTCTTTGTGCTGTATGCCAACATCGACAAGTTCGACCCGTGCGCAGCCGGCGACGTGAAGATAGAGGCCGAGCTGGATCGGTGGATACTGTCCGACATGAACACGCTTGTTGATTATGTAAATAAATCGCTTGAGAACTATGAGCCCACCGATGCCGGGCGGCGTATACAAGAGTTCGTGGACAACCTGTCCAACTGGTATGTCAGGCGCAGCCGCCGCCGCTTCTGGAAGAGCGAGAACGATGCCGATAAACTGTCGGCCTATGTAACGTTATACCAATGCCTGGTTACATTGTCCAAGCTTATCGCTCCATTTACACCGTTTGTGGCGGAGGAGATCTACCGCAACCTGGTTCGATCGCACTATCAAGATGCGCCTGAGAGCGTGCACCTCGCTCGTTTCCCCGAGGCCGATTTGTCGAAGGTCGACGCGGGCTTGTCGGAGGACATCCATCTGGCCATGCGCATATCGAGCATGGGCCGCTCGGCCAGGAGCAAGGCTGGTATCAAGGTGCGTCAGCCGCTACGTCGAGTGTTGGTTAAGACTCGATCTAAGAGCGAACGCGAGGGTGTCGAGAGACTCAAGGAGTCGATTCTTGAAGAGCTTAATGTTAAAAACATTGAATTCATAGATAGCAGAGGCGATTACTGTTATGTCGAAGTCGAATCAAATAGGGATTTAGAGGCGTCGGAGGAGGGCCGACAGCATAAAGCAAAAATCATAAAACTGTTCACTGATTGTAATTCCAGCGACTTTAGATTTAAAGTAAAACCTGATAAATCCCCACTTCTTACTAGCAGCCCTGATTTTAAAGGCAAACCGGGGTATTCGGTGGTCAATGACGTGGCTTATTTTGTCGCTATCGATACTGAGATAACGCCAGAGCTGGCCGATGAAGGCCTCGTGCGCGAGGTTGTTCATCGCATCCAGAACATGCGCAAGGATGCCGGTTTCGAGATTGCTGATCATATCACGACGTACTACGAGCGCAATGCGCTGCTCGACCGCGTGCTGAGGAATGCCGACCTCGTAGCTTACATCAAGCAGGAGACACTCTCACATGCCATCGTCGAGGGCATACCAGCGGAAGCATATAAAGAGGCGCACAAGATCGAGGGACGAGAGATAACGCTAGGGGTCAAGAAATAAAATGATGAGTACCGTCTTCTAATAAGGGAATGGAAGAGACTTCATTCTTGTAGTGATGGGTGACAGCGTTTTGCTGTGCAATGGAGAAAAAAGGAAAGCCCCCCGATAAAGGGGGGCTTTCTATATCAGTGTATGTATGTGAGTTTACCAGGTGACGCTTTGGCCGGCGCACCAGACGATCCAGTTGCTGGTGCCATCGGTGGTGTAGCAATCGGTCCACGTGAGAGTGGCACTGGCGCCCGGAGCCAGGTTCCCGGTCTTTTTAACACTGCCCAGTAACGTTGAGCTGCCGAAGTTGGAGCCATCGGTCCAGGTAAGGGTAGCGTTGATATTGTCCAGGTTCGGGAACATGATATCGCCTTGCGCCCCGTATGCAGCGTAGGACTTGCCATTGGTTGGCGTTACGGCGTCTTTGTCGATGACTATGCACAGGATATTGAAGTTACAATTCTCGTCCAGGATGTTGGTGATGGTGATGGAGACATCGACTGTATTGTCAGCATGGGTGACGGTGAATCCGCTCGTCTGGAAGTCGCGGTTCTCGTAGTAGGCTATAGCGGAGTCCTCGTATCCCTGTAAGGCAAGCTGTTCCAATTTCCTGACATAGTTGTGCACCTCCGGAGAGTACCATATAGAAGTGGTATCAGCATCAACAGGAGGAGCGGGGGATTGACCGCCGTAGGCAGTCCATGTGTTGGTCTGACTTAACGGCCAGACGCCGTAGGTGCCGATGCCGCGGGCCCAGCTATCAGCAGAGGCGGTGCTCACGTCGTAGCTGGGAATCCAGGCGCCGGCGGTGACAGGTTTGTCGTAGTACCAGTGTCTGTGTGCCGAAGTCGCGCTTTCAGCCAGGGTGGGCTCGGCGTGAATGAACTCGTACCAGCTGAAGGCTTTGCCGTTGAAATATGGGTAGCCTTCGGTACATGAAGAGCTCCACGCAGTAGCATTAGGTGTGGCATGGGTCCCGACGTAGTAGTACTGATTTGACGGATGGTCACCGTTACCCGAAAGACCGCTGTAGGCCTCTGCCAGCGCATCAACCCTGATAGGCCAAGTGAAGTCATCATCCGCGCAATACACTGTTTGGTGGTGCATGACGTTCTTAGCATTGGTGACAATAGGCGCCCATACAATCCGTGATCGTCCCCATGCTTGGGCATCGGTGGTGACCCTGCGTTCGTCATTCCATAAGTTAAGGCGTGCGACAGAGGAGGCGCTTTCAGGGGTGTAGTCGTCCTCTCTGTTGTAATATATATTGACTGATGTATCTGTCTGTATGACATCGGCCAATAGGTACGACTGGTCTGAAATCACGTTCCCGCTCGCGTCACAGTTGTAGAATTCTTTCCAGAGCCACCAGTCGCCCACATCGTGCTTGGGCTGGCGGGCCGTTGCGCTAACGCAGTTGGAAATGGCGGAGTCACTGCAG
>Ga0172363_10000458_pt1 | contig 30547 bp, 26 predicted proteins | sample LakKivs2_kivu2a2_FD_114541 | JGI IMG/M metagenome (GOLD analysis project Ga0172363, IMG submission 114541) | Sediment microbial communities from Lake Kivu, Rwanda - Sediment s2_kivu2a2 | ecosystem: Environmental > Aquatic > Freshwater > Lake > Sediment | place: Rwanda: Western Province, Lake... | reverse complement strand
GGACGCTTCCAGAACAACCCGCCCGTCGTCGACGCGGCGGGGCGCATCTACGTCGCTCTCGACAAGAGTCTCATCGCACTGAATCCCGACGGCACGAACCTCTGGCGGAGCGAGTTCTCGTCGAAGCTGCCGTCGTCACCGATCCTCGCGGACGGGCGACTCTACGTCGGGACCACGAACGGGCAGGTTCACGCGATCGGCGGCTGTCCTCCCTGAACGGATCCCGGGCGGCGTGCCGGCCCCGGCGCGCCATCGGGTCCGGTGCGGTGTGCGCGCGCCCTTTGCGGGGCGCTGCCAGCTTGACGCCGTATCCCGCCGGCGGTGGGCGACGACGTTGCCCGTCGGGGCGTCATCGTCTACGGAATCGCAGGTCCGGACCGGCCCGCCATGCGCGGCGTCCGGCGCGCACCTCCAGACAGCCCGAGAGCAGGAGAGCCCCCGATGCGTAGCCCCAAGCACTTCTTCCAACCGCTCGCGGTCGGTGCGCCGACCCCGCTGCGCGAGGTGCCGTTCAAGCCCTCGCGGATGATCCACTTCTTCGACCCCTCGAACGAGAAGATGGCGGCGAAGGTCCCGGACATCGCCAAGAAGACCGACGTGCTGCTGGGCAACCTCGAGGACGCGATCGCCGCGGAGAAGAAGATCGCTGCCCGCCAGGGTCTGATCCGTATCGCGAAGAGCACCGACTTCGGCGACACGCAGCTCTGGACGCGCATCAACAGCCTCGACTCGCCGTGGGCGCTCGACGATCTGATCGAGCTGGTCACCAACATCGGCGACAAGCTCGAGGTCATCATGATTCCGAAGGTCGAGGGCGCGTGGGACATCCACTACGTCGACCGCCTGCTGGCCCAGCTCGAGGCGCGGGCGGGCCTCAAGAAGCCGCTGCTGGTGCACGCGATCCTGGAGACCGCGGTGGGCGTCGCGAACGTCGAGGAGATCTGTGCGGCGTCGCCACGCATGCAGGGCCTCTCACTCGGCCCCGCCGACCTCGCCGCGTCGCGCCGCATGAAGACCACGCGCGTCGGCGGCGGACACCCGGGCTACGTCGTGCGCACCGATCCCGATCCGGCGAATCCCGAAGCCGTGCGTCCCGCGGTGCAGCAGGATCTCTGGCACTACACCGTCGCGCGCATGGTCGACGCGTGCGTCGCGAACGGCATCCTGCCGTACTACGGCCCGTTCGGAGACATCAAGGACACCGTCGCGTGCGAGGACCAGTTCCGCAACGCCTTCCTGCTCGGCTGCGTCGGCGCGTGGTCGCTCCATCCCTCGCAGCTCGATATCGCGCGCAAGGTGTTCAGCCCACCGGTCGACGAGGTGCTGTGGTCGAGGAAGGTCATCGAGGCGATGGGTGACGGCACCGGGACGGTGATGATCGACGGCAAGATGCAGGACGACGCCACGTTCAAGCAGTGCCAGGTCATGGTCCACCTCGCGGAGATGCTCGCGGCGAAGGATCCCGAGCTCAAGGCCTCCTACAAGCTCTGAGGAGGCGCAGACCAAGGTCGTCGCGACCGTCGACGGTCGCACGATCGCGAACCTGCACGTCGAGGGCGCGAAGCGCGCCGTCGCGATGGGCGAGGGGGCGCTTGCCCCCTCGTCGCGCTAGCCGCGGTCGGCCGGCACGCCGAACGACCACAGATCGACGCCGGGGCGCGAGAGCATCGCGGTGAGCCGCGCGTCCCACTCGCGCACCGAGCCGAACTCTCCGCGCCACGCGAGGATCGGCTTGGTGTACTCGTGGAGCCGGTGTTCCAGCGTCGTGCCGATCGCGCCGTGCACCTGGTGCGCGTTGCGCACGGTGACCGAGGCCGCGTGTCCGACGACCGAGCGCGCGATCGCGACCGCGAGCTCGACCCGGTCGAGGCTGCCGTGCCCGGACGCCATCTCGAAGACCGCCGCCTCGACCGCCGCGTTCGCGAGCGCGGTCTCGCTCGCGATATCCGCGACGAGGTGCTGGATCGCCTGGAACTTCGCCAGCGCGCGGCCGAACTGGACGCGCTCGGTCACGTATTGCCCGGACATCGCGAGGAGGCGCTCCATCGCGCCGGCGGACTGCACGGCGCGCGCGAGTGCGCCGTGCAGGTCGTACGCGCGCACGCTCTCGGCGGAGATCTTTGCCGACGCGTGCTTCGCGAGGTCGATGCGCACGCCGTCGGTCGGCCTGCCCGCGAGATCGCGGCCGCGCGTGAGCGCGACGTCGGCGACCGGAACGTCCGCGACGCGCCAGCCGTCGGCCGACTCCCGGAGGACCGCGACGCGATCGACAGCGGACGCCCATGGTACGTCCGCCGCCGCACCGAAGGCGTCCACGACGCACGACGTGCGAATCAACGACGGATCGTCGGGCAGCCCGGCCTGCTCGATCAGCCATCCCGCGAGCACGTCGTTCTCCGCGAGGGGTACGGCAGCGGCGTGGCGTCCTGCCGCGCGCAGCAGGCCCGCGGCCTCGATCCATCCGGCGCCGGTTGCCGCGGACGTGAGGCGCGTGAGGCCGAGCTCCGCGAGCGTGGACCACAGCACGCGGTCGAAGTGCAGATCGGTCGAGCCTTCCCCCAGTCCCGCGGCGGTGGAGAAGACCTGCTCGAGCGTCTGCTCGAGCTGTGCGTCGATGCGTGGCACCTCGATCATTGGCGGAGCCCCGTGTGCGGCGTCGTCCATCAGCGGAGTCCCAGGCCGCGCGCGATCACGCCGCGCAGGATCTCGTTGGTGCCGCCGCGCAGGGTGAAGCCCGGACGGCTGAGCAGCGCGGTCGCCGTCATGTCGCGCAGGCGCGCGAGCCCGTCGTCGGCTTGCCCCGTCGCGACCGAGAGCGACGCCAGCTCCGCGACGTCGCCTTCGGTGGCGGTGCCGAGCACCTTGACGATCGCGGCTTCCTGATCCGTCGGACGTCCGCTCGACAGCGCGTCGGCGACCGAGACCGACATCTGGTGCAGCGCCATGATCCGCGCGAACGTCCGTCCCAGCTCGGGGTCGGGCGCGAGGTCGCCCCGCTGCGTCGCCGACGCCATCTCCGACAGCACCGCGACCGTCGACAGCAGACGCTCGGGGCCGCTGCGCTCGTAGCTGAGCTCCGAGGTCACCTGCTTCCAGCCGTCGCCCTCGCGGCCGAGGAGCATCGCGTCCGGCACGAAGACGTTGTCGAAGAAGACCTGGTTGAAGTGGTGGTGCCCGTTCATCGAGACGATCGGGCGGATGTCGATGCCGGGCGAATCGAGCGCGACGATGAACTGGCTGAGCCCCGCGTGGCGGTGCTCGGGATCGAGCGGTGCGGAGCGCGCGAGCACGATGAACCAGTGCGAGCGGTGCGCGCCCGACGTCCAGATCTTCGAGCCGGTGAGGTGCCAGCCGCCGTCGGTCCGCACGGCCTTCGTGCGCACGCTCGCAAGGTCCGAGCCCGAGTCGGGCTCGCTCATGCCGATCGCGAAGAAGACCTGGCCCGTCGCGATCCCGGGCAGGAGCTTGCGGCGCTGCTCCTCCGAGCCGAACTTCATCAGCGACGGGCCGATCTGGCGATCGGAGATCCAGTGTGCGGCGAGCGGCGCGCCGGCAGCGAGCAGCTCCTCGGTGACGACGAAGCGCTCGAGGAAGGTGCGTCCGTGTCCGCCGTACTCGACGGGGATCGTCATGCCGAGCCAGCCGCGTGCGGCGAGCCGGCGGCTGAAGGCCTCGTCCCAGCTGTTCAGCCAGCAGTCGACGGCGGGCACGAAGCCGCCCGACGCGATCTCCTCGTGGAGGAACGCGCGCACGTCGGCGCGCAGCGCGCGGAGCGCCGCACTCTCCTGAACGTGGTGGGCGGCCGGTGCGAACGACATCGTGCTCTCGGATCTCCGGAAGTCTCGCGGCTCTCGTCGAAGGATGCGCCGGTTCGGGAATCGGGCAAGCCCGGCGCCGGGCGCGTCAGGCGGCGGCCGCGGTCGGACGGTATTTCGACGCGTCGGTGGTGAAGCGCGCGTGGCCCAGTCCCGCGATCAGCTGCTCGACGCGCTTCTCGAGGATCCACGATGCGACGTCGCGCACCCCCGGGATCATCTCGGCGATCTCGAACGCCTTCACCTGCAGCGCGATGCCTGCGCCCACGAGCCCACCGATCACCACGTCGTCGGTGCCGATCTCGATGCCCATCCTGGCGGCGAGCGAGCGGTCGCCGCCGAGGAAGTGCTGCACGAAGACCAGCTTCGCGAAGCGGCGCTCCAGCTGGTCGTGCAGCTGGCTCGCGTAGCTGTCGTCCTGCGGCAGGTAGGCCGACAGCGTGGCGCGGATCAGCGAGCCGCACACCTCGTCGTCGAAGCTCTCGCGCAGCGTGGTGTTGCGCGCGGTCATCATGCGGACGATGCCCTCGGGAGTGTCGGCGAGGAGATCCTCGGGCAGGCCGAGCAGGAAGCAGCGGTAGCGCGCGAGCTCGACCTGCGCGCGCTCGCCCGGCGTGAACGCGCGACGCCCCTCGCCCAGCATGCGGAAGGCGAGCAGGAAGATCGGGATCAGGCCCGCCGGCATCTGGTCGACCTGCGGGATCGGCACGCCGTAGACCTCCGCGTCCCAGCGTCCCGAGCGCAGGACGTTCACGCGGACCATCGAGTGCATCAGCCGCACCATCGCGGCGGCCTTGAAGCCCTCGCCGTGGCGATCGAGCGCGCCGGGCAGCACGGTGCAGGCGAAGAAGTGTGCGGTTTCGCGGACGCGGCGCGCTGCGGTCTGGTTGCTGAGCGTGCCGGTCATCGCCATCGGCAGCGCCGAGTACTTGTTGAGAAAGGTCGCGATGAAGGCACCGCGGATCGCGAACGGCGAGATGTTCGCGGTCGCGTTCAGGTCGAGGCGCGCGCCCTCGCGCACCATGTCCATGTCGACCCAGTCGGGAATGCGCTCCATGTCGTGGATGAAGGCGACCAGCTCCGGCGGTGCGCCGGCGACGTTCTCGACGCCCCGCGCGCAGGCCTCCTGGAGCATGTCGATCAGCCGCCGGAACGGGATCTTCGGCATCAGCGCCGCGTAGGCGTCGGCGACGACGTCGCCGAGCATGGTGTAGGCGCGGACCAGCTCGAGCTCGTAGTCGGTCATCGCGACGCCCATCGGCGTGCGGTCCTTCACGATCGCCTGCGACGCGTCCTCGGTCCACCGCTCGGGCATGCGGTCGAAGTCGATGCGGCCGTAGAGCTCGGGGAGGACCGTCCTCTGGGCGGCGACGCGGGCGCGGACCTGTGCGAGGGCTGGGGTCATGTGGGTTCCTCAGGACGCTCGGATGCCCAGTGGCGGGCGGCGCGTCGGTCCCCAAAGGAATACGCGACCGACGCGCTGTTGCCTAGCCCGCCGGTCGGGTCAGCTCTTGCCGCCGTCCGCCGCCATCCTGGTCGCATAGCCTGCCCGGACGAGAGCCGACATCTGCTCGAACAGGGAATCCGGGTCCTTCCGGCGCAGCATCGCGGCGTCGTGCTCGAAGCCCGCGGCGAGGATCAGCTCGGGCTTGCCCGCCTCGACGGCGGCCAGCATGGCGGCGGCCGCCTCGTCGGGCGGCATCCCGCTGTCGATCGCGGTGTCGCTGACGCCGCGTTGCGACCCGTCGGCGAGGAGCGCGTTCTTCGACACGTCGGTCTGCACCGAGCCGGGTGCGATCACGTGGACGTGGATACCGAGGTGGGCGTTCTCTGCGCGGACCGCGTCGTGGTAGCCGACGAGCCCGTGCTTGGCGGCGCTGTACGCGGAGCGCAGCGGCACGCCGACGAAGCCGGCGACGCTCGAGATCGCGACGATGCGGCCACCACCCGCCTGCACCATGCGCGGCAGGAGGGCCTGCGTGAGCGCGATCGGGGCCAGCAGGTCGACCGCGATCAGCTTCTCGTAGACCGCGAACGTGGTGTCGACCGCGAGCGAGCGCTGCGAGATGCCGGCGTTGTTGACCAGCCCGTCGATGCGGCCCTTCCACTGCCACGCGCGTTCTGCGAGCCCGGGGATCGCACCGAAGTCGGTCGCCTCGAAAGGGACGAGGAGGGTGTCGCGACAAGCCTCGGCGACCGTCTCCAGAGCAGCGACGTTGCGGCCCGAGAGGACGAGCGACGCGCCGCGCGCGGCGAGCGCGAGCGCGAGGGCCGCGCCGATTCCCGACGAGGCTCCGGTGACCCACCAGCACTGCTTCTCGAACATCGATCCTCCGGGGTCCGCATGCGCCCGCCGCCGACGGCGGAGTCGAGGGACGGCGGGAGACTCAGCGGCCCCCGGCCTTTACCAACCCAGAGCCGTCACGCACAGCCAGGCGGCTCGTTCGATTCGTCAACTCCTCGAGGACGGCTGCCAGCGGCGGGTCCGGCGAGCGCTTCCGCGGGGCGCGTTTGCCGTGCTAGGGGTAACCGCCGCGTCACCGCGGGCCGAGTTCGACGGAGGGGAAGCCGCTTGAAGCGATCACGCCGCGCGATCCGAGCCTGCCGCACGCTGCTCGCGAGCCTGCTCCTTGTCGCGCTCGGCTGCGTCGGGCTCGGCTGCGGCAACGGCAGCTCCCCGCAGCCACCCGCGGGCGAGGGCACCCCCGATCGTTGCGCCGAGCGCTCGTTCGACGACACCTTTGCCGCCATCCAGTCGGTGGTCTTCGAGGGCCGCGGCTGCACGCAGGAGGTCTGCCACGGCAGCGCACAGCAGGGCGGGCTCGACCTCCGTGCCGGCGCCTCGTATCGCGCGCTGTTCGAGATCTCGTCGCCGTCGGGCGCCGGGCCGCGCGTCCTGCCCGGCCAGCCGCGGCAGAGCATCCTGTACCGCAAGCTCGCGGCCGCCACCCTGCCGGGCTCGGTGGAGATCACCGGCAGCCCGATGCCGAGCGGCCTGCCGCCGCTGTCCGAGAACGAGCTCGCGGCCATCAAGATCTGGATCGAATCCGGCGCGCCCGAGCGCGGCTCGGTCGGCGACCCGATCCGTGGCGAATCGGGCCCGGTCGCGGACCTGCTCGACGCGTGCCTGCCGCCCGCCACGCCGATCTCGATCGAGCCGCTCGCCGCGCCGGCCCCGAGCGACGGCGTGCAGCTCGTGATGCCCAGCTTCCTGCTGCCCGCGAGCAAGGAGGTCGAGGTCTGCTTCGCGCAGTACTACGACTACTCCGGCGCGGTCCCCGTCGAGTTCCAGGATCCAGCACGCGGCGTGTTCTTCGTGAACGGTAGTCATCTGCGCCAGGACCCGCAGAGCCACCACCTCGTCATCGCCCACTCGGGGCTCGGCGCCGACCGGGTGCACGATCCGGCGTTCGGGGAGTGGACGTGCAAGGGGGGCGGGCGCGACGGCCAGGCATGCGAGCCGACGGATCTCGCTGCCTGCGGTGCAGACGGCCTCTGCGGCAGCGAGGTGCGGCACGCCACCGCCTGCATCGGCTTTGGGCCCGACGCAGGTGCCGTGAACGTCGCAGGCGGTGGCATCGGCGGCGCGCAGACGGCGCAGCAGATCGACCCGCCACGGTCCGACGGCTTCTACGCGGAGATCCCGCTGCGCGGTATCCTTTACTGGAACTCGCACGCCTTCAACTTGACGTCGCAGGATCACCGCATGCGCGCCTGGCAGAACTACTTCTTCGCGCGCCAGCGCAGCGTGCCGATCCGGGCGATCATCGACATCGATGCGATCTACACACAGGCAGGCCAGCCGCCGTTCACCACCAAGCGCTACTGCTCCCAGCACGTCATGCGGCAGGGGTCGGTGCTCTTGTCGCTGAGCTCGCACACCCACAAGCGCGGGCGCAACTTCACCGTCGACACCGCCGACGGCGCGCGCATCTACGAGAGCTTCGAGTACCACGACCCGGTCAATCAAGCGTTCGAGCCGCCGCTGCGCTTCGACCAGATCGACCCCGCGCTGCGCACGCTCACCTACTGCGCCGAATTCAACAACGGCGTTCAGGTCGACGGCTCACCCGACACCCGTCTGGTCACGCGGCGCTCGACGATGCCCGACCGCACCTCGTGCGTGCCGGTCGCGTGCGCCGCGGGGCGGGTCGGCGCTGCCTGCCGCGGCGCCGAGGACGACGCGAGCTGTGACTCGGCGCCAGGCGCCGGGGACGGCGAGTGCGACGCCTGCGCGATCACACCGGGAGCGACGACCGAGAACGAGATGTTCGTCCTGACCGGGACCTTCGCGCTGCCGCCACCCTGATCACAGGCACTGGAGCCGTATACGAGCGCCGGAGGGTGCTGCCGCCAGCGCCCGATGGGCGGCATCGCGCAAGATCGGGGCTGCGTGGCGCGTACGATCGTCAGCGGTGCGAGTGCCGGCGGCACGAGAGGCGCGTAGTCGATGCGTGCGATGCCGATGCCAGCGCGAAACAGCGGGGCAGAATCCTCGCCACGTCGACTCGATCTGGCCGCTGTGGAACGTGTTCGACTTGACGCCGGAAGGCCGAGGAACGGACTGGTTCCCGAAGCTGAAGTACGATTGATGGGCAGGTAGACCCTCTTTCCCCCCCGCACGCGGGAGAGTCCTGCTCTGCCGGCAGCTCGAGCGTCGTCGGCAACCAGATCGGCCTCGACGTCCGGCCGCTCGGCGTGACCATCTAAGGGCTCGACGTCGATCCCGACCCCGACTTCCGACCGAACCGGCCGCGCACGCCATCGCGTGCATGAGCGGCCGTCGCTCGTCCGGTGGGCGACGGCAGAAGACGGCATCCCCGGCACCTCGGCGGGCGGGTGGCTCAAGGCCGCAGCAGTGCCAGGAGCCGCCTCGCGCCTTCGGTCGGCGTGAGCCTGGCGTCGAGTACACCCGATTCGATCTCGGGCAGTAGCTGCTCGACGTCGGCGCGGCCAAGGAACTCGCGCTTCAGTCCGTCCTCGATCATCGACCAGAGCCAGCTGCGCTGCTGCTCGCGGCGCTTGTCGGCGAGCTCTCCGCAGCTCCCGAGGTTCGCGCGGTGCTCCTCGATCGTCGCCCAGACCCGGTCCATCCCCTCGGCTTGCAGCGAGCTCACCGTGAGCACGCGTGGCTCCCAGTGCGCGCTTCGCGGGCGGAAGAACCGAAGCGCGCTCTGGAGTTCGGTCGCCGCACGCTGCGCTCGGGCGATGTTCTCGCCGTCGGCCTTGTTGATCGCGAGCCCGTCGGCGAGCTCCAGGATTCCCTTCTTGATGCCCTGCAGCTCGTCGCCCGCGCCGGCCAGCATGAGTACGAGAAAGAAGTCGACCATCGACGCGACGGCATACTCCGACTGCCCGACGCCGACGGTTTCGACCAGGATGACGTCGTATCCTGCCGCCTCGCAGACCAGCATCGCCTCGCGCGTTCGCCTGGCGACCCCGCCCAGCGAACCGCTGGACGGGCTCGGGCGGATGAAGGCTTCGGGTGCCACCGAGAGCCGCTGCATCCGCGTCTTGTCGCCGAGGATGCTGCCGCCGAAGCGCGCGCTCGACGGGTCGACGGCGAGCACGGCGACACGCTTGCCGTTGTCGATGAGGTGAAGGCCGAACGCTTCGATGAACGTGCTCTTGCCCACACCTGGAACACCGCTGATGCCGACGCGTGCCGCTCGCCCGGTCGCCGGCAGGAGGAGTTCCAGCAGCCGCTGCGCGGATTCCTGGTGATCTGGGCGCGTGCTCTCGACCAGCGTGATCGCCTTGGCGAGCGAGCGGCGATCGCCCGCGCGCACGCCGGCCGCCAACGCTTCCACGCCGGACGCCGGTGGAGCGCTGGGGCGCGGTGCGACGTCGGCCCGCGCCGGCTCGCGTGCCGCGGAACGTGGGCTCACGCGTTCGCGGCGGCCGATGCCGTGCTCGCAGGACCGCCGGCGATCAGGTCGAGCACGCGGCGCGCCGCCTTCGGGATCTGCGTCCCGGGGCCGAAGATCGCCTTGACGCCGGCCTGCTCCAGGAACGGGTAGTCGCGCGCTGGAATGATCCCCCCCACCGTGACGACGATGTCGCCGGCACCGAGCTCGGCCAGCTCCTTGATCAGCTGTGGAACGAGCGTCTTGTGCCCGCCCGACTGGGTCGACACGCCGACGACGTGCACGTCGTTCTCGACCGCCTGGCGCGCGACCTCGGCTGGAGTCTGGAAGAGAGTGCCTACGTCGACGTCGAAACCCAGGTCGGCGAACGCGGTTGCGATGACCTTGGCGCCGCGATCGTGGCCGTCCTGTCCGACCTTCGCGACCAGCATGCGCGGCCGGCGTCCGTGCTCGTTGGCGAAACTGCCCACCGCGGCGCGCAGCTCGCTCCAGCCCTCGTCTTCCGTGAACTGGCCGCCGTAGACGCCGGAGATGGAGCGAACCTCGGCGGCGTAGCGCCCCCAGACCTTCTCGAGCGCACCGGAGATCTCGCCGACCGTTGCCCGCGCGCGCGCCGCTTCCACGGCCAGTGCGAGCAGGTTGCCCTTGCCGTCGCCGGCAGACTGCGTGAGGGCCGCGAGCGTGGCTTCGACGCGGGCGGAGTCGCGGCTTGCCTTGATCTTCTTGAGCCGTGCGACCTGCGCTTCGCGCACCGCCGTGTTGTCGATCTCGCGCGTGTCGATCTCGGGCTCTTCGGCGAGCTGGAACCGGTTCACGCCCACGATCACGTCGTCGACGCGGTCGATGCGCGCTTGGCGGCGAGCCGAGGTCTCTTCGATGCGCAGCTTCGGCATGCCGGCTTCGATCGCGCGGGTCATGCCGCCCATGCGCTCGACCTCGTCGATGATGCCGAGCGCCTTGCCGGCGAGCGCGTGGGTCAGCGACTCCATGAAGTACGAGCCCGCCCAGGGGTCGACGACCTTGGGGATCCCGGTTTCGAGCTGCAGGATCAGCTGCGTGTTGCGCGCGACGCGCGCCGACGCATCGGTGGGAAGGGCGATCGCCTCGTCGAAGGAGTTGGTGTGCAGGCTCTGCGTTCCGCCGAAAACCGACGCCATCGCCTCGATCGTCGTGCGGATGATGTTGTTGAACGGGTCCTGCTCGGTCAGGCTCGCACCCGAAGTCTGGCAATGCGTGCGCAGCATGAGCGAGGTCTGCTTCTTGGGCGCGAAGTGCTTCTTCATGAGCGTGGCCCAGAGCAGGCGCGCGGCGCGGAGCTTGGCCACTTCCATGTAGAAGTTCATCCCGATCGCGAAGAAGGAGGAGAGGCGACCGGCGAACGCATCGATGTCGAGGCCCTTGGAGAGCGCTGCGCGCACGTACTCGAGGCCGTCGGCGATGGTGAACGCGAGCTCCAGATCACACGTCGCCCCGGCTTCCTGCATGTGATAGCCGGAGATCGAGATCGAGTTGAACTTCGGCATCTCCAGCGACGTGTACTCGATGATGTCGGCGACGGCCCGCATCGAAGGGGTAGGCGGGTAGATGTAGGTGTTGCGGACCATGAACTCCTTGAGGATGTCGTTCTGGATGGTCCCGGTCAGATCGGCACGCTTGACGCCCTGCTCCTCGCCGGCGACGATGAAGCTCGCGAGCACCGGCAGCACGGCGCCGTTCATGGTCATCGACACGGACATCTTCTCGAGCGGCACGCCGTCGAACAGAATCTTCATGTCCTCGACCGAATCGATCGCGACGCCAGCCTTGCCGACGTCGCCCTCCACGCGCGGGTGGTCCGAGTCGTAGCCGCGGTGCGTGGCGAGGTCGAAGGCGACCGACAGGCCCATCTGTCCGGCGGCCAGATTCTTGCGGTAGAACTCGTTCGATTCTTCGGCCGTCGAGAAGCCGGCGTACTGGCGGATCGTCCAGGGTTGGCCGGCGTACATGGTCGCGCGCGGGCCGCGCAGGAACGGGTAGACGCCTGGAACCGTATCGAGAAAGTCGAGGCTCTCGATGTCGGCTCTCGTGTAGAGCGGTTTGACGTCGATGCCTTCCGGGGTGGTCCAGACCCAGCCGTCGGCGCTCTTCCCCTTGCGGTCTTTCGTGGCGAGGTCGCGCCACAAATCGAGATTGGCTCGCTCGTTCTTGTCGGCCATGGCCGTCTTCCGCCTCCTTGTGGTCCACGCCCGCTCGGGGGTCGCGGCGCCTTGAGCGTATGGATACCAGCTAGCAAGTGAGGCCGGCGAGCGAAATCGGGCGTGCTGCTGGCGCGGCCTCGCGCTGCGCCGCGCGTGGGCGGCCGAGCGGATGCCCTGGCGCCGTCTACGGGCGCCACGGTGGAGATCCTCGTGTGCGATGGGCTCGCAGGCCCGGCAGCGGTGTCCGCGTAGGCCGGGGCAGGGCGGTCGCGCGGCCGGGACGTCGTCGTTCAGGACGACGGGTCGGTGTCGGGTGAAGCGCCCCCGGGCTCGGGCGCTATCCCTTCCGGCAAAGCACCTCGCCCTCCCCATACAACTTCTTCACGCGGACCGCGCCCGCTGGCGCCGTCGGCAGGCACAGCTCGCACAGCGTGCACTCGTCGAGGTTCTTCTCGACGATCTCGAGCCCGCCGTCCTGCTTCTGTGCGAAGATGTTGACCGGGCAGACCTCGACCAGCTGCTTGACGATCGCCGCATCCGCGGCGACCTTGGGATCGACCTCGACCTGGATGAAAAGTGCCATCGATCCCTCCTCACGCCCCCATGCCGAAGCGTTGCTTGACCAGGCCCGGGATGTCCTCGATTCGTTCGGCAACCGAGATGCCAGCCTTTTGCAGACGCGCGATCTTGTCCGCTGTCGTGTCGGCCTTGCCCTCGACGATCGTACCGGCGTGGCCGAAGCGCATGCCCGGCATTTCGTCCATGAAGCGCCCGGCCATGAATGCGACGATCGGCAGGCGCGACTTCTTCTCGACCACGTAGTTTGCGAGCTCGGCTTCCATGCGCCCGCCCGGCTCGCAGTAGATGACGATCGCCTTGGTCTCCTGATCGGCTTCGTAGAGCGGCATGAGGTCGGCGTAGGTCGAGCCGATCACTGCATCGCCGCCGATCGAAACTGCGGTCGACTGGCCGAGGCCCGCCGCGGTGAGCGTGTTGCACATCTCGGTGGTCATGCCGCCCGAGCGCGACATGACGCCGATCGGGCCCTTGGTGAAAGCTTTTCGCGCATCGACCGCGCGGCCCCCGAGCCCGCCCATCTTGGCTTCGCCCGGCGACAGGATGCCGAGGCAGTTGGGGCCGATGATGCGAGCGCCGCGCAGCTGCGCCAGCTCGACCATCTGGGCGACTTCGTAGCGCGGGATGCGCTCGGTGACGATGACGACGATCTTGACGCCGGCGTCGAGCGCTTCGAAGACCGCGTCGCGAGTGAAGGCCGGCGGGACGGCGACGACCGAGCCGTCGACCCGCGTCTTGGCCGCGATCTCGCGCACCGTGTCGTAGACCGGAATGCCGTAGATGTCTCGGCCGCCGCGTCCCGGCGTGACGCCGCCGACGATCTTCGAGCCGTAGTCGAGGCACTCGCGACTCATGTTCACCGCTTCGCGCCCGGTGATGCCTTGAATGATGAAGGTCGTGTCTTTGGTGATCAGGATCGACATCGTCCAGCCCCCCTCACGCAGCCTTCATCTTGGCGACCGCGCGGCCGGCGGCTTCGTACATCGATACGCTGCGATCGCAGTACTCGACCCCGTAGTGTTGCAGGATTGTGAAGCCTTCCGTCTCCCACGAGCCGGGGATGCGGAAGATGGCAATCTTCTCCGACGGCTTGAAGCCCGACTCGACCACGCCTTTGATGACGCCGCGGGCGACGATGTCGACGCGCGTGTTCGAGACCACGTTCATCATCACGGCGATCTTCTTGACGCCGGGCTTGGCGAGGATGAGCTTGGTCAGCTCGCAGGCCTTCGTCACGCTGGGGTTGCCGCCGATCTCGCAGTAGTTGGCGGGCTTGCCGCCGTGCTTGCGAATCGCGTCGAACAGCGTCAGCGAGCCGCCTCCCGCGCCGATCACGAGGCCTAAGTCGCCGTCGAACTCGACCACGTTGCCGGCGACACCGCGGTGATCGGCCGCGTCGACGGCGGCGCCCTTGATCTCGAACTCTGTCGGTGGACGCGCCTGGCGCTTCTCGTCCGGGGCGATCCCGAGGTCCTTGAGAATCGCCTTGTGGCTGTCGCGTGCGTCGTCTTCCATGTCGACGTGGCCGTCGAGACAGACGAAGCGGCCGTCGGCTAGCTTGGCGAGCGGGTTGATCTCGGCCAGCGTCAAACCATAGGCGACGAAGATGCGCGCCAGCGACGCGGCGATGCGGCTCAGTTGGTTCAGGTCCGAGCCGCCGATCTTCAGCTGGCTGATGAGCTCCTTGGCCATGAAGTCGGAGAAGGGCAGGAGCGTCGAGAAGTGGCGCTTGGCGATGTGGTCCGGGTGGGTTTCGGCGACTTCTTCGATGTCGATCCCGCCCATGTCGCTGCAGATCATCACCGGCTTGCGGGCGAACCCGTCCCAGGTGATGCCCATGTAGTACTCTTGTGCGATCGGGGCTTTGGCTTCGACCAGCACGCCGCGCGGCTTGTGGCCGTTGATCGTCAAGGCCAGGATCTTCCTGGTTGCGTCGGCGGCCTGGTCCGGCTGGTCGGCGAAGAGCACGCCGCCGGCCTTCATGCGCCCGCCGCTGAGCACCTGAGACTTGAGCACGACGGGGCCAGCAACCTCTCTTGCGATGGCCGTCGCTTCGTCCGGGGTCTTGGCGACCTTGGACCCGGTGGGCAGCGGAATGCCGTGCTTGCCGAAGAGTTGCTTCGATTCGTACTCGTAGAACCGCATTGAGGCTCCTGTCGTCTCGCGGGTGCTTCCGGGAATTCGCCTGAGTCGCTTCGCCCATCCGCGCGACCGTCTTCGGGCTGGCTCGCATACGCGGCGCCCGGCCGGGGATGTGCGCTTGCGGGTTACTATCCGGGTTCGCTCGGGTCAAAGTAGCCGACCAGGATCGTCCTGCCGTCTTGCTGCCGCCAACGCCCGACAGAGGGCACTACGCGAAATCGGTGCTGTGTGGCGCCTCACGATCCGGACGTTCCCGAGCACGTGGTGGTCGACGTCACCCTGGCCGTAGCCGGACTCCTCATCCTCACCGGCACGTGCTAGCCGGGCTGGGTGGCGGACGTCGACGAGGTGGACGTGCGGATCTTGCGCGCCGACTACGGCTTCCGTTCCGTCACGCGGCCGGCCAGCACGCACCGGGCCCATTTTCGCTACCGGCCTCGGTCGCTGTGCATCGCGATGGCGGGTTGTCTCGGGGCTCTGCTGCTCGTGCTCGTCGTGCTGCTACCGCCGGGGCGCGCGGCGGAGGGCCGTGCGGCGTGAGTGGTCGCCGGCCCGATTCTGCGCGCAGGCGCGTCGTGGCTGTTGTCGGCTGGGGCGCGGTTCTCGTCGTCGCCATCGCCTTGCGCTTTCACAACATTGCCTGGGGCGCGGTCCCGTTCGTCGACGAGGCGATTTACTGGCGCGTGCAGCTGCTCTCGTTCATCGATCCCGATCCGGCGAAGCTGCTGACCTGGCCGATCTTCTATCCGACCCTGTACGGCTACGTCGCGGGTGCAAGCGTCGGCGTCGCTCACCTGCTCGGATTCGTTCCACGTCCCGCAATGCAGTACCTCGATGCCGTGATCGTCGCACGGTGTGTCTCGGGCGTGGCCGGGATCGGTTCCGTGCTGCTGGTCGGTGCGCTCGGGCGGCGGATGGAATCGAAGGCGGCGGGGCTCGCTGCGGCGGCGCTGCTCGCCGTCGTGCCGATCGAGGTGACGCAGACGCACTAGGTCTCGGTGGATGTCCTGCAGAACGTGTTCATCACGCTCACGTTGATCGCGGGCTGCGCGCTCGTCGTGGGCGAGTCGCATCTCTGGGCGGCTCTCGGCGGTGTCGGTGCGGGGCTCGCGTTCGCGACCAAGTACAATGCGCTGCTCGCAGGCGCGGCACCGGCCTGGGCGATCCTGGAGATCGCCTGGCGCCGTCGCTCGGTGTTGCCCTTGCTCACGATGGGCACGGCGCTCGCGGGCGGGCTGCTCGCGGCGGTCACGCTCGGCTGTCCGCCGTGCGTGCTGAATCCCGATCGTCTGGCGCAGGTGATCTCCTTCCACACCAGCACGAGCTTCTCGTCTGCCGCAGCGAGCTTCGGCGCGAACCTGTCGCCGGAGATAGGCTGGCATGCGCGGCCGTATGTCTATCATCTCGTTGCCGGGCTGCCGTTCGCACTGGGCTGGCCGCTCGCGCTGCTGGCACTGGTGGGCGTCGTCGCAGCGGTGCGCCGGGGCCGCGCGACCGATCGCGTGGTGCTGGCGGCGCTGGTGGCCTCGTTCGTGGTGATCGCCAGATCGCCCATCGTCTATCCGCGATATCTCCTGCCTCTCGTGCCGCCGCTGGTGGTCCTCGCCGCGATCGCCGTCGTGCAAGGTCTTGAGCCGCGGCCGGGATAGCGGCGCGACTCCCGTCGCCTGGTCTGGCTCGCGATCGCGGCTCTGGTGTGGCTCTACTCGGCGGCCTTCGCCTGGAGCCTGACCGGGCTCTATTCTCACCGTCAACAGGCGGCAGTCGGAGCCTGGCTGCGGACGCAGGCCGAGGCCTGCGCTGCGCGCGGCGTGCGTCTTTCCGTGGTGTACCCGAACAGCAACTACTACGCGCTCGACGAGTTCCTCGGTCAGGTGGACGCCGATGTGCGCTCGCAGCATCCCGGATCCTGGTTCGCCACCGTACCGGACGTCTTCATCGTCCCGGAATGGGTCGCGACCAACATCCGCCTCCGACGCCTGTACGCCAACGCGGAGCTCGAGCGCGACCTTCGACGTCTCGAGGATCCCGCGGGGGAGTACGTGCGGGTCGCGCGCTGGTCGTCGCACTACCTGCAGGAGGGCCTCTATACTCGCCTCGATCCGAGCTTTGCCACCGCTCTCGAACGCGGTGAGATCGGCTTCAGCGTCTACGCGCGGCGCTCGCTCGCGTGCATCGATCGGTCTGCCGCGACGGCCCCGTGACGACGGGTGCCGCGCGCGACGACCTCGGCCATGCCCTTCTCGGTGAGCGACGCCGTTGCGATCGACGTACTCCGCGCGCAGCTTTCGGCCGAGAAGATCCTCGAACCTCTGGACCGCCTCGACCACCGACACGCCGTTCTCGCGGGCGACGACGAGGTTGTACACGACCGCACGATGGATCGACCGGGCGATACCCATCGAGGCCCCGACGGCGCGCTGCGCCCGCGTTGCGGGCACGGCTCCGGTCCACACCTCGCCGTCGGGCTGCGGCTGCTCGCACCCCGGAGGGTGACGGAACCGACGATCGCGATACTCTCTCGCGCCGACGCCGTCCGCCCCACCTCCGGGTGCGCGCGACTGCGCTCCCGGCCAGGACCGGTTGCCGTCCGGAAGCGCAGGCACCGCGACGAGAGTCCTTCGCCGACGCGCTCAGCCGTCGAGCTGGCAACCGGTACGGGCGAGCAACGAGTCGATCGCCGTACGATCGGCGGTGGCGGCATGTTTCTCTCGCAGGGCGCGAAGCGACTTGGCGTGGTACCTCTGCGGCTTCTGCTTCCATTGCTTCCCGGCCAGCGTAACCGAGAACTCCTCTTGCCTGCCCTGCAGAGCGCGCTCGTTGGCGCGTGTCCAGGGCAAGAATAGCGCACCCACGTGACGCTCGAGCAGGGGCGCGAGCGTCGGCTCGCATGGCGCCCAGCTCTCGAACTCACCCTCGATGCGCGGCCAAAGCATGCGGTGCACCCACGCCAAGACGTTGTGCCCGCGGCCCTCGATCTGCGCGCGCGCCGTGGGATCGGTCCAGGCCTCGTAGATCTGGGCCCACAGGCCGAAGTCCCCAAAAGCCGGACGGCCGCCGAAGAGATAGGGCCGGTCGGCGAGGTGGCGGTCCAGGAGATCGATCGCCTCTGCAAAGGAGTCCTCGATCACAGGGGCGTTCTCGGGGCTGGAGCCGACGAACCATGAGACCCGGTCGACCATCCCTGTGCGCACCATCGCCGACATGGCCGCGATTCGATCGGGGTCGGCGCCCGGCATCATGGCCGACGCCATGCGACAGGCGGAGCTGATCTGGTCGACCTCCCGGGCCCAGCGCAGATGAAACAGCCACTTGCTTCCCCACTCGTCGCCGAACTCTTCCAGTAGGGTCGAGACAAAGCGGGCAACCGGATCGGTGGGATGAATCGAGGGGTCTGGATGACGCGCGTCGATCGCTTCGATGATCGGGGTTGAATCCTGCAGCGACCCACCGTCCGGTGTCACCAGCAGCGGCACCATCTGCAGTTTTGCGTGCTGCTGAAACTCCGCCTCGTAGTCGGCGCTCCGCACCACCCAACGATGAGGAAGGGCCTTGTAGCGCAGGTACGAGCGCACCTTGACGGAGTAGGGCGACATCTCGGCGCCGAACAGGCGGTATTCGTGGCGCATGGGCTCTCCTCGGAGCTCCTGTTGGCACGCAGCCGAGCGCTACGGCAACCGCGCCGTCTTCGAGCGTGCAGCGTGCGCGCTCGAGCCGGCGTCACGCCGAGCGCTTGGGTGCCGCTGCACGACGTCGAGCACCTCGCTCGTCCGGAGGTGATCAGGGCGCGACGTCGAGGCCGGTGCCACCGAGCAGGACGAACATCTCGTCGTCGGTCGTCGTTCCGCCGGTGATCGCGCATGCGTCGCAGATCCCGTCGCCCGAACCAGGCTCCGTGTCGCACGTCGCGTGATCGGAAGCCCCCGCGCACGGCGCGCCGATCCGGCCTTCCGCGCACGCGACCGGCGTGCAGGTGCTTCGCTCCGGCTTCCGTGAGAGGCGCGTCACCGTGCCCGGGTCCGGCGCGCCGTTCGCGTCGACATCACCCTGTCCGGCCTGACGGTGCGCGGCGCGATAGTCGAGGGGATCCACAGCGATCGCGCCACGCGTCTCGCCGTCGTGGAGATGATCGTTGCCGAGAACGGCATCGGGATCGGCCTCGGTGGCGGCAAGGCGACGGTGACGCGCACGACCATCGCAGACAATTCGTTCCTCGGAATCTCCTCCCTGGCGAATCTTCGCGTCGACGCGAGCACGCTGCGTGGCAACGGGACGACCAGCATCTATGGTGGCGGGATCAGCATGTCGCGCCGTGCCGACATCACCAACTCGACCTTCGTCGGCAACGGCGCCGGCGTGCTGGTATCGAGCTACAGCACCGCGCGGGTCGCGTCGTCCACGTTCAGCGGCAACGACATCGGCGTGCTGCTCGAGGGCAACAGTCCGAAGGCCCGCATCCGCGAGAGCATCATCGCGGGCAATACCTCGGCCGATTGCGTGACCCAGCTGCCCAGCGCGAAGCTGTACGTCGCGGGCACCTCGCTGATCGGCAATCCGACGTGCAGCTACACCGCAGCCCGCTCGGCAGCGGTCTTGACCGGTGATCCGCTACTCGAACCTCTCGCGGACAACGGCGGCCCGACGCCCACGCAGGCCCTGCAACCGGCAAGCCCGGCGCTTGGCATCGTCGGCCGCGCGGGGGCATGCCGCGTCGACCAGCGCGGGGAGCCGCGCAGCGTGCCGTGCGATCTGGGAGCTTTCGAAGCGCCCTGAGGAGCCGTACTCCCGAAATCGACGGCCTGCAGACCGTTCCCGCAACCGACGAACTGCTCCGGCGAGACCCTTTGGACACCGGTGGTCGGCGTTTACAGTCCGAGCGGCCCCAACGCCTGCGGGAAACCCGGGGCGGTTCAGACGGCTCGAATGCCTCGGGTCTGTTCGCGTTCACGGGCGCCCCGGACATCACCGGTTTTCACATCGGGCTCCGCTGCGCCCGGTAGGCGTGCAGCGCCGCGCCCCAGCCGTCCCCACCGGAGCTCGTGAGGCTCCGGGGCTCGATTCACGCCGTGCTCCACGGAGGCGGCGTCCATGCCGACGGGACGACAGCCCCGTGATCTTGACCGAACCCGCGCTGAGCATGGCGCGAGCGGAAGTCTGGCTGCGCACCGAGGGCGAGTCGCAGACACGGAAGATCGCGGAGTTCGCCGGGCAGCTTGTGCCCCAGTTTGTGCCCGATCCGACGACGACGGAGAAAACGCCGACGAGTCGGAGGGTTGGGAGTGCGAGGAGCGGGACTTGAACCCGCACGGGTTTTACCCCACTAGCCCCTCAAACTAGCGCGTCTGCCATTTCGCCACCCTCGCACAGGGGCGCCGCCATCTCCGGGTGAGGGACTTCCGGCCGCGCGGCAACGGCATCCATACATCCCGATCCGCCACGTCTCAAGACCGTTCTGCGCGGCCGCACGCTCGCGCCAGGCGCCGCATCGGGGCATGACGGGCTCGGTCCCGAACCCGTACGGCAAGGGCCGGCCGGAGCGAGGAGGCGACGTGGCGACGATCGAAGACCTGGAGCGGCGGCTCCGCGCACTGGAGGACCGCGAGGCGATCCGCGACCTGATCTCGCGCTACGCATTCGAGGTGGACTGCGGCGAGCCGCCCGACTGGGCGAGCGTGTTCAGCGCCGACATCGAGATGGAAGCCGGGCAGCTCGGCACGTCGCGCGGGCTCGCCGAGATCGAGCGCCGCTTCACGCGGGCGGAGCACCTCGACGCGATCCGCGACGGCAGCCAGCACGCCTACTCGAACGTCGTCGTCGACCTCGAGGTGAGCGGTGACGAGGCGATCGCGTGGGGCTACGCTTGCGTGCACACGCGGCGCGATGGCCAGTGGCGCATCTACACGCTCGGCGTCAATCAGTGGAAGCTGCGCCACGAGGCGGACGGCTGGAAGTTCGTCGCGCGTCTCCGGCGCGAGGTGGGGGAGGGCGACTGGCGCCGCCTCATCGGCGCGCGCCGGGCGGCGCAGCGCACGCCCTGAGCAGGCGCGTTGCGGTGCTGGCGCGCCGCCGCGCGCGCCATCGTCGAACGGTCACGCGGCGAACGATCACGCCTCGACGCGAAACAGCCGCGCGAAGTTCTCGGCGAGCCGCTCGGTCACCTCCGCGACCGACACGCCCCACCGCTCGGCCGCGTACGCGGCCGTCCCGGCGACGTCGGCCGGCTCGCTCAGGCGCGCGCGGTCCGGTGACAGGTACGGACAGTCCGTCTCGAGCAGCACGCGATCGCGCGGCAGCGTCTCGAGCATGCGCGTGAAGCTCTCCGAGCGCCGCGCGTTGGCCGGGATCGACAGCAGGTGCCCACGATCGGCGATCGCGCGCGCGAGGTTCACCTTGCCGCCGAAGCAGTGCCAGTTCACGCGCTTCACCTGCATCTCCTCGAGGATCTCGAGGCAGCGTCGCTCGCGCTTGCGCGTGTGGACGATGATCGGCTTGTCCGCCTCGAGCGCGAGCGCCACCAGCTCGCGGAACGCGTCCTCCTGCCGCGGCCAGAGCGCCTCCGGCACCCAGTAGCCGTCGAGGCCGATCTCGCCGATTGCGATCGCCTCGCCGACGTGTGCGCGCACCCAGGCGATGCTCTCGCTGGCGCTCGGCAGCTCGCCCTCGCGCGGGTATTCGATGCCGAGCGCCTGCATCTCGGCGAGCACGGCGTCGACGGGGTAGAGCCCGAACGCGGGCTTCACGGTGGCGTCCCGGGCGGCGAGCGCGCGCACGGCCTCGTTGTCGCGCGCGTTGAGGCCGTTGACGACGATGGTCGTCACGCCGGCCGCGCGGGCGCGCTCGAGGATGCCCGCCTCGTCGGCGACGAGGCGGGGGCTCGTCAGATGGGCATGGACGTCGGCGAGTCCCACGCCGGACGTCCGCTCAGGGTTGCGCGGGCGCCGCTTCCTGTCCTGCCGGAGCGCTGGCGCCGGCGGGAGCTGCGGGTGCGGCCGCCGGAGCGCCGGGAGCGGGCGCCGCCTCGACCGGAGGCGTCGTTGCATCGGCCACGGCGGGCGCAGCATCCGCGACCGGGGCCGCGGCGTTTTCGCTCGGCGCGGTCGCTGCCTGCTCGGCGGGGGGGGCATCGCCAGCGGGAGCCGCGGCGCCGCCGTCGATCGGCGCGCTCAGAGGCGGCGGCTCGTCGGGCAGCGTGTCGGCGATCGAGGTCGTCAGGTGCTGCGTCGAGTTCCACGTGAGGAAGAGCGACGTGACCATGAAGATCACCGCGGTCCACGTGGTCAGGCGCGTCAGCAGGTTGCCGGCGCCGCTCGACCCGAAGATGGTCTGGCTCGAGCCGCCGAACACGGCGCCGATGTCGGCGCCCTTGCCCGTCTGCAGGAGCACGACGACGATCAGAACGAAGCACGCGACGACGTGCAGGACGGTGATGATGATGGACATCTCTTCCCCGATCAGAACGCCGCGCTAGGCGCGGTACTCGACGATACGTGTGAAGCTCTCGACCTCGAGGCTCGCGCCGCCGACCAGCGCGCCGTCGATGTCGGGCTCGGCCATGAGGCCGTCGACGTTGTCCGGCTTGACGCTGCCGCCGTAGAGGATGGCGATCGCGTCGGCAGGCAGCCCGAGGTCGCGCAGCAGGCCGCGGATCTCGCCGTGGACCTCCTGCGCCTGCTCGCGGGTGGCGACGCGGCCGGTGCCGATGGCCCACACCGGCTCGTAGGCGACGACGATCTTCGACCCCGCGTCGTTGCCGAGGCCGTTCAGCGCGGCGTCCACCTGGCGCTTGACCACCTCGAGCGTGCGACCCGCGTCGCGCTCGGCCAGAGTCTCGCCGACGCAGACGATCGAGGTGAAGCCGTGCTTGAGCGCGGCCTCGACCTTCTTGCGGACGACTTCGTCCGTCTCGCCGAAGATCTCGCGGCGTTCGGAATGGCCGAGGATGACGTGCCGCACGCCGAGGTCGGCGAGCATGACGGGCGAGACCTCGCCGGTGAAGGCGCCCTTGTCGGCCCAGCTCATGTTCTGGGCGGCGACGACGATTCGCGTGCCGGCGACCGCCTCGCGGACGGTGGCGAGGGCGGTGAAGGGTGGGGCCACAACGACGCCACGGTCGTTCCTGCTGCCGACCCGCACGGCGAGACCGCTCGCGAGCTCCTTCGCCTCGGCGATCGTGCCGTGCATCTTCCAGTTGCCGGCGAGAATGGGAGTCCGGGCCATCGAGCCTGCCCCTTAAGCAGAATGCCGGCCGGTGGGCCAGTACGCGGTTTGCATGGCTCAGCCCTCGAGTGCCGCGACGCCGGGCAGGGTCTGGCCCTCGAGGAACTCCAGCGAAGCGCCGCCGCCCGTCGAGATGTGCCCGATCCGGTCGGCGACCCCGGCCTGGGTGACCGCGGCGACCGAATCGCCGCCGCCGACCACGGTGAAGGCGTGCCGTGCGTTCGCGACCGCCTGCGCGACGGCGACCGTGCCAGCGGCGTAGGCCTCGATCTCGAAGATCCCCATGGGCCCGTTCCACAGCACGGTCCTGGCCTGCGCGATCTCCGCGGCGTAGCTCGTGCGGGTCCTGGGACCGATGTCGACCCCGAGCCAGCCCTCGGGGATGGCGGCGTCGCTCGTCGTCCGGCAGTCGGCGCCCGCCTCGGGCCTGGTCGCGATCTCGTGGTCCAGGGGAAGCAGCAGACGGACGCCCCGGGCCCTAGCCTGCTCGAGCGTGGTCCGCGCCAGGTCGACCTTGTCGACCTCGACGCGCGAACCGCCGATGGCGATGCCCTGCGCCCTCAGGAAAGTATAGGCCATGGCGCCGCCGATCAGCAGCGCGTCGACCCGCGGCAGCAGGTTGTCGATCACGGAGATCTTGTCCGAGACCTTGGCGCCGCCGAGGATCGCGACGAACGGTCGCGCAGGCGAATCGAGCAGCGCGCCGAGGTGCTGGAGCTCGTCGCGCAGCAGGAAGCCGGCCGTGCGGACCGGAACCAGCGCCGCCATGCCGGCGGTGGAGGCGTGCGCCCGGTGCGCCGCGCCGAAGGCATCGTTCACGTAGACGTCGGCGAGCCGCGCGAGGCTCGCGGCGAAGGTCGGGTCGTTCTTCTCCTCGCCCCCGTGGAAGCGCAGGTTCTCGAGCATCAGGACGTCGCCCTTGCCGAGCGCTGCGACCAGCTTCTCGGCATCGGCGCCGACGCAGTCGGGTGCCAGGGCCACGGGCTTGCCGAGCAGCTCGCCGAGGCGTTGCGCTGCCGGAGCGAGGCTCTCCCGCGGCTCGACCTTGCCCTTGGGGCGTCCGAGGTGGGATGCGAGCACGACCCGCGCGCCGCGCTCGATCGCGTGGCGGATCGTGGGCAGCGCGCCCCGGATGCGCGAGTCGTCGGTGATGTGCCGCGCGCCGCTCTTGTCCTCGAGCGGGACGTTGAAGTCGACGCGGATGAAGGTCCTCTTCCCGTCGAGGTCGACCTGATCGATGATCTTCATGGAAAGGCTCTCGTCTGGGGATGGGCGAAGAATCGCTGCTCGGATCCGTCAAAGGAGGACGATGTGGCGGGCGAGCGAAGGGGGCGCGGCACCCCGCGACCCGCTGCGCGACCATGGGTCGGGGTCCCGCGGAAGTCAAGGACGCGATTTGTCGGGCGCGCGCACGTTGACCTTCGCGCCGCGTGGAGCTTTACTGAGATCGGTTGTGCGGTTGGAGGGTTTGGTGGGGGGATGATCGAGCACCTTTTCTCGGGCACGGGTCCCGTCGTACTCGCGGTGCTGTGGCTGCTGATCGGATGTTCCGCCGCGGCCTGGGGCATCACGTTCTACAAGCTCGGGCAGATCAGGCGCGCGCGCAAGCAATCGGAGCGCTTCGTCGAGGTCTTCTGGGACTCGAACAGCCTCAGCAACATCAACACGGCGAGCCTCGAGTTCAAGCAGAGTCCCGTCGCGCAGGTCTTCCGGGCGGGCTACCAGGAGCTCGTCCGGCTGACGCGCGGCAAGCGCGGCGACGACGAGTCCGAGACGGAGCTCGGCGGATCGGCGAACGTCGAGCGCGCGATGCGCCGGGCGACCAACCAGGAGGTGACCAAGCTGGAGCGGGCGCTCACGTTCCTCGCCACGATCGCCTCGACAGCGCCGTTCATCGGCCTGTTCGGCACCGTGTGGGGCATCATGAACGCGTTTCGCGGGCTCTCGACCGCGCAGACCTCGAGCATCCAGGCGGTCGCGCCGGGCATCTCCGAGGCGCTGATCGCGACCGCAGTCGGGCTGGCCGCCGCGATCCCGGCGGTGGTCGCGTTCAACCACTTCAACCGCGAGGTCCGCGTCCTGCACGCGGACATGGACAACTTCTCGTCCGAGTTCCTGAACATCGCCGAGCGCCACTTCCTGAAGTGAAGCGGACAGGTCGAGGGGGTTGAAGATGGCCTTTGACGCAGGAGATCGATCCGCCGGTTCGATGTCGCAGATCAACGTCACGCCGCTGGTCGACGTGATGCTGGTGCTGCTCGTCATCTTCATGGTGACCGCGCCGATCCTTCAGCAGGGCGTGTCGGTCGACCTGCCCGACGCGCGCGCCGGGGCGCTCAGCGGCAAGGACGATCAGCTCGTGGTGTCGGTCACCAAGAAGGGCAGCCTGTACCTGAACGACACCGCGCTGTCCGCCGTCGACCTCCAGGCGAAGCTGCGCGCGATCGCGGTGCAGCGTCCGGATGGGCAGGTGTTCGTCCGCGCGGACAAGAGCGTGCCGTACGGCGACGTGGTTGCGGTGATGGCTGCGATCAAGCAGTCGGGTATCCGCCGCGTCGGGATGGTCACCGCGCTTCCACCGGGCGAGGATTGACGCTCGCGTCGGCTTCGCCGACCACGAAGCGATGAAGACTCACCGGTGCGTTCATCGAGTGGTCGCCTGAGCCGCCCCCCATCGATCCTCACCGAGCGGGGCTTCGATCGTCGCCTGGCGGCGATGATCGTGATCGCGTTCACGGCACACCTGCTGATCCTCGGCGTGTCCATCTTCGTGGGCGAGTTCAGCGTGCGACCGCCGACCCCGCCGGAGGCCTACTCCGTCGAGGTGGTGAGCGAGGGCGAGCTGGGCGGACACCTGCCGTCGGGGCTGCCGAAGCTCGACCTGGGCGGCACCGAGCCGCCCAGGAAGGTCGCCCGGGCAGCACCGAAAGCGGAGCCGCCGCCTCCGCCAGCGCCGAAGCCCGAGCGACCAGCAGAGCCCGAGCCGCCAGCGCCGGAGCCCGAGCCGCCTGCCGAGGCGCCACCGCTTCCGGCCGAGCCCGTGCAGCCGGCCGAGCCCGAGCTGGCGCAGGACGAGCGCAAGCCCGAGCCCGAGCCACCGGCCGAGGTGAAGCCGGCCGAGGAGGGCGACCTCGTGGTTGCGACCGCGACGCCGACCGTCGCGCCCACGGCGAAGCCGACGCCCGCGGCGACCGCGACGCCCAGCCCGAAGCCGACCGCCAAGCCGACCGCCAGACCGACCGCCAAGCCCACCGCCCGGCCCACGGCCAGGCCGACGATCGCCCCGACTGCGGCCACGCGGGCGACGTCCGCTCCGCCGACGGCACGTGCGACCGGGGTGCCGCGTCCGACGCCGACGCCCCAGGCGACAGCAGTTCCCGGGCGCTCGCCCAGGCCGAGCCCGGCCCGATCGCCGGGTGGTGCGCCGAAGCCGACGCTCTCGCCCGTCGTGGTGGTGCAGGGGCGTCCGACGCCGGTGCCGGAGCGCGCCGCGACCGATCCGGGCGGGCGGCGGAGCCCGCAGGCAGGGCCCACCTCCGAAGCGGACGCGCGCATCGCGGCTGCGCTCGAGCGCGTGCAGCGGAACGTCGGACAGGACCCTCGCGGCGGTGCGCCGAGCGGCGCAGCGCAAGGCGGCGTCCGAGCGCCCGGCGGCGACCCGCGCGGCTCCGGTGGCGTCGGCGGCACCGACGCATACGACCCGAACCGCCGCATCGGAATGGGCCCGGGGCGCGGTGGCGCCGGCGAGGTTCGCGGCGCAGAGTTCCTCCTGTACTACAACCAGATGCTCGCCAGGATTCGCGAGTCATGGGTCTACACGGGTGGGGCCAGGACGGCGGAGGTCAAGGTTCGGTTCCGCATCAACGATGATGGCACGATCGCGGAGCTGCGCGTCGTGCAGCCTTCGGGCGATGCGCCGTACGATGCGTCGGTCCTGCGTGCGGTCCGCGGCGCGAGCCCGCTCGCGCCGCCGCCCGAGAAGTACCGCGCGGACTTCGCGGACGTCGAGTTGACGTTCCAGCCCGGAGATCTGAAGACGCCGTGATGGCGCCGCGCGCGGCCGAGGAGGAAGCGATGTCGGAGGTGACGAGAGCAACGACCACCGTGTCGCCAATGCGTCGCAGGTGGCGCGTGGGCGTGGCCCTGCTGCTCGGATGGACCGCTCTCGTCGCACCGCCGCACGCGGCGCGCGCGCAGGTCCGCGGCCTGATCACGGGACCGGGCGAGACCGCGTTCCCGATCGCGGTGACGGATCTGCAGGGCGGCAGCGGAGAGGCGGGTCGGCTCTTCGGGGCAACCCTCACGCGCAACCTCGACCTCTCGGGCCTGTTCCGGGTGCTCGACCCCGGCTCGTTCGGCGACGGCGGCAGTGACCCCGAGAACGTCGACTTCGGCAACTGGGCGTCGATCGGCGCGCGTCTTCTGGTGACCGGGCGCATCTCGTCGGGCGGCGGCGACGTCACCGTCGAGGCGCGGCTCTTCGACGTCGCCGAGCGCCGCCAGCTCGGCGGCAAGAGGTACAGCGGGGCGTCGCGCGACGTCCGTCGAATGGCGAACCGCTTCGCCGACGAGATCCTGCTTCAGCTCACCGGCGAGGCAGGACCGTTCGACAGCCGCGTCGCATTCATCTCGACCCGCAGCGGTCGGTTCAAGGAGCTGTACGTCATGAATCTCGACGGCTCCGACCTGCGGCAGCTCACGCGCAACCAGACGATCAACCTGTCGCCGAGCTGGGCGCCCGACGCGCGCTCCCTGGTGTTCACCTCGTTCAAGGACGGCCGTCCCAAGCTGTACGAGATGGACGTGACGACCGGACGCGAGCGCTTGATCCCGACCGGACCCGGCATGGTGATGGGGGCGAGCTTCTCGCCCGACGGACGCGAGATCGCCGTGACCCGGGGCAGCGGCAAGGGTGACTCCGAGATCGCGCTCGTCACGCCCGACGGCGGCGCGATCTCGCGCCTGACCGAGGGCCAGGCGATCAACGTCAGTCCGAGCTTCTCGCCGAACGGGAGCCAGATCGTGTTCTGCTCCGGCAGGACCGGCTCGCCACAGATCTACGTGATGGGCACCGGCGGCGGACAGCCGCGTCGCGTGACCTCGCGCGGGTCGTACAACACGCAGCCGGTGTGGTCGCCGAAGGGCGACAAGATCGCGTACACGGGGCGGGTCGACGGCCGTTTCCAGATCTTCGTCGTGGGCGCGGACGGCGGCGAGCCGACGCAGATCACGTCGAGCCGCGGCGACAACGTCGACCCGACCTGGTCCCCGGACGGTCGCTACCTGATCTTCAGCTCCACGCGCGCCGGCAAGGCGCAGCTCTACTTCTCCGATGCGCGCGGCGTGCGGCAGCGACAATTGATCACGAGCCCGGGCAGTGATAGCAGTCCCGCCTGGTCGTCGAGGCTCGAGTGAGGGATGGGGCGCGGACGCCGTGCCGGGTGTTCGCACGCCTCGTGGTGGCGAGCAGGCGATGACCGCAGCCAAGGACGTCGCGGTCAGCGGGATGGACTCCCAGGAGGTCGAGATGGGGCGGGTGCAGGCTGGTCGGACTCGCGCGCGGACGTGGCAGTTCGCCGCGCTGTTGCTGGTTTTTTCGGTTGCTCTCCTGCCCGGCTGCAGCAAGAAGTCGAGCTCCGACGACGACATCTACGATGCGTCGAGCGGCGGCTCGGAAACGGGCGGCGTCGGCGAGGATGACATGGCCCGCGGCGGCAGCCTCGACCAGTACCGCCGGGGAACTCTCGGCGGCGCTGAGCAGGGGCCGCTGTCGGACGTGTACTTCGCCTACGACTCGATCGAGCTCTCGGACAATGCGCGCGAGATCCTGCGTGCCAACGCCGACTGGCTCGGCGAGAATCCGCGCGCCAAGGTGGAGATCGAGGGCCACTGCGACAGCCGCGGGACCATCGAGTACAACCTTGCCCTCGGCGCGAAGCGCGCCAACGCCGCACGCGACTACCTGGTGAGCCTCGGCGTCTCGTCGAGCCGTCTGACCACGATCAGCTACGGCAAGGAGCTCCAGGTGTGCCAGGAGGAGACCGAGAGCTGCTGGGCAGACAATCGCCGCGCACACTTCGTCGTGATGGGCCAGTAGGCGACGCAGGCGAGGCCACCGAGGACCGATGACGACGATCTTGCGTGAGGCGGTCCGGCCCGCGGGCCGGATGACCGCTCTTGGCGGGCTGCTCGCGATCTTGGCTGCAGGCTGCGCCTCCGAGGCGGATCTCTCGTCGCTGCGCCGGGAGCAACGCGATCTCGCGCGGCGCATCGCCGACACGCGCGCCGACGTCGAGAGCCTCCGTGGTCAGCTCGCGCGCCTGCGCGCGCAGGTCGAGGACGGCGGCAGCCGCCCGCGCGCGACCGCGCCAGCGCCGAGCACCGACATCGAAGAGCGTCTGCGTGCTCTCGAGTCGAGCTCGTCCCGCCCGTCCGATCCGGCGCTGGGCGCGCCGCCGCCGACGGTCCCGCCGGGGGACGAGTTCGGCACCGGCGGCCCTGCGGCACCACCGCCCGTGCCACCGCCCGCGTCGATCCCGGTGGCGGAGACCGGCACTCCGGTCTCGATCGAGCTCGACATGGGCCGCAGCACCAACGAGGAGTACCGGGCGGGGCTGACGCAGTACCAGCGTGGCGACACCCAGAAGGCCGTGCAGACGCTGCGCGCGGCGGTCAACAAGAACCCGAAGAACGAGCTGGTCCCGTACGCGCAGTACTGGATCGGAGAGTCGTACTACGGCCAGGGGAAGTACAACGAGGCGATCCTGGCCTACAACGAGGTTCTCGTCGGCTTTCCCAAGAGCGACCGCGTGCCGGCGGCGCTGCTGCGCCAGGCGTCCGCGTTCGCGGAGCTCGGGGACAAGATCGACGCGCGACTGATCCTGCAGAAGCTGATCACCGAGCATCCGCAGTCGCCCGAGGCGGCGCGCGCCAAGAAGCAGCTGCAGGCGCTCGGCAGCTGATCTCGAGCGCGGCGGCCGCGGGCTCCGGCGTCGGCCCGCATCCTGTGCTAGGGGACAGGGCGCCCCATGGGCGCCTCGCAGGGTAGCCCTCGGGCGCCTCCATGATGCGCGTCGCACGTCACCTCGATCCGGGCCACCGGCCTTTCCGCTCGCCCGTCGTCGCTCTGGGCAACTTCGACGGCCTCCACCTCGGGCACCAGGCGATCATGCGGCGTACGGTCGAGCTGGCAGGACGGCTCGGCAGCGAGCCGGTGGCGTTCACCTTCTGGCCGCATCCGATCGCGGTCCTCGCCGCACACCGCGCGCCGACCATGATCACCTCGCTCGCCTCCCGCCTCGACGCCCTCGAGGCGGCCGGGCTCGCCGGCGTCGTGGTCCGTCACTTCACACGGCAGTTCGCGTCGTTCAGCCCCGAGGAGTTCGTGCGCGACGTGCTGGTCGATCGGCTCGGCGTGGCCGGAGTCGTGGTGGGCTACAACGTGACCTTCGGGCGTGACCGCACGGGAACGCCCGAGGTGCTGCGCGAGCTCGCAGGCCGATACGGTTTCGCCGTCGAGGTGGTGCCGCCCGTCGCGATCGGCGAGGACACCGTGAGCAGCAGCGCGGTCCGCCGGGCGCTGCACGCGGGCGACGTCGCTCACGCGGGCCGTCTGCTCGGTCGCCCGCACGCGCTGGTCGGGCTCGTGCGCCACGGCGATCACCGCGGAGCCACCATCGGCTTCCCGACCGCGAACGTCTTTCCGCGCGGCGGGATGCTGCCGCCAGACGGCGTCTACGCCGTGCGGGTCGGC
>Ga0172363_10000456_pt1 | contig 30693 bp, 42 predicted proteins | sample LakKivs2_kivu2a2_FD_114541 | JGI IMG/M metagenome (GOLD analysis project Ga0172363, IMG submission 114541) | Sediment microbial communities from Lake Kivu, Rwanda - Sediment s2_kivu2a2 | ecosystem: Environmental > Aquatic > Freshwater > Lake > Sediment | place: Rwanda: Western Province, Lake... | reverse complement strand
TGCGGAAGTAGCATTGGGATTTGAATTAGCAGGAACTGGTTTAGGACTTGGTGGAACAAATGCAGGTGATGGAAAACCAAAACCGTATATTGGAAATCAACAAGAAGCTGTCAAATATTATACACAAAAAGATGAAAAAGAACGTTTTGAAAAAGAAATAAAAAATGATAAGAAAAAAGAAGAAATAGATAAAATGAATTTGTTTATTAAACAACATTCTGATGACCTCATTTCTTTTTATCAATTTAGTTCTAAAAAAATTAATAATGATACTAAACTTAAAATGTATAAATTTACATCTCATAAGATGGTTGATAAAAAATCATTTAACAATCTTCAAACACAATTTACTTGTAGAAAAGATGAACCAAAAATTAATCGTATTTATGTAATTCGGAGAAAATTAAACACTCTTCCTTTTTATTTTGGATGGATGGCTCATTCCGGTATTTTAATGAATACAAAAAACAACAGATGGTTTATTTGTGAATATGGTGTTGAAAATGATAAAAATAATGTTTCACTTTATGAAGTGACAAAGTCTATTAAAACTTCTAATATAGATTCATTTGAATTTAATGGAAGAAAATGAGACAAACAAATCTGTGGTGAAAATGTTTCTGTAGATGCTTCTATTAGCACTATAAAGGAAACAATGGAGAATAAAATGAATAAACATTTATATTGGATGTTATTTTGGAATTGTCATATTGCACAAGAAGGAACTCGTGAATCTCTTGGATTGAAAGTGGAAAGAAAATATTTAGATGAAAAATATCGTGAAGAATTAAATTTTGCACTTTCTTTTTGATAAATAACAATTTTTTTACAAAATAAAAATTGAAAAAAATTATAATAATAATATTTTATGATATATTTAATAATAAAAAATGAGTAATGAATATATTATTTTAGATAATGGTGATAAAATTACAATAAAAAATAATCAAAAACGTGGAACTAAAGAATGGTATAAAAATGAAAAATTACATCAAGAAAATGATTTACCTGCTATTATTTATTCAGATGGAACACAAAAATGGTATAAAAATGGAAAACTACATAGAGAAAAAGATTTACCTGCTATTATTTATTCAGATGATAGTCAAGAATGGTATCAAAATGGAGTACATCATAGAGAAAATGATTTACCTGCTATTATTTATTCAAGTGGAACTAAAGAATGGTATCAAAATGGTAAACATCATCGAGAAAATGATTTACCTGCTGTTATTGAAGCAGATGGAACACAAAAATGGTTTAAAAATGGAAAATGTCATAGAGATAATGATTTACCTGCTGCTATTTTGAGTAATGGAACACAAGAATGGTTTAAAAATGGAAAATTACATAGAGATAATGATTTACCTGCTGTTATTTACACGGATGGTAGTAAAAATTGGTTTCAAAATTCGCTTTATCATAGAGATAATGATCTTCCTGCTATTATTCTTTCAAATAGTAATCAATATTGGTATAAAAATGGAAAATTACATAGGGAAAATGATTTACCTGCCATTATTGAACCAAATGGAACTAAATTTTGGTATCAAAATGGAGAAATACATAGAGATAATGATTTACCTGCTGTTATTGAAGCAGATGGAACACAAAAATGGTTTAAAAATGGAGAAATACATAGAGATAATGATTTACCTGCTATTATTGAACCAGATGGAACACAATATTGGTATAAAAATAATAAATTACATAGAGGTAATAATTTACCAGCTATTATTTATGAAAATGGTACAATGGAATATTGGATTAATGGAAATAAAAAAAATTTTGTGAAAGAAGAAAAACGGCAAACACATCATCATTGTATGATATATTTTGATAGTATTAAAGATGGAACAAAATATAGAATGTGTTCATTTTCAGAAGAACATGTTTTTACATATGAAACTCTTGATAAATTTGATAATGATAATTGTTTATATTGTAGTAATAAACTAATTGATAAAATATTTATTCAAGAAATATATGATGGTTAATATATTCATCTTTCATAATTAAATTAAAATTTTTATAATTAATTTTAATTTAAAGATTATTTTATAATTTTAATTATGTTTGATTTAGAAAATTTTATAAGTAAAAATCACTATATAAAATATAGTTTTTTAGAAAAATATATTGAAAAATTAGGAGGTAGAATTGTTGAAAAATGTAAAAAATATAATGGTATTGATAGATTTGGAGATGAAGATGAACATACTATTTATCTTGAATTTTATATTGAAAATAATATAAAATTACTTGGATATTTTCACGATATTTCAAGTTATGATCCACAAGAAACACCATTTGCTAAATTTTCTATTATAAAATAACTTAATAAATGATTAATAAAAATTATTTTTTAATTATTTAATTCAAATAATAATTTTTTTTCAGTTTTTGTTCCTAATCCCTTATAATAATATTCATAACTATATATAAATATTTTATTATTAATTGTTTTATAAGAAAATTTTTCTAATGGTTTTTGATGATTTCCTATCCAATCTATTGTATAGATAATATTTTTTCGATATTTTATAATACATTGTAAAGGAATATTTGTTTCACAATTAATAATTAATTCTTTTTTATTATAAAAAATTGGAATTTTTATTGTTTTTTCATTAAAAAATGTTGTTCTTGTAATGAAAATATTTAATTTATTCATTATATTTAATATTTCAAACATCTTAAATTTAAAAAATCAATTTTTTTGTAAAATTATGATTTACAACAAAATAATAATAAAGTTATTCTTTAATAGTTTTGCGTCCATATTCATCTGTTATAGTTTTATGATATCTTCTATGTTTTTTTTTATTTTGTTAAACAATTTAATGCACAACAATCAATACCTTTCGGAGTTACATCATCACCATATTTACAATCATCACATAATAACATATTACATTTATTCATTTCAATACCCTTTTTCTTTAACTCACAAAAATTACATTCATATAATTCTGTTGATATTAATTCTAAAAGTATATTTCCATGACAAGGTTCAGGTGCACACCAACAACCAAGATTTTTACCTTTCAAAGTTATTAATTCTTGTTGAAGTAATATATTATTTTTTAATTTTTCGATTATATAAGTTTTATATTTATATAAAACTTCTTCACGATTTCCATCTTTACCAATTTTAAATGGATTTGCAAAATTTGATGAATTTTTAGGAAATCTTTGTTTATCAATAAATACTACACCTGCTCTTCCAATATAAATATTATTTTCATCTTTCATCCATTCTTCTAAATTATTATATTTTGGTCTTATATATAGTACCTTACAATTTATTATTGACATTTAATAATAATAATTAAATTGTTTTTAAATTAAAAAATTCATTTTTTTTAATTTAAAGAATATTTATTAATTTAATTAAATAAATGCCCACACCAAATAAAAATTTTAATGGAAAAGTATTATTAAGTTTTGGATATTGTTCTAAACCAGGACAATATACCCAAAAAGATTTAGATGAAGTTGATATTTTTGATTATTGTAAAAATAATGATATTATAAATGATAATGATAATAATATTAAAGTATTACATAGTCTTAAAGGAACATATGAAGAAGTTGAACTTATTGAATGTAAAATAGAAAACAATCAACTTAATATTGATAATAAATTATATACATATATTGAAGAAGATGATGTTTTTATGAGCTTAAATTATGACACCATCAATGAATTTGTAAAAATACATGCAATTTATGATACTTGTGCATCTTGTGAAAATAAAGATGGAATAGTTATTCCGTATTGTTTTGATGCGAAATGGATATGTAATAGTTGTATTATTGATGAAATTGAATGTCATAATAATAAATGATATGGAATGCGTAATATTGCATTTTAATTACAAATTTTATAAAATATTATTTTTATTGATAGAAGTGAATATTTAAAATTTAGAAAATTTCAAGCAGATGCATTGAGAAATAAATTTTCGTTTTCTTTTGTATAAATTATCAATTCAAAAATATATTTAGACAACCCAGCACATGAGCCAGTTTGAGAAATTGCTTCCAAATCCCATTTAATATTAATATTACGCTCATTGTTTTCCTCTATATCAGGTAAAACATGGAATTCATCAAGGCACCATAGTTTTCTTTCATTGATATCTCGTTCTGTTAATTGATAATTCTGTAAATTTGTGATAAGATTATTATCACAAATATATTGATAGCCAGACTGTAATTCATAATTATCTCTGAATTGACCAAAGAAATTATTTCCGTTTAAAGTTTGTTTAGACATTTTCGTTTATTTAATTTTATGCCTTTAGTTTTTTGTGGAATATATTTCAATTTTTTTTTAATTTTATGGGAGTTTTACATTTCTTCTCTTGTTTTATGTCATAATCAGTTTTTGGCAAATCTCCTTTTATATGTTTTTCAACTTCTAAAAACATACGAGAAGATGCGGTTTCAGTTAATAATAATGTACTTGCGTCTGTATCCATTTTATCTGAATAAATTATTTTATTTGGTTTATTATTTATTTTTAATAAGTAATTACTAAAATGTGATACATTTTTATAAGAGTATGATGTATTTTCCATAATATTTATATTATTTTAATTCAATTTATTATTTAATATCTTCACAACAGACTTATATATATTTTCTCTTGACATAAATCTGTAATCTTGTTTTTCATAATCTTTTTTCCATTTATTATTTTGTTTTATAGTTTGTTTTGCACTACATTCTATTTTGATTGCTTCAGTAAATTTTTTTACAAATTTTTCATTATTTTTAACTAAGTCTTCCATTGCCATTTTATCAGTTTGTATATCATTTAATAATCTTATACATTTTTGTTTAACAATTAACATATCATCAATATCAATATAATAATTATGTTGTGAATGAACATTATAATATAAATTTTTGTTTTTTCCATAAATAGTATTATCATTTAGACCAACAAAAATAATTGGTTTCTTTTGTTTATTTACATAACTATCAATATATAATTGATATTTGTTTTCATCAATATAGGTCCATTTTTTATTGCCATAAAATTCTTTTATAAATTCATCTCTTAAAATATCTAAATCTTTTACAACAATTTTACTTTTAAATTGTTCTTTTAGTTTGTTACCTAATGTAGTTTTACCAGAACCTGATGCACCTGAAATATGAATGATAAGTGTTTCCATATATTATATTATAATATATAAATTTAATTATAATTATATCAATTGTGATTAAACCTATCTCTAAATAAATGTTTAATATCTTTTGTTGTTAAAGATTCATAATAATTCCAATCACTATCTTTCTATTCCTTCCCTTTTTTTTCTCCTATAATAAATTTTTTCATAATTTCATTATTAATAATAAATGCTTTGATGATTATTTTATTATTTAAATAAGCTTTTGCTAATAAGCATAAATGCGAAATATACCATAACAGAGACAAGAACGCTGTGCAAAATATGTTAAAAATAGTAAAATCTATATTTAACACTGGTAAAAGACCAGAAGTATTTTGTCGCAGTAGTTAAGACTTCATACACATTTCACGATGTGTTATAACCAAATTTTTACATATTTGTATATTTTTTTGTCGTTAAGTCGGCGTTTTAAATGTGCAAAGGTGTAAAACATTTTATTTAAAAAAGAGTAAATTATAAATGAATAAATTAAGTTATTCATTTGTAATTTTCAATTTTTTAAATAAAATGGTAAATTATAAATTAAGTTATTCATTTATAATTTTCAATTTTTTATTCATTTATAATTTTTTATAAAAATAAAAATTATAACAATTTTTAATAAAATAATATAATATAATATATATAATGAATTTAATATGGATATTATTAATTTTATTAATTTGTGTAGTATTATTTTTATCCTTACCATTAGAATGTAATATACAAGAGGGATTTTATACTGATTATGGATTTTATAAACAATATTGTCCATCATGTGGATGGAGATCAAGAATGTCATGTTCAAAATGTACAAATTGTGGTTATTGTGTAACACCAAATGGAACTGGTGAATGTGTTCCAGGTGACGCAGCTGGACCATATTTTAGATCGGATTGTATTGGTTGGGAATATTCAAGACCTAATAGTTATTATCCATACCATAATATATTTCCTGTAATACAATTTAGATCATTTTATCCTTATTACAATTATAATTTAAGAAAACGATGGACAAAAGATCGTCATGGAACAAGACCATATCCAAAAAAAAATTGAAAAAATAACATATTATAATATTCATTAAAAAAATAAAATAGTTTAAAGAACATGGCGATTCTGCATGATAGTGGTGAATCCATTCGTGGTTTTAATGGTGGTAAGATGTCTCATGTATTCAAGCAAAACCCTCAAGATGGTAGATTTACTTACACAAGTAAGTTTTATAGTGATCATGCTCAGGAAGCATTTATGTATGGCAATTTTATGCTAAAGGTTGATGGAGAATGTTGTTGTCTATTCAAACACTATGATGAAGAGACAAAAACTTGGTATTGGAAGTTTTACCAGCGGTATGATGCGGGAGAAAAGTATGAGGGTAAGTCAGAGACTGAACTCCCAGGTTCTCCACTTCCAGATGGTAAGAATCCTAATGAATATGATCAAGGAGGTAAGAAACACATTTATCGTTTTGTAGTGTATCAGGCAATTGGAAAGAAGCAAACTAAATTCCTACAAGACACACTTAAGGCAATTGATTTTGGAGTTAAAAATGGTTATCTACCTGATCCTAATAGTGAAAATTGTCCTAATGCAATTACATGTGAATGGGTAGGACTTATTCATCAAAGTAATGTTGATGGTTTTTCATTTGAACATGGACTAGTCCCCCATACAGAGTTTTTCTGTCCATGCATTCCTCTATCGTCATATGAGGAATTTGTTAATTTTGTTAAAACACATTGTATTGAAGGTGTAATTGTTGTTCATCCAGATGGAACACGTTACAAACTTCGTAGTGATTGTATTCCTGAGTTCAAGAGTACTCCATGGTACACAAAGACATGGAAGAAAGACAAGAAAACACGAGTTACCACAATTAGTCCTAAGGCTCTTGGACCAGATGGACTATATGTGTGGGATTCTGATACTGAACAATGGAAAAAATCCTGATTATACATTTACTAAAATTTGATAAAAATTATATAATACTAATAAAATATTAATATTATATAATGACATCTTCAAATAATATACTTTTTATAGATATTGAAACTATTGGATTACCAAACAGAATATCATTTAGTGAATATTATAGTCCTATAGAAATAACTCATTATGATAGTTCAAGAATAATTGAAATAGGATATATTATATGTAATAATACTGAAATAATTAAAAAAGTAGATAATTTAATAAAACCAAATAACTTTACAATAAATAATACAAATATACACGGAATAACACATGAACAAGCAGAAAATGAAGGAAAATCTATTTCAGATGTATTAGATATATTATATAATGATTTAGATTTAGTTGAAACAGTTATATCTCATAATTCATTATTTGATATAAATATTATCCTATCAGAATGTCATAGAATTAATCATAAATTATTCAATAAACTAAATTCAAAAATAATTAAATGTACAATGAAATTAGGTAAGGAATTTATGAAATCTGAAAAATATCCTAAATTAACTGAATTATATAAATTTATTTTTAATCAAGAAATAATACAAGAACATAGAGCATTATCTGATTCTATTATTTGTAAAGACTGTTATTATTTTATAATTAAAAAAAATGAAAACTCTTTATAATATTTATTATATAAATTAATTATAAAGATGAAAAAAGAAGAATTGAGAAAATATTTATATGAATTAATTGATGAAGAATTAGATAAAAAATATATTAAAGATAATAATCAACCTATTAAAGAATATATAAATTTACAAGGAATTAAAACAAAAGAAATAATATCTGAATTAGATGATAATAATTATATATTAGTTGATGATTTAGATAATATTAATGAATTAGATAAAAAAGATAAAGATGTACTAAAAATGCAAAATAATTTATATTATTATAAAAATACAATAAAAAAAATTAAAACAATTTCAACAATTGGTGGATTAGCATCTGGAATATTACAAACTGGTCGTTTATTTATTTGGATTTAACATTACATAATTCTTTTAAATCTACTGCATTATAATTTATAGATTTTAATATTTTTCCTGTTGATTTATTATATACTACCCAATATTTATTATTGTGTGATTTTCTATATGATGGAGTATCATATGGTAATGCATTATTTTTATATTGTTCTTCATACCATTTTACTGTATTTTTAGCCTCATCTTCTGTTTTACATAATTTTGACATATTAGATTCATGAACTAAATTAAATGCTTTATCTAAATCTATTCCTATTGATGAACCCATACCATATACTACATATAATATATCCGCTAAAGCATCTACTGTCTCCACATAATCTTTATTCTTAACTGCTTCCTCTAATTCTTTTACCTCTTCTCTTATTAAATTCATTCTTAATTCTACTAATTTCTTATCTTCATCAAATATATTTACTTGTGGTTTATCAAATATTTTTACTCCAAATTGTCTATTGAAATCTACTACCTTCTCAAAATTTGTCTCACTCATTTTTTATTATTATTAATATCCTTACTTTTTTATTATTTTCTGGTTCAATTTTTTTAAATAAAATAGTTTAATTATAAAATAATTTGATTCTCAAATTATTTTATAATTAAACTATTTTATTTAAAAAAAGAAGTAAATAATTAATATATTATTTTGTTAGAATATATTAGTTATTTTCAATTTTTTTAAATAAACTATTTTATTTAAAAAAAGAAGTAAATAAGTAATATATTATTTTGTTAGAATATATTAAATATTAAAAAAATTTAATATTTAATTTAGATAATTAGCAAAACACAAATGTGTAGATCTATTAAACATAAAATGTTCTTTAAGATGGAAAGAGAATAATGATAAAATATCAGATTTATTAGATTTAATATTAATAAAAGGAAGATTAATAAATTTAGAGAATTTTGACATATAATCATCATATAAACTACCAGAAAAATACATTTTACGAGAAACAGCATTATACATATCTTCTCCTCCAATAACTTCTTGTAAATCATTTTCAATTAATCTATTAGAATATACAGCATCTTCTCCAGATTCTTTACAAACTGCTTTCAAAAATAATATATTATCAGCCATTGGAATTAATTTACTAATAATTTCAAATGGTTCTCGTTTATAATCTCCATTTAAACCACATACTTCTACAATTTTTCCATCATTTGCCCATTTATCACAAAAAATATCAGCATCTTTATAAAATTGTATTTCATCAATACAAATAACATCATAATCTTTAATAAATTTATCTAATTCATATAACATACTGGAAACAATAGCATCAATTTTAATTCCATCATGAGTGATTACACATTTATTATCATACCGAGTATCAAATTTATATTTTATCATAATACATTTCTTTCCACCAATTTGATATCTTTTATATCTGGAAATTAAAGTTGATGTTTTAGAACTAAACATACATCCTAGTATTATATTTAATTCTCCAAATTTTTTATTTGCCATTATAAATAATATAATTTTTTTTTTAAATTATTTTTTAAAAATTTGATAAAAAAAAAGAATATTAATATATATTATTATTATTATTATAATGTCATATCAATATATTTTAAAAAGTGATAATCCAGATAAAAATATAGAATATTTCTGGTTAAATTTTAAGGGTACAATAAGTTCATTTTTAGATGTTGAACAAAAGAAAGAAATAGAGATATTATCAAAAAATTTAAATAAATTACAATTAGAAAAGAAATATATAGAAATAGAAGAATTTATAATGCATCATTTAGAGAAAATAGGATATGAAATAATGAGACAAGATAATTATTATAAAGCAAATTTATTAGAGACAAATATTAAAAGGTGGAAGAAAATAAGTTCAAAGGATATCACATCAAATAATAATAAGTTTTATAATATATTTAAATTATATATGACATTTAGAAATAGAGACAATGAGAATAAACAAGAAATTATTAATAAAATAAAAGAATATAGTCAATCTTTTAATGACACATTATTATATGATATAATGAATATTGCAATTAAAAATGAGTTAATTGCAGTAATAGATAGATTTAAATATATATTAGATTTAAGTATTTTTATAAAAGATGAAAATTTAAATTCACATCAAAATTATTCTAATATCAGAAGTCAAAAACTTATTAAATTACTTAAACCATATTTATACTAATTATTAAAAAATAATATTTAATTATTTTTTTCTAATAAGATATTGTATTTATCAATATATTTTTTATTTAAAAAATTAATAATATCAAGAAATAATTTTGCAGTTTCATCATCTAATTTAGATTTAGGTATATTATGAATTTTATCTAAATAAAGATATAAAATATAGAAACATAAATAATTATCCCAAATATTTTTAATATTATATTTTTTCATAATTTTTTTAAATCTTGACAAATTAGTATTATTTCTAATAAAACAATTAAAATACGCCATTCTTTCATCATGTTCAACATTATCATAATCAACTAATTTATTATAATCATTAGTTAATAATCTAACTTCAGTAGATATAGGAGCATATGGTTGAAGATAAATAGTTCCTTTAATATATTTACTTATACCAGGTCTATAAGGTAATCTAAATTTTAAATAAGCATATTTAGGTTTAATAATTTGAACCCATTTTAATTGTTTATTATTATCATTTTCAATTATATTATCTATTTTATTTTCAAGTTCAGTATTACTCTCATCAGTTTGATATTTTGCAATATCTAAATTTCTAATATCTGATATAAATAATATATTATTTCCCTCTTTTTTATATTCATATGCATCATCATTTGTAAAAAAATTATTATATATTTTAATATTTGGTCTCATTTCTAATTTAAATCTACCTGGATCCCATAAATCAAATTGTAAAAATGGAAACATATCTGCTAATTTTGATATATGATAACCTTCAGCAGCCCCAACATATAAAACTTTATTTCCTTTTTCTGCCTTTTTAGTTAAAAATAAAATTTCAGACATTAATAATTTTAATTGTCCAAGATGTAATTTTTTTGAAACACAAATATTTTCTTGTATTTTACTATATGGAATTCGTTCAGTTAATTGAGAATATTTATAAATAAACATATTTATAAATAAATTATATAATTTATTTATAAATTTATTTTATAATAACTCCATTATCTATTTTATTTTGACTAATTAATAATTGTTTATATAAATCCATTATTTCTTGTTCTGTTTTATTTGGATGTTCTCTACACCACTCTGCCCAATTATATAATATTGATGGTATAAATTTAATTTCATATGTTGTTCCAAATTCTGTTAATCCTACCATACTTATTATTTTACCATCAATTATTCTCTTTTCTTTTAATCTTAAATCATCTCTATGTAAATGGATTCTATAATTTTGAATTATTTTTGCTAATGTATGTAAATTAGTTGTCCATGGATTAATTATTGAAAATGATATAATATCATTAAATGAATGTCTTAAATTAAATCTATTTCCATTTGCAATTACTCTATTAAACATAGTATTTTTAAATTCTTCTGGAGTCATTAATTTTGATACTAATTGAACATTATATCCAAATTTATCAATTATTTCTTTTATTAAACTCTCTAATCTTCTAAATATTTCTTCATGATTTAATATAAATCTAAACCAATCAATATCTGGATATTTAAATGCTTCACATTGAGCATCATTTAATGTTTTAAATGTTAATACTTCATAGTTTCTTAAATTTTCATCTTGCCAATTACCTACTAATAATGGAGAATCTGGAAATATTTTTAAATTTGGTGTTATTAATACTTGATATCCATCTTCAAATTTTCTTATTCTATTCATTATATCTATTATATATATTATTTTTCTATGATGTTCATATTTTAAGTTTTATTTATTATAAATAAAATCATAATTATACATATATTATATTTATTATCCATCCAAAATTTGATAATTCATTAATTATTTCATTTTTAGGATAAATATTATTATAAACTTCATTAGGTATCCATGAAAAAATCTCTACATGATTTGTTGGATCATATTTATTAAATATTGATACTTCATATATTTGTGAATCATATTCAATATAATTTCTTGGAAAATCAACTGAATAAATTGATAATATTTTTCTAAATTCATTTAAATATCTCATACATTCTTCAAATTTTTTAATTAAATCTATATTATTTTGACTATATACTGGATGCCAACTATATTTAGTAATATATGTCATTAATTTATTTTAATCTATATATGAAAATACAATTATTAATATTTTCAATTTTTTATTAATAAATAAAAAATAATATAATATAATATTTACTTTTTAATTCCAAAAGTTCTATCAAAATCTATACCATATTTTGTATAATCATTTAGAACATCTAAATTATCTCTTTTATAACATCCTCCAATCTTAAAATCTCTATTTGGATTAAAGAATTTATATAATTGTTCATCATTTATATTCTTTTTATTATTTTGATGTTTTAAAATAATATCTGCAATAATATTAGCAGTTAATTCTTTAATTTCAGAAGATAACATATTACCAGATGAATACTCATTTGCTATTTTTTCAAGTTCTTCATCAGATTCAATAAAATATGTTAAATATTGATAACATATATCAACTTTTATATCTGCACCATATTTACGATGTTCTTCTAATGTATCTTTTCCTCCAGAATAAGCATATTTTTTAATTGTTTTTTTAATTTGTTCAACATTAATATCAAGAAACAGTGTTGTATTTTCACCAGTAGTTGAACTCATTTTACCACTTGATTGTTTTAAATCAGGTAAAAATTCAGAATGAATAACTGCTGGTTTAGGACACTCAAGTTCATGGGCTAAATCTCTTGCCATTCTAAAATAGGGGGCTTGATCAATTGCCATTGGAACTAAACATCTAATATCACCACCATTATATTTTGATGATAATTTTTTAAGAATGTTCTTTAAATGTGTTCTAACACTATCTGGAACATTATCATTATTTAATTCATTCTTTATAGCATTACAAAAAATGTCATTGAAACTTGTACAATATGCTGGTCCACACTGGAATACAGGCCACATAACTTGTCCCACTGAATTTGATGATTCTTTTCCATCATAATGTTCAATTAATTTTTTATATACTTCTAATTTATTTTCATCCTGTTCTACATTTAATTGTGATTTACATAAATCTATAACATGTTGATTTATTGTTTCTCCTAATCCGTATGTAGATCTTATTTGATTTACTGTAGTTGCTTTCATTAATAATACATTATTAAAATATAAATATCCAGAATTATATTCTAAATTAGAAAATATAAATGTTTTGTCTGGATCAAATCCACATGCTATAATATCTTTTGCATTTTTATAACTTAATTCTCTGTATTTATTTAAATCTTTTGGTTTTGATCCATCTTTAAATAAGAATTTCTCATCATCTGACATTTGAATTATAACAATACAATTTAATGCATCTTGTAAATATTTTGTAAAAATAAATGGAATCATATGACCTAAATGCATAGACTCAGAACTAGGACCACGACCAGTATAAATATATACTGGTTTTCCTTGTTCTACATCATCTAATATTAATTCTAAATCTTGATGAGAAAATACTAAACCTCTTCTTAAAAAATGATGTGCTTTTGTCTTTGTTACTCTTTCCCATCTTTCTATTAAACTTCCAGTAATTGCATGTGTACCAAATTTATTTATTTGTGTCATATAATCTACTTTTCCTTTAACTTCCCATGGAGTTAATTTACTTTCTTCTGTCATTTTGGATAATAATTAAATATATATTTATCTTTTTAATATATTATATTTTCAATTTTTTTAATATAAATAAATTAAAAATATAATATATTATTTGTAATAAAATTGTTTTATGTATAATAATGCCAAAGAAGCCACATAACTATAAATACAATAATATAATATATATTGTAATTGTAATAATTTTTATTTTCATATTTAATATAATTTTTGTTTGTAGATTTTATTATTGAATTTGCAAAATCTACTGGTGAAGTTCCTCCTGATCCTTTTTCTCCATGTGCATTGTTATTATTAGTTTTTGGAATTTGATTAATAATATATTTATGTATTAATGATAAATGTGCAGTGCGAAATGATTTTAAATTACTTAATGCTTTATTATAATTATCTATTAAATTTTTATCATTTGATAAATTTACATAATTATGTACATTAAACATATTATCTTTAACATATTTTATAAAATTTCTATGTTTTTCTGGCATATAATCTAACATCATTGTTAAATATTTCTGTGTATGATCATCATGTTTTATTGATAAAAATTGATCAATTACTGGAAGTAATGTTGATTGTGCAGCTGAACCCCCTATATAATCAAATTTTATTTCAAGAAAATCTTTAACAGTTATACCATTTGGAAGATTATCATTTCTTGAACCTGATAAATATATCCGTAAATGATTAAAAAAGAAATGTGGATCACAATTAAGTTCCATTTTCTTTATAATTTTATAATTGTTTAACATACATTCATTTATACATTTAAAACAGTATAACATATTATCATTTATATTATTATAATTATTATTTTTAATATTTTCAATTAAATCATATATTGATTTAAGAATAAGATAAGAATTTCCTTCAATAACAATCATTATTTTATAAAACCATTTTTCAGATATATCTCCTGTCATTGTTGAAATTACATCAATATTATCTAAACTAAATTCATTTTCATTTTTAATATATTTCCAATTATATAGATCAACAGCAGCGTGTGTTAATGATGGATTTATTCCTAAATATTTACTAGTATCAAAAAATATTTTACCTAATATAGATGGTAATATACTATAGTTAGATGCATCATTAACTCCTGAACACCATATATATCTATTAATTGTCATTGATAAAAATGAATACATTTTTTTAATTTCAGTTATTGATAAATCATTTATATTATCTCTATCATAATTGTATTCTGGTAGTTCATTAATTAAATTTCTAAATTGTATTGAATCTGATTTAGTTTCATCTAAATTATTATAAATATTTTGAAAATATATAAATTTATTAGGAAGTTTTTCCATACATTTTTCTTCTAAAAATCCTTTAGATGAAATATTAAATTTATCATCCATTGTTTTTTTAATATTATGATAATATTACATTTACAATTTATTTTATTTTCAATTTTTTAATCTTTATAAATTTTTAGTAATTTTTTTGTTGCATTTTCCCATGTATATTTTTTCCCAAATTTTATACAATCATTTATTAATTCTTTATTATTATATGTATATTCTATTGCTTTTATAAATTCATTATCAGATTTAAATCTTGTATTTCTAAATTTTTTTTTATATAATTGATCAAATACTTTACATTTTGGATAAATAATTGGTGTTCCACATGCTAATGATTCTAATAAAGTAATACAAAAAGTTTCAGTTAATGAATATGTTATAAATGCTTGATATTTTTTATAATAATTACCAAGTTTATTATTTTCAATATAACCTAAAAAATTAATATTTTTAATATTATTTTTTTTAACATAATTTAATAAATTATCTTTTTCAGGTCCATCACCAATTATATCTAATGTATAATCATCTAATAAATTAAATAAATCCAACATTTTATAACAATTCTTTTCTTTTGCTAATCTACCTACATATATTAATTTTTTATTTCTTGATTTTTTTTTAGATATATTATTTCCATTAAATATTGTATAATCTATACCTGTTGGTATAATTTCTACATTTGGTAAATATTCTAATAATTCTGGATATATTGTTGGTGATAATATCTTATTTGCATATATATTTTGAGGTTCAAATACTGTTGTTCTAATAATATTACTCATAATTGTTCTAAAAATATTATTTTCAAAATAATTATCAATACATTTAGGAGATACATGATTTGATACAACTATATTTTTTGTAAAGTTTTTAGATATTGGTAACACTAATAAAGAACATATTTGTGGTGGAGATACTATATGTATAGTATCATATTTTTCCGTAATAATTGATTTAATTAATTCTATATTTGGTAATGTAAAATAATTATCTTCATAAAATATATTTTTTATTGTTGGTAATATATAATCTGCATTTGAATTTTCTGGTCCAAATACATGAACAATGTGACCAAATTTTTTTAAATATTTTACATAATTATTTATTCTAATTGCTATACCATTTATTTGATTACCATAATATTCTGTTATAATTAATATTTTCATATAATATTTTATTTAACAAAATAAAATATTTTTATGATATCCATAATTCTGGTGTTATATTATTATATATTTCTTTACAATATACTTCAAAATCATTATATTCTTCAGATTTAAATATTTTTCCTAATTTAACTATTAATACTATATCATCAAATATCTCTAAAAATTTATTTAAATTTGTTTTATCTTCTTTTTCTACACCAATATCTTTATTATATATCAATGTCATTGTTTGTATTGGTATATTATTATCATATGCTAATTTTAATACTCCTTTTTTAAATGGTTTGCATATTTTCCCACATTTTTGACTAGTTCCTTCTGGAAAAATTAATATATTATATCCTCTGTTGTATTCATTTATTATTTTATTTTTCACTTCAATACCACTTTCAAAATCATCTCTTTTATATTTAATATATTGAGGATTATAAAAAGCCCAATTATAACTATATTTTAATATAGAAACCTCACTTCCTAAATTATCTTTAACTATAAATCTAAATTTTTTACAAATAAATGGATATATATCAAAAATATGATTATGATTAGATATATATATCATATTTTCTTTATTTAATTTTCTATTAAATACTATTCTTAATCCAATAATTTTTATAATTAATTGTTCAATATATCCAGTTATTCTATCTAAAAAACTATTATTATAATACTTATATAACAAACATGCCAATCCATATATATAATGTACTTTAATTAATAATAACAATTTTAATAATTTTAATATCATTATTAAATTTAATGTAATTATTATTTATATTAAATTTAATAATTAATAATACTTAATATTTTTTTTGAAAACAATAATGATATAAATAAAAATGCTAAATTATATTTACCAACTATTATTATTTCATCATATTTTCCTATATTTTTTTCAAAATATTCATTTATTTTTTTATTTTTAGTTATTCTATCATTTATAAAATTTGTTAATTCTATTGCTCCATCTTCTATATTTGCATTTTTAACTATGAATGTATTTTCATTAAATTCTGATTTATTACTTAGACATATTTCTTTTTTATATTTTTCAAATAATAATTTAGCATATTTTTTATGATAATCTTTTATTGATATATTATATATAAAATTAGGATATAAATCATATATATATTTTGATAATATATTAACTGCTGATGATGAATTTCCTATATCAGTTATTATTATGTTTTTAAATATATTATAATTGTGTAATGGTAATGTATTTATAATACTTAGTTTTTTTTGTATTCCATATCCTTTATATTCTTTAATTATCATATATAATCCTAAATGATATACATTTGATTCTAATTTTATTATACAATTAAATGCAATTGGTTTGTTTGAATTATATAATATTAAAATAATTTTATTATTAAATATATTTTTATTTATTGGATTTTTTTTTAAATAATCATAATTTAATATTGAATCAATTGAATTTATACATATTTCTTTCAAATCATTTTGAATTTGTTCTAAATTTAACTTATTTATATTATTTTCTGTTATATTATATCTTTTGTATGTTATTTTTCCAATAGTAATTGGAAATCCATCATTTAATATTCTATTTATTTTATTTTTTAATATTATATAAAATATACTACTGAAACTTATTATTCCTAATAATAAAAATATTATCATATAATATTTTTATCATAAATACTTTATATTATTTATTATTCATCAACATAATAATAATATTCCTTATCAACAAATTCATCATATACTGGATCTAATGTATCTTCAACCCATTTTCCAAATTTATTAAAATATAATCTTTTATTATTATTTGGATAATATTTACTTATTTCTACTGAAAATTTATCATTTGGTAATTTAAAAAATCTCCATCTAAATTCACATTTACAGTTTTTTAATAATTTTTCATTTCTTTTATTTAAATATCCATCTGGAATATTATTAATTATATCAGTATAAGTTAATTTTCCTGATACATCATTTGTATTAACAGCATCATGAGATAAAAATATATTAGTTGTCATTATATTATATTATATTATAAGTTATTATATTATTTTATTAAACATAAAATATTAATTTATATATATGAATAATTTAGATGCTTTAATATTTGCTTCATCAAAATTTAATATAGATAAAGATAATTGGACTAAGTTATGTAATGCTAATAAATTTTCAAGTATAAGTCAATCTTGTATATCTTTTGATGATGATGTCAAAAATTTTAATAATATACTTGATAAAACAACTCTTAAACGTGCTTGTTGTCTTAAAAAAGAAAATGCATTAGACAATACTATGTATGAAATTGATGTTAGAATTCCGATACCAACTGATTATAAAGTAGATACAACTACTAATAAAGGAATTTTAGAAAATAAATATGGTTATATAGATAAAACAATTTTAGTTCCTAAACAGATGTGTAATACATTAACATTATCAGAAGAATATTGTAATAATTTTTATAAAATATATTGTTTAAATGCATTAGATGAATATAAAAGAGGAAATAATGGAAAATTTGATTCAATAGAATTTCAAAATTTTAAAAATGAATGTTCATGTTATGGAGATATTCCACCTGAAATAACTAATATTGTTCCTGGTATTCCTCCTAAATGTGTATTACCTGGTTGTGATATAAGTGGTGATGTTTATGTAGATCCAATTTCTAAAAAATCAGATTGTGATATAACTATATGTCAAGCAATTATAAATGAAAAAGATATATCAGCAGGTGGTGATACTGGTATAGTAAATAAAATAACTCAGAAATGTGGTCAAAATTCATCAGGTGGTGATTCTGGTAATGGGGGAAATACTACTACTTCTAATTTACCATATTATTTATCAATAAGTGGTAGTTTAATTGGTTTAATAATTGTAGTTATTGTTATATTTTTAGTAATATCATATTTTATATATAAGTATTAAATATAAATTAATTTTTATTTGGTGTAGGTATAACTGGTATCCATGGTCCATCTCTACAATTAGTACATACACAAATACCAGTTTGTCCTTCAGTACAATATCCAGTTTTACAGTGTTTAAATATACATGATGCTATACATATTATTCTTCCATTTCTACACATATGAGCATTAACATTAACTATTATCATAAAAATTATAGCAATACCAATAAATTGTTTCATGTTTTTAATTTGATAAATAAAATACTATTTTATATATTTAAAAATCAATTTTTATTTTCCTGGCATAGGTGGTTTCCATGGTCCTTTTTCACAACGAGAACACACGCAAATTCCATCATCTCCATTTGGACAATAACCAGTAGCACAATTTTGACTTACACATGACATTGCACATGCAATTCTTCCGTATCTGCATGAACCTGCATTAACATTAACTATTATCATAAAAATTATAGCAATCCCAAATAGTTGTTTCATATTTACTTTTATTAATTATAAAAGTAAATATAATATATAAAATATAAATCAATTTTTTTTATTGAAACATTTGTTCATGAGTATAAACTGTAGAATCATTATCAGTTAATTCAATGAATAGATCAACTCTACCAGGACGCATAAACGAATAATATCGTCTATCTTTTTTAATTAAATCACGAGGATTAGATTCCATTGTATAGATTGCTAATACATTATCTTTATCACCAATAGCATCAAGTAAATTATGAAAATCAACTGGATTTCTTGAATGTTGTAATCTATGATCATATGGTTCTTTATCATCATAAACTTTGTCATAAATTTTATCCATTTCATTAATAATCATAATAACTGGTTTAGTATCAACTGCTAAACTTAATACACGCTCAGGAATATTAAATCCAATAATTGATGGGTCTACACTTTCAAATAATGTTGTATCTATATTATAATTTTTATTTAATCTATTAGCAATAAGTCTTCCAACATATGTTTTTCCAACACCTGGTTTCCCAAATAATATTATCTTTCTATTTCTATTTTTTGAATTAATCCACTCAGTTGTTGATGTATCTATTACATTTATTTGATTATTTTTTACTGTTTCGCAACTAATTTCTCTCTGTTTTAGTTCAGGTGGATCTTTTGATGAATCAATATATATTGCAAATAACTTATTATCTTTTCTAACAAATTCACTAAATATATTACAAAAATCTTCAAAATCTTGTTCATATTTAAAATATAGTATATATTTAATAATTTCTTTTTGATTAACTGTAAATTTTATTTTACGAATAAGTATAGAATATTTCTTTTTGTTTGTATAATATTTATAAAATCCAACATCTGGTATTTTTTTATTATTATACGCATATTGGAATGCTTTTACTTCACAATATTTTATAACAAATTCATCAAATTTATTTATATATGTATCATCTAATATAATCTTTTTATCATACTGCCATTTATACCACCAATCATCATTATATTTATCATCATTTGATTGATGTGTAAAATACATTTGAAATAATCCCACTGCTATTGCACATCCTGAAAGAATACATGTTATAACTATAGCTGCAGTACTCGCAGGTTCAGGCATTTTTATTAATATTTTTATTAACTTATCAATATATTATTATTTCAATTTTTTAATAATAATAATAATTATTATTATTAAAAAATAAGTAATAATATATTATAATTTTATTTATTATCTATATAATTTTTAATAATTTCTTTTTAAATTATTTTTACCTTTTTCAATTAAATCGGTTGTCTTATCAATTAAATATTTTTCAGTATTAAATTGCTTTATTTTTATAATTAATATAATACATCCAGTCATAATCATAGAATTAATTATAGGAACTAATAGCATATTTATTTTAATTAATAATATGTATATTAAAATAATATTATTTCAATTTTTAATAAATTAATATATTATTAGAATTCAATTTTAACATTAACATTAACACCATGATCTCCCCCTTGAGTATAGCCTCCAACACCAACAGAGGTTGCTGGATTAGGACGATGAGTTACATCAACTCCTGCACCATAAGAACTTGGACCACCAATAGTTCCATAATGGGAAAATGATGGTGTTATATCAGTTTTACCATCTGGAGTTGTAAAAGTACCACTAAATTGAGAACCACCAGATAAATCACGGGGACTGTTACCAGAATAATGAAAGTTGGGACGATTGAATTGGAAAGACATTTTACTTGCTATTTTGTAATTAATAAGATTATAATAATACAATATATTTAGAAATCAATTTTTTTAATAAATATAATGAGTTATAATATATATAATTTAATTAAAAATAAATAAAAATATTAATTAAAATATATGTCAAAACATTCATTTTCAACATCAATAGTTCCGTTAAGTCATCCAAGTAGAGTACATACAACATCTAATAATTTTATACCATTAACACCATCACATAGTTCTTTTCAAAATTTAGGTGTTCCAATATCAAATATTTATACAAATACACCAATGCAATCATTACATGTACCAACTAATTTATTACATAATAATTTATCAAATCAACCAACTTCATCAACATCACCAACTTATGATTATAATTTTTATGCTCCTCCACATCAAGATACTGATAATAATATTACAGTTCCATTAGTTTATCCTATTTTTGGTATAAGTAATTGTTCAATTAGTTGTTTAATTATATTATTATTTATTTTATTTGCTTATCATATTTCTAATTCTAATAAATAATATCTTAATTATAAATAAATATGAATTTATTTATAATTTTAATTATACTAATTTTTGTTTATTTTCTAATATATAAATTTAATTTTAATGAAGGTTTTACTAATCCTGAAAATATAAAAAAAATAACATTAAAAACAACTATTAATGGTAAATTATATTATTTAGGTATTTCAGATATTAAAAATTGTATAAATTATGATAATAATTATGAAGGATGTTCTAAATATAATGTAATATTATATGAAACAAAAAATAAATATACAACTATGAATTTACAAAAAATAGGAGATAAATATATATTATTTAATGATTATAATAAGAAATTAGTATTAACTCATAAAATGAGAGATATAAATTTTGATTGTTTATGTTTTGAAAATTTATCTGATTTAACCAATGCATATTTTACAATGGAATCAAATAATTTGAATCATAATAATATAATATTTAATAATAAATATTTAGGATTATGTATAGGTCCATTTTCAAAATGTAATCAAAGTAATAATTTATATCATACATTATGTTTATATACTGATAAATTAAAATCAATATATTTTGAAATAGAAGAAGAATTAGAGAAAAAATGTATATTATATAAATATAATACCAAATAATATTTTTATATAAACTATTATTTAAAAACAAAAATAATAGTTTATATAAAAATATCTAAAAGATAAATATAATGGGTCATGCAAAATCTAAAATAAGAAATGATATACAAAAAAAAATAGTAAATCAAAGTGATTTAAATGTTTTAAATCAAATGATATGTCAAACTACATTTAATTCAACACAAAAATCAAGTCAAATATGTAGTCAAGTTGGTGAATGTTCTCAATCATTTACTATATCAAATGTAAAAGCAAAAGGTAATATAACAATACATGGGAATCAAACACAAAATCTAACAGTTAATTATAATTGTATTCAAACAGATACATTTAATCAAACAGTGTCAAATGATATTAGTAATAAATTATATTCTGAAATGACGAATAATTTAACTGCTGATATAATGACACAATTAGAAAATACTTTAAAAACAAAAGCAAAAACAGGTTGGGGTAGTATGTTCCCTGCTACTGCTGATTCTGCTATAAATCAAAAAGTTAATGACTATATTCAAAATAATAGTGATGTTAATATTAAAAATTTACTCAAAATTAGAACATTTTATAATATATTAATTAGTAGTTTTAGTAATGCATTACAAAAAACTGGTTGTAATCAAATTGCAAATTGGACAAATATTCAATCTACTAATGGTAGTATTGATTTATCTGATTTCCAATCTCAATCTGTTAATATCGTTGCTAAAGTTATTCAACAAACTCAAATGGATACTAAATTAACTAATGATATTACTAATGATTTAGATTTAACTGTAAATAATGATGCACAGGTTAAAGATGGAACTTCTACAATAAATTATGATGATACCTCTGCTACTTCAGAAGGTATTGATAAATTATTACAAGCAATATTTGGTCCAATTGAAGAATTACTTAAATTATTAGGTTTGGCTGGAACTGGTGTTAGTGTTATTAGTAGTTTATCTTCATTATGTTTTTGTTTTATTATTGTTTTATTAATTGTAGTTTCTTTTATTAAATAAATTAAATTAATATTATTAAATAATATAATTAAATGATGTATCATATAATGTATCATTTGGTACTGGATTTTTTGGTCTTGTTAGAGATATATCATTATCATTATCATCTTCATCATATATATTTGGATGATTAATTTTATTATAATTATCCATAATATCAATTGGTCCAATAATTTTCATGTTTTCTTTTTTTGCTGAAAATGCTGATGCATATGAATAATATGCTCCATATATTTTTCCATTTAATTGAGATTTATCAGGAACAGATACTGAATCTTCATATTCAATTACTAATAAATATATTTGTGATGGTATGATAGGTAATCTAATTGGTCGTGGTGTTATTGGTGGTATTCTTGGATATTGCATTGTATTTTTTTATTAAAATTATAATTGAACTCATATTATTTATTTTTTTCATTTTTTTTGGTTATTTATTTAATAATTATAAGATTATAATTATTAAATATCAACAATTTTAAGATTATTATTATTAGTAGAAGAAGATAAACTTCTAATTAATATAATAATTAATAATAAAATAGATAAACATATACACATAAATAAAACAATATTAAAATTTGAAAAAACATAATTAATATCTTTTATACCAGTATCTACATCTTTTATAATATTTCTTTCAATTAATTGAGTATTAGTTAATAATTTATTTAAATCTCTTTCTCCTAAATTAACTAAATTACTTAATTCTAATGGAATATCTCTATTAACAATATTAGATAAATCTCTATATAAATTATCTGCTGGATGTAATACAGGTTCTGGAACTATTTTAGATTTAGGTTGTAAAATTAAATTATCTGCTGGATGTAATATAGGTTCTGGAACTATTTTAGATTTAGGTTGTAAAATTAAATTATCTGCTGGATGTAATACAGGTTTAAGAGGACGAGGACAACCTCTTGTTCTTTTTACTTTTATAAAATTAGTTTTATCACATGGACATAATTTAGGTTGAGGATCACAACCACAATCACTGTTCATTGGTAATAAATCTTCTTCATTTGGTTTATTTACTGGTTCAATATAAGTCATATTATTAACTCTATTATTTTTACTATCTGCAATTATATCTGAAGTATCCGCACCAATTAAACCATTTGGTTGATATGTATAATTTTTATAATTTGGAACACAATTATAATCAATCATTAAATCAGAACCAATATTACCTAATGATTCATTATTAACAGTACAATGACTTTTATTTTGACAATATTTTGTTAAATTTTTTCTAATTAAATCTCTATTACATACACCAATATCTCTACAAATTAAATTTGCATTTTTAGCATCTATATAATATCCTGATGGACAATATAAATTATTATCTTCATCACTTAATACATCAACTGAATATTTTTGCATTATTATATAATTTCATTAGAAAAATATAATAAATTAATTAAAAAAAATGATTTAATAATTTATTATATATTATTAATTAATAATATATAAAATTAACTATGATAGTAATAATTGGTGGTGGAATAAGTGGTTTATATCTTGGGTATCAACTATTAAAAAGAAAGAAGGAATTTATAATATTAGAAAAATCTCCAGTAATTGGTGGAAAAGTAAAAACTCAATATATTGATGATACTAATTATATGGAATCTGGAGCAAGTATATTTCATAAACAACAATTATCACTAATTAATTTACTTGATGAATTAGAATTATCTGATAATATTATAGAATTATCAAAAGGTAGAACTTTATCATATCATTCTTATTATGGAGAAATACCTAATGGAGATGAAGTTGCATATGGTATATTATTAGAATTATTAAAATCTAATACTGATGATAAAATATCAATTGAAGAATTAATAAATAAAAATTTAGATAAAGAACAACAAGATTTTATAAAATGGGCATTATCTGGTTATGAAGAAATTAAACATATGAATGCATCTATTCAATATAGATCATTTAAACATGAGGAAAATATATGTATTCTTAAAGGAGGTTTAAGTCAAATAATTAATAAATTAGGTTTATTATTAAAAGAACATATATTTAAACAACATATAGTAACTAATATTAATAAAGTAGAAAAATATTATATATTAACAGTATCTAATCCAAATAAAAGTGGAATAGAAATAAAAGTAGAAAATGTAATATTAGCAACATCTTTTCCTCAAATAAGTAAAATAAAGTTTGATACAACACTTAATAGTTTAATTAATAATATAACAACAAAATTAATAAATATACCTACATTACGAGTATATGTATTATTTAAAAATGAACAAAAATGGTTAAATAATTATGAATATATAGTATCAGATTATAAATTTAGATGGTGTATAAAAATAAATAATAAATTAGCAATGATATCATATACAGATGGTCAAGATGCTGATTATTTAATTAAATTAGGTAAAGATGAAGGTATAAAATTAATTATTAAAGAAATATCAAAAATTTTCAATATAAATATTACATTAAATGATATTGAAAAATTATTTTGGTTTCAATGGAATGATTCGTTTGTAGTTTGGAAAGCAGATACAGATTGTAATTTTATAAAAAATTCAATAAAAATATCAGATAATTTTTATCAAGTATTTGGTCCAGATTCATCATCATGTGGTGAAAATACTGCATGGATTGAAGCCCATTTACGATCAGCAGATGAAGTATTAAAATTATTATAATAAAAATAATTTATATTTAAAATATTTTTATACTTTATAATTGAAAAAATAATAAATTAATTAATTATACACATTTTTTTTGATTTAATTGATGATAAAATAATATTATTTTCAGTTATATATAATCCAATTATGTAATTTATTACTAAATCCAAATTTTTATTTTCTTTAGTATTAACATCAAAATATCTTACTAATATTTGTTTATTATTTGAAATTTCATTTAATTTATCAATTATATCTTCTTTTGATATTTCAATATTTGCATAGTCATCACTTTTATTTCCTAATATAATATAATTATTACAGTTATTATCAATATAATTATTAATAGATTTAATTGTATTAAATTCTGTTAAATCTATTATAATAAGTTTAATATTAATCTGATTAATATCATCAGTAATATTATTTTTATAAAATTTTAGTTTAATATTATTATAAATATCAAATTTAGATGTTAATATATCAAACATATTAATTAATTCAAAAATAATAGAAGATTTACCAACATTATTATCTCCTAATACTAAAATATTTATAATATATTCTAATTCTTCCATATAAATATATTACGATTTTATAAATTAAATAATATATAATTTAGTAATAATATATAATTATATATATATAATTATATGTTATCAGTAAATTATATATTGAATAAAAACAATAAAATAAATAATAAAATAAACGAAGATAATTTAATAGGAGGATATTCAGATGTATCAGATATGGAATTACCAGAAACAGATTCAGAAAAATATTCATTACCAGATTCAGAAGGAAGTAATGAATTAATAAAACCAGATAATAAATATAATAATATTGATTTTATAGAAGAACATTATAAAAGAAAATATTATAAATATTTATCTAAAATAAAAAAAATAAAACAAAATAATAAGAATTAAAACAATAAGATAAATGAAATTATAATTATAATCAAAACCTTCAAGTAAATTATTATAATAATTATTATATAACATATATTCATCAACAGTATTTTGAATATCTTTAAAATTAATTTTATTTCCCATTCTATTTCCAATATGATCAAATAATCCTGCATCAATTATTTTATCAAACATTTTTCTATTTACTTTCATATTATTTTTAATTAAATAATTAAATAAATCAGTTCTAATTTGTTTAATTTGATTATTTTTTATTTCAACAACTTTATTATTAGGATAACCATTTTGACATAACCAATTAACTTCATCCATACATCTTTGATATAATTGACTGTTTTTTGGATAATTATTCCAACATTCTCGTGATCTTATTTTTATACAAATATTTTTATCTATTTTTGGATTAGTATTTAATCTATATACTGGATGTTTTATTAAATAATTATAATAACTCTTTGATATACAATCTCTTATAAATTTAAAACATCTATCTTTTGTTAATTTATTTAATTTATATCCTTGTCTTACTTTAAATGTTGTATATTCACTAAAATCTTTAATACATCCATTTTTATCTGTAATATCTCTTATATTATGATATTTTAATAAATATTTCCATAATAATTGACGCATAGTATCCATATCATTTGGATTATCAAAAGTAATATTTTTTTCAATTACCTCATCACCTGCTTCTAAAATAATACCACCAGCATGATTATTAGTATTTGGTAAAAAATCAACAAATAAATAAGGAGCAAATTCTTGTTCTAATTGATAAATAGCCATAATACTGGGCATTATATCAATGATTGATTGACAATAGGGTTTATCTATATAGAATAATCGCATTATTATAAATTAAGAATATATATTTAAGAAAAAATAAATAAAAAATAGATAAATATAATATATATGGAAATTGCTAATAATATATCTACAAATATTATTAATTTATATAGTAATTTATTTAATCAAAATCAACTAAATAATTTAATTAAAAATTTATCAGATAATCAAATATTAAATATAGCAAATGAAATCAATAGTTTATTTTCAGATACTGATTTAATTGATAATAAACAAGAAATAAAATTACCAAGAATAGTAGTAGTAGGAACACAAAGTTCAGGAAAAAGTAGTGTATTAAATTCAATTATATCAATGGATATATTACCAACTGGTCAAAATATGGTTACTCGTACTCCATTAGATATTAGATTACATAAATTAAAAAAAAATTCAGATGGATATATTGAATTTGGTAAATATAATAGTAATGGATGGAATAGTGAATATAAAATTGGAATTCATACACCAATTCCAACTGAAGATGAAATTTATAAAATAAGAGAATATATACAAATAAAAACAAATGAATTAGCGGGAAATAATATGAATATAAGTGATATACCAATAATATTAAATATATATTCAAGTGATGTTCCAAATTTATCATTAGTAGATTTACCAGGATTAACAATGGTTGCTTGTATTGATAAAGGACAATCAATTGATATTAAAGAACGAATTGAAAATTTAGTATCAACATATATAAAAGATGATAAAACAATAGTATTAGTAGTAATGCATTCTCGTTCAGATTTAGAAACTGATTTAGGATTAGCATTAGTTAAAAAACATGATAATTTGGGTAAAAGAACTATTGGAGTTTTAACAAAACCTGATTTAATGAATCAAGAGACTCATATAGGTGATTATTTAATTAATAATAATATATCTAAAAATTTAATGTTATCATATGGATATTATGTAGTTAAAAATAGAACAATAAAAGAAATGAAAGATATAGATATTATTAAAAGTTTAGAATATGAAAAACAATATTTTCAAAATCACAGTGAATATAAAAAATCAATATATTCACATAAAATTGGAATAAGTAATTTAACAAATAATTTAAATAAAATATTAATTAATTCAATAACTGAAATATTACCTAATGTAATGTCTCAAATTTTTATTTTAGAACAAAAAGTAAATAATAAAATACAATTATTAGGAAAAGGAATACCAACAACTAAAGAAGGTAAAATTGCATTATTAAATAAATATATTACAAATTATAGTCAAATATTAAATGATTGTATAGAATCAAAAAGTAATTATAATAATTCAGGAAAATTAATAAAAGATATATTTATAAAATATAGAAATGATATTCTTAAAATGGATATTGTAAATAATAAATTAACAGATAATTATATTAAAGATATTATAAGTAATTATGAAGGTAATCATATGACACATAGTATATCACCAATATTAATTTTAGAGACTTATATATTAGATAATAATTTAAAACCATTGAATTCTTTTTTACAAATATCATATAATTGTATTGAAATAATTTGTGATATGTTAATTGATACAATTAAAAAAATAGCATTAATTGATGAATTTAAATGTTATCCTGATTTAATTAATTATATATCAAATATAATTATTGAAGATTTTATAATAAAAAATAAAATAATAACTAAACAACAAATAGATAATTTAATACAATTAGAATTAGAATATATATGGACAGATAATAAAAAATTTATAGAATTATTAAATACAAATAATTATATAAATAATGATTTTATAAGAAAATTATGTTATTGTTATATTGAATCAATAAAAGAAATAATAAATCATTTAATACCTAAAATTATTATGAAAAATATAATCAGAATAATTGAAAAAGATATGAATATATTTTTATATAATAAAATTATACATGATGATAAAATAAATTTATTAAAAGAAGATGATAATATTGAACAACAACGTATATATTATAATGAATTAAAAAATAAGATAGATTATATAAAAAAAATAAATATATGATAAATAAATTTTATCTAAAATTTATTTATGAGTAAATATTATAATTTAAGTCCATATACAACTAAAGGACTACATAAAAAATTTGATGAAAAATTATTACAAATATTTGATATACCTGCAAGAGAAAAAATTAAAAATATATTAGGTGATTATGTAATGGATAATCCTAATATAAAACAACAAGATTTAATTATTAATTCATCAACATGTAAATATAAATATTTAGAATTACAAGTATGTTGTCAATGGGTTCAAGAAAATTATCCTTATGATAATTTATATATTTATGAAACAAAAGCCCGTTACGGTAATGATACTTTATTTCTAATTCTAAATAAATTTTTAACAAGATGTTATTTATTTGATAGACAAAGTTTTGATAATATTGAACCTACTAGATTAAAAAAATATAGTAGATTATTTGTATATAAAATACCTTGGAATAGAGCAATTAAATTATTTGTAGCAAATTTAGATAAAGAAACTATTGAAATGTATTAAATGAGTTATTA
>Ga0172363_10000448_pt1 | contig 30844 bp, 63 predicted proteins | sample LakKivs2_kivu2a2_FD_114541 | JGI IMG/M metagenome (GOLD analysis project Ga0172363, IMG submission 114541) | Sediment microbial communities from Lake Kivu, Rwanda - Sediment s2_kivu2a2 | ecosystem: Environmental > Aquatic > Freshwater > Lake > Sediment | place: Rwanda: Western Province, Lake... | reverse complement strand
TACAAGATTGGGAACGTACATTACTCAATATGTACTATGTACATAATTTCACACAGGAAAAAAATCTCAGAATTCTACAATGTCTCACAAAGTGCTATATCGAAAAGATTAAAATCTATAAGAATAAAAATAACAAAAGAAAACAAATTGCTATTATTGAAAAATAGAAGACCTATAAACTATGATGATGTAATAGACATACACAATAGACTAAAAACTACTGATGACTTATTAAATCTGTTTTAACTAAGGAGTATATACTTATGCGTAACACAATAATGGACCCCAGGTTTTTTCACGGTGAAAACGCCATATTCACCGTCAGTAATCCCAATGGCGACCATTACACTTATAGAATCCGCAAACGCAACAAAGAAGCTCCTTTCTTTGTTACGCTCCTCACAGGACCAAACAATACACAAGACTATACTTACCTGGGTATCTACATACCACAACATCAGGAAGTAAGACTCACGGCTAAGAGTAAGTACAGAGAAGACAGCACTCCAGTAAAGGTAGTAAGGTGGGCCATAAAGAAAGTACATGAAGGTACTCCTCTTCTTCCAGGATATGCCATACAGCATGAAGGTAAGTGCTGTAGATGTGGGAGGATGCTTACAGACAGTGAAAGTATTGAGAGAGGGATAGGTCCTGAGTGTGCTAAAAAAGGTTGGTAAATTCAAGTCTTGAATTCATTTTTTCAAAGAAGTATATTAAGAAAAATACACATACACAAATTACCTAAGGAGTAAGCTGATAGCCTTAGACTATGATGGAGAGACTACCATAAAAGGTCTTAAAGGTCTTGTAGATGAACTAAAGAGCATAGCAGTTGAGACTTTAAATAATGAAAGAAAGCTTCCTCCAAAGTTCAGTACATGGAAAGAATATGCAGAAGCGAGAGGATTAATACTATGAAAAAGATATTTGCTATTCTTTGCATAGCGGAGGCTAATCCATGAGTAACTTCTGGACTATCTTTTTGTATGCCTTCTTGATAGGTTCTCTTCTATCACAGTATATAGTCCTCATAGTCACCAAGGTAAAATTCAAGAGCAATGATATTGAATGGTGGGACTGGATACCTTTCAGTCCCTTCTATAGAGTTCTCTATCGCAGAATTGAGACCTTATGGAAAAGAAATTAGAAGCTGGTCAGGGCGGAAAGAAGGGGCATAGCAATATGTCCCATTATGAGGGTACAGAGATAATTAAAAAGGAAACAAAAAAACGGCGTAGAAAGTACGCCAAGAAAGTAATAGCTCAAGAATTGGGAGGTAATGAATGAGACGAAGACAGGATGATGATGAGGATGAGATACGTAATCAGGCTGAGTTGGATGCCCAAGCAGAAGCACTCCACAATGAGCAACAAGTTAGAGAGAGAATAGTAGATGAGATGTATGGGGTAGGTGGAGTGGAACCTGACCCCGAAGATTTACTCTACAATTAACCTTTGGGGGTACTTATGGAAAAGGAAAAGGTACTAAAAGAGCTTCTTGGGGAAGCTAAAAAGATTATGAAGGATATAATAGAGAACACTACTGACCCTGTAGAGGATACAGAGGAATCAGGAAGGATTACATGTGGATACTGCGGAAGAGACCTTACAGGAGGAGAGGAACTATGCTCCTCAGATGACTGTGTGGGGACTCAAATTAAAGATTGGTTGAAGCGTGTGAGTAAGGTCATTCGATAAAAGAAATAGGTTACGTTGAGTATAATAGCGTAACAGGTATCGCTATTATAAGGGTAGGTGAAGGTTCCAGTTCTAAAGCTATAACCTGTCCTAACCCTGAAGCTCTTGAGCCTCTTCTTATCGGAGGAGGGACACGAGGGTTCAGGGGATATATAGATGATATCTATATATACAATAGGATACTTACATCAGATGAGAGAAATACTATTAGATTAGGGGATGGAACACTCAATATCCCTACAGGGATAACAAACATCCACCCTATCCAGAAAAAGACTCTCCTTAATCAGACTATGTATACAGTCTCAGGAAGAAAAGCACAACAAGCAAAAGGGCTTACAGTTAGCAGGGGTATAACAAAAGTACTTATTCGATAATAGATAAAGTTAAATCTTCATATAAGGAGTAAATTAAAAATGACAAAAGCATTCTCTCATGAAAGAGTAAGTGATGGTAAAGATGAATGGTTGACCCCACCCGAACTCATCAAAGCTCTGGGTGTGTTTGACCTGGACCCCTGCTCCCCAATTGTTCGCCCCTGGGATACTGCATTAGAGCACTATACAATTGAGGACGATGGGCTTATGCTTCCCTGGGAAGGTAGAGTATGGCTAAATCCTCCCTATGGTAGAATGACTACCAAATGGATGGAAAAGATGGCTCGACACAATGATGGTATAGCTCTCATATTTGCAAGGACAGAGACTGCCACTTTCACAAAGTATGTCTGGCCTGTAGCAGACTCAGTATTGTTCCTCGACTATAGGCTTACTTTCTGTCACGTAACCGGAAAACAAGCGGACAACAGTGGTGGTGCTCCTTCCTGTCTAATAGCCTACGGTTCTCAGAACACACAAGCTCTTATAGACTCCAAACTGACAGGTACAATAGTAAAACCGATACACACGAGGAGTAGGTATGGCGCATACAGTGATGACGCATGATGAGTTCAAGGCTTATTTGAAGTTGCAAGATATAGAGCTAACAAAGATTACAGAGACAAAAGTATATCTCAACTTTGAGATAGCAGGGTATGCTTCTCCTACAGAAGCCAAGAAGGACAGGAACATTCTTCCCACAGAAAAGCAGGAGGAGCAGTTCATCATAAGAACAGATTGGGAAGATGGAATCGGGGGATCTTTCAAAGAGCATCTTGTAATTGGAAGAAAGATACAATGTATAAAGATGTTGCGTGGGCATCTTGGACTTGGTTTGAAAGAAGCAAAGGACTTGTACGAGAAGTATGAACATATTTGGAGATCCTATATATCAGAGGGGGGCAACAATGAGAGTGGACTATCAACAGTATCTCGCTAATAGAGCTATGGACCTTGAGAAGCTATCGTCTATACTTCCTGAGTTGATGTTAAATCAGGAAGAAGTAAAGAAGGTATTAGGGATAGCAAGTACAAGTACAATGACTAAGCTTTTGGAGGGGTTCAGAAAAAATCTTTGTGAACTCCTTGGTAGAGAAGTACATCCGGCAGAGTGTGATGTCTATGTAAAGCTCGTTACCCAAATGGCTATGGCATCTGCTATGAAAGAGATTACAGCAGGCATCATAGAGAATATGAGTTTGGAAGATTTGTTTGATACTGAAAAGATAGTCAATAAGTTAGTAGACAAAACCTGCAATAACCTGGGGGCTATCATACACGGGTTTGATAGAGATGACATAAAGAAATTCTTCGAAGATTCCATCAATGAAACACTTTCAAGATTCGGTGGAATGCACGAGTCTAATCTTGGAGAGATGTTTGGTGGGGACTCACCAAATATGTAGGAGTATTAATGACACAAAAAGAGTTAAGCACTATAACGGATACTGCTTATAGAGTGCGATACTTTGGAGAACTTTTTCAAAAAGTAAATTCATATAATTTTCTTGAAGACCTTACAGGCATGTGTGGGATATGTGCTTACTTTCTTTTTAGGTCTTTGAAAAAGAAAAGATTCCATCCTGTCTTTTCCTCAAATCGTTTTCATAGCTTTGTTATGGTAGAAGGTTTCTTAGTGGATGTAACAGCCACACAATTTGAGGGGATAACAGATAAGGTATTCATCAGACCTATGCCCTTCTCCGGTTGGAGAAAGCATTGGATACCCATCCATCGTGCTACTCGGTATAATGAGATACCAAAACTTTTTGATGACTGGATAACAGACCAAAACCCCTTTCATCTCTCTACAAGAGAAGAACGTAAGGACCTCCTAACACTATGGAACTATGTAGTGTTAGAAGACATCAAAAAAATAAAAGAAAAAGTTTCACACTTTAATAACTAAATATGAACCTCACAAGGAGTAATAGTATGAGCGTAAAAGAATTCACCTTGGACATTGATGGTGTCCAAAGCATCTCCCTTATGGTTGCCGCAGATGATAGCGCAGGGTCCATAACAAGCAGCCTCAAAGACCCCTGCCCCTACTGTCAGCTTCCTGACTGTTATGCAGACTGTGACGGAAGCCAGGGAGACATAGACGAACTTGAAAGCGATGAGGAAATGGAAAACCGTAGACGATGGAACGAAACAATGGATGTCATTGAATCTCTTGTGTTAGCACATGCTTGTGCAGGAGTGAATGTGGCATCGGAAGAATACGTTGTCGGAATCCGAACGACCATTGAGGCCCTTGAGAATAATGGATGACCCGATTTAAAGAAAGCCTTCCAAATAGTATATTATCTCTGGCCGTAAGTTTCGGTTCAATTCCAGAGAGGTATAGATGGACAGCAAAAACGCGAGGCTGACACAACGTACTCTTTCAGATATTTATCATCGAATCAACCAGAAAAAATATGAGAAAAGATTTGGGTCCTTCTGCATGTTTCTTCCTCTCAATAAAAAGGTAGGGGTAAAACTCTACCTTCGAAAAGATAACCGCAACTTTGCTTGGAAACATCAGAGGGCCTTGAATAATAAAGAGCTTGCCCCACACGCAGGAAGCTGCTTTGAAATCGAAGCAGGAACTATCACAGGAAAGTATTCTATCTATTACAGTCCCCGGACCTTGTATGGCTTCTTTACTGAGGTGGCTGAGCAAGTAAGGGCTAAAGAGATAAAGTATACAGAGATGGACAACTTACGAGGTGATTTAACAAAAGCTAAGTATAGTACAACAGATGTAGCTGCAAGAAATGTAGGAAGAGTGAATGGGAAACTTGTTCTTATAGACACTGATATGGTAAGCCTAAGGAAGTGACTATGAAGAGCGATATAAGAATAAAGTATGAGATAAAAGAAGTCGTCTTCTATCCTGACTATTATTATGAAGATGACGTACCCGATGAAGTTGCACTTAGTGTTCGACCATACGTAGATCGAAAGGTAACTCCTCAAATAAAGACTGAGGGGTATCCTGGTAAAGATAAAAACAATAAAGGTAATGGTTGAAGATAAAAAGGAGTACTAATGCCTGATATCAGCATGTGCCAGGGTGGAGCGTGTCTTGTAAAAGAGACCTGCTATAGATTTACTGCAAAGCCTGATGAGATAGCACAGAGCTACTTTACAGGGGTTCCTTGGGATGGGGGAGGATGCAGAGAGTTCATGCCTATATTTCCTTCAAAGGAACTGACCTTAGAAGAGGCTAAGAAATTGAAATGGGGCACCTACGGAAAGAGTGGAACTGACCCACTTAAGATGATCAATCTTGGTGATGCCGAGACAGACCATCTGGAAGCTATCTTCGAAACTCAGCCTCAGATTTCAATACTCTACAGAAAAGCACTTCTGCTTATGCTGCTGGCCTCACAATGGGGAACTTCATCTCCGTAAGTCTGGTAGGTATCGGTGTCATAGCACTGGTTGCTTTTGGTGTTGCCCTGGTGACCTGCTTCAACCCACAGATTGCTACCTTCACGGCAATCCCTTACGCTATCCTGGAAGGCATTGTGCTTGGAGGAGTATCCTCTATCTACGAAGCTAAGTTCCCAGGTATAGTTTCCAATGCACTGTTCATCACTATAGAGCTTATGGTAGTGATAGTAATTGTAGGGATAATAGCCGCAGTAGCGGTACCGCTTCTCAACAAAAAAACATCATCACCAGATACACGCATAGCAACAGAATTCACTATAAAGATTAATGAGATAGAAAAGTACTTCTATATAGGGTACAGGGGTATGAACTCTCCTTCCAGCTTTGTCTTGTCTCATTGCCCTACGAATAATGACCCACACCTATGCTACTATCCAACAGGAATAGATACCATATTCGATGGGAGGCATGCTTTCACAGTTAAAGAAGTAGCTCCTAAATATATCATCCTCAAAGCTTTGTATTAAAGGATTAGTATGCCTATCAACAAAGAAGAGTTCAGCGCGGAGATTACTAAGCATCTCAATAAGTTAGATGCTTTCTTTATAGATGCTAAACCACTAAAGCATATGTGGGAAGTAATGACTAAAGCTGATGTAGTCATAGTAGAGTTACCATTAAAAGATTCAAATAACTATGAGTTAAAAGTGCTTTTTCCTGAGTGGGAAGAGGCACTTCCTTATCTGGACCAAGATGATAGCGCATTAGATACAGAACAAATGGTATATAGGATTAAGACCAATACAAATAAGGACGCAATAAAAGTATTGCTGTTCCTCCTTAACCCTTTACTTCTTCCAGAGGCGGCTGATGATCAGCATATTTCTGAACAATGACAAACCTTCTTATCCCAACAGACAGTACAATGTACACTCCGAAAACTATGAGTTTGTGTATATCGAGGGTGACCGGATAGTTATACATTCTCAAGGAGAACTACCTACTCTGGTTGCTAAGTATGACCCCCAGGGTAAAGTATGGAAAGCTGTAGATGGAGAAACATACAAGTCCGTAGAAATCAGAGGAGAACCTTATGGTAAAAACAAAGCCTGAGAAAAATGTTATTATCTTCAATAGAGAGAACATCAAAGAAGATGTACTAAAAAAGATAGGGGATGAACAGTGGGGTATAGGACTCTATGCTCTTGAAAAGATATTCAGAAAAGAATCTGATTCACATGGGGCAGGGTTCGGTGGAGAAGATATCTCTTTCACCATATATGGTAAAGAAGTAGATATCAATTGGAATGAAAAGAGATTAGAGGTTACTCAGTCCCACTGTAAGAATGGTGAATATGAACGTGAGGACATAGACCCAAAAGTAATAGCCTACCTACTTAGAAAGTTAGGCAAATAGTGCAATGAGTTTACCCTAAAACAACTACTTGAGGAGGTTTCCGATGAGAAGCAAAATCCCGACACGCAAAGAGATTGAACAGCACATCCAGGAAAAACGGCAGTGGGGGCATGAAAGAGTCCGTATGGTTCCTCGTACTCCGAGGGGTCAAAAGCTTGCTCTCATCAACATGATGAAGACCTATCCTACACGCTTCAAGAAGAGTGAGCTTCGGGCTGCAGGATTGCTATGATAGCAACACTAAATACGCTAGTAGCCTTTCTATGGCTACTTAGCGGCATAGTGCTGTACTTCATCTCAGATAGAATCTATCCCGAAGAAAGGTCCGAACCTATAGGCCCCTTCCAGATAGCCTTAATGTTACTTGGTCCTGTCTGCTGGACCTACTTAGGAGTTACTTGGATGATACTTACTATAGCTCGAAAAAAGGATAGCGAATACTGCATAGACTACTGGACCTCTTGGATGGTGTTTGCAGGAAGCCTTCTTCCTTGGGTGCTCTTTCTTGGAATCCTCGCCAAAGTTTAGTACTTGTTTTGGTGGACTCTAAATAGTATATTATGAACCGGAAGAATGGAGGTACTTATGAGCAGTGCGCGTGTAGTTAAGAAGATGCTTCAAGCACAGCAGCGCAGCTTTGAGAAATCTTTCGACCGGATTACTCCCCGAAAGATGACTGATATAGAGCTGCACAATCCTATGTCTGTCCTTGAAGAACTGATTATGGGATGGCCCCCTTGTGATGTTCGCTATGAGCCTTCCTATCTGGAAACTCATGAGATTGAGCCTAACGATAGCGAACTCATGAAAGATGTTTTTAGAGGTCTCAGTCTCAAAGTCTTGAAGCGTATGCCTACTGAGGGCAAACTTGTTGTAGGTGTCTTCCTTCAAACTAATCTGGCTGAGTTTGAACGGTATAACGAAGTTGTTCAGAAGCATAACGATGAGTGGGAAGATAACGGTAGCCCTGAAGATGTCTTTGATCCTCGTACAGGAGATATCCATGAGGTAAAGGACAAGTATGTGAAAGAAGCTATAGCACGGTCTCCTTTCCTTGAGCACCTTGACCTGGAGGATGAATCCAGTGGTAAGCTCACAATAGCTCGACCTAAGGAAAAGAGACAACTATATCTTACGATAACATACAGACTTGAAGTAATAGAACTAACGGGAGAAGAACCTTACTTCCGTTTGGGATTCGTTGTTACTGATTATAAAGATCGTATTGTTTATTACAATGAATTGGATAGCCTTGACCTCTCCTATCTTGTTCGTAGAGCAACACAGGAGATATATGGACATCCTTTTATCTTCACAAACAAAGGACCTTTCTTTGACGGTATCTCTCTTCTAATTCAGGGGAAGAAGATTCCTCTATGCCAGAAGTGCAATAAGATTCCCTCGTTAACTGCGGGGGGTAAGGTCAAGAAAACAAGAGAGGTGCATGCAGTAAAGAATGTAGAGATAGGTACAGGGGAGAGTTTAGGAGTGCTTTTCGGAATTCTTATCCCGTTTGCTGCTATAGTTTATGCGGTATGCATATCATTCGTAGCTGTGAATAGCTATAATGATTACAAACCGTGGACTGTAGGAGCATGGATGATACATGTATCCCTGTCTCTCATAGTACTTCTCGTTGCAGGAAAGGTCGGAACGTACTTCAAAGAAAGGGCTGAGGTAGCTAAGTTAGAGAAAAAGTTTCTGTAGGTCGCCGGATATCCGGTATAGATATAACATTAACGGTGATACCGTAAAACATATTTAACATTATCGGGGTGAAGGAAATGACAATTGCAATTCTGATTTTGATTATAGTACTTATCATTCTACAGATAGTAACTCTTGTACTAAAGCATGCATGGAAATATGGTGGGTACTACTTCATTACCTACGCAACACAGAAGCGTGGGGGTGCTCCTATCTTCCATCAGACAGTTATTCAGGGACCTCCAGTAGACTGGATACTTAAGAGAAGCAAAGAAGATAAGAGTATATACTATCGTCTTCTATATGCAGATCAAGATAATAGATACAAAGGAATAATGACACTCCAAAACGGAGGTGAATAATGTCTTCTAAGTATTACAAGAATATGGTGAAAGAGTGGGCTAAGACAGCACAGAAGATATTTATATTCATCCTGGTAATCATGCTGGTCCTGGTAGGGACTTATCAAGGTATCAAATTCCTTGCAGTTACTAAGAAAGCACATGAATATGAAACCCGTACTTCAGAGTACCTAAAGGATAAAGGATATCACTATGATAAGCTTGTCTATATAGAGCAGATGATGAATATAGAATGTTCCTATGATAAGACACATAAACTACAAGTGCTCAATCTGGTCTCCCCAAAAGGGAAACGCTTAGGAGATATGATACTGTATTTCAAAGGCCCTGAGTTCGAATGGGGCGGATACGTAGACAACCTTTCAACGGAGGAATAACATGAAGAAAGATCCTAAAATATGTCTGACTCTGGTAAGCTCAACAGGAACATGGTTGAGAGACGCTCTGAAGATGCCAGAAAGTATCTTGCAGTATTGAGAGAGATTAAAGATATCAAAGGCTTTAAACATCACTGGGGGGTACTCAATGATAAGGAAAGAAATAAGCTATGAGAAAAAAGATTTACTTGATTTAATTGAGTACTTAAAAGGTATAGAGATACCACAAGAGTTTACTACTTTTTTGGATAGCTATTATGAAGAAGCTCCTGAGATACTTCCTGTGTCTCCCCCACGATCTCTGTGGGCTATGATGTTTCATGAAGAGTTGAAGGGGCATTATCCTACATATTACAGAGCTTTGTTTCTAGCTCCTCAAGAGGAACTACCTAAAATACAAAGCGACGATAGTGTTACTTCAGCTATCGTCGCTTGGAGATTCGAACGGGGGCTAAACTAGTCCCCTTCTTTTTTATTCGGTCACTGCTTGTATTCTTTGACCTTCTTAGCAGCTTCTTGTACAGCTTCACTAAGCTTCTGTCTTCTATCAGCTCCCCCTGGATTAAGCTCTTCAGCTAAAGCTTTCATTTTGCTGGTGGGTTCTTTACTCAGAAGGACTTTAACAAAGTCTTGCATTTTGACTAAGCTTGGGTTAGGCTTCACAGATAACTGGATAAGTTTTCTTGCTGCGGCATCGGCTTCTTCTTGTGTTGGAAACTTATCCTTAGCCTTATACTGAATAAAGAAATTCAGAGCTTCATTATAAGCATCATTCTTTCTACCAAGATCACGTAACACATTCTCATATAACCTTGACTTCTCATTCCTATCTGATGGGGTATTCATAGCCCAAAAAACATTAGAAGCAGGGAAGAGGCGTTTAGCTGCGGGTTCTTCTCTCTTATAAGGAAGTGCTCCCGGTTCTGGTTTCTTTTCGCCGCCATGTTGTTTTAAGAACTCCTGCCATCTTGTTTCTAATGCAGGAGACACCGCAGTCTTATCCATCATACATGAGTAAACCTCAAAGCCACACTTCGGACACGCTATAAGATCTGCTGCATCCTCTTCATCTATCTCTGCACCTTCTCCACATTCTGGACAAGTTACCCTTCCAGGCTGCATCGGAACAGGAGGTTGAGGTGCAAGAGGAAGATTCATAGGTCCTTTATCCATTACCGGAGGCATTGCCGGGGGTGGTGGAGGAGGCAAAGGCATAGGAGCAGGCATCGGTAAAGGGCTATCATAATCTAATTTAGGCGGTGGCATATCAATCACTTTAGGACCCATATCATCATAATCCATTGGTGGTATTTGTTTAATCATTACAGCTTGTGGATTCTTCTGAGGTACATTTGGATTTGTATCGTAATCGAACCTTGTCATAAGAGGTTCTGTTTTCTTCTCAGATTTCTTCGGCATACAATAGCTCCTTAACTTATTTAGAATGTTCTAATTTTCTCTTGCATTACATAGTTGCAGATAATATATTAGAGAGGTAGGATTTGTTTTGTACTTACAAAAAGAATATTAAAAGCTTATTACAACTCCCTTGAACGGAGGTACTTATGTTCGAAATAGGCAAAGCACTGAAAGGTCTCCGAGACCTTAGCAAAGATTTTATTTTAGACAGGCATGATTGGGAGACCCCAAAGCTCAGTGGTCTTTCAGACCCTCCAGAATCTACCGCAGTACGGGAAGCCAACTATGTTCCACCAATAGAACCTCTTAATCTGGAAGAGGCTTTTTCACACTACAAGATCAATGCAAAGTTTGTAGACTATCGCATCTGTCCTTCGGTCACTGTCTATGAAGTAAAACTTCCTGAAGGAACTCGCCTTCAGCAGGTTCTTCGTATTGAGAGAGACCTTGCTCGTGACCTGATGGTATCTTCTCTTCGGATCATTGAGTTAAAAGATTCTGCAAACATCGGTATAGAGATTGCAAACAAAGAAAGATATACCGTCTTCTTCAAAGATGGTATGAAGATTCTTCCAAAAGATATAGTACTTCCCATGATACTTGGGGAGGACATCTATGGTAACTATATCATTCAGGACTTAACAAAGATGCCTCACCTACTTGTAGCAGGTCGAACAGGTTCGGGCAAGAGTGTGTTTCTGAATACTTTCATCAGCACACTTCTGATGGTGAAGAAACCGGAAGAGCTTGAGTTGTACATTGTGGACCCTAAAAGAGTAGAGTTTGTGCAGTTCGAGAATGCTCCCCATGTTAAGAAAGTGTCTGTCAATACCATTGAGGCTCGTGAGTCTTTGGATATCTTGGTGGAAGAGATGGACAATAGATATGAGATGTTCAGAGAGAAAAGAGTAAAGAAGCTTTCCGAGTACAATGCTAAGGCCCGACACAAGCTTCCTCTAATGGTTATGCTTGTGGATGAATTTTCGGACCTGATGCTTTCGGGGGGCACCAAACAGAAAGAAGCTATCCAGGATAAGATCGTGCGTATCGCTCAGATGGGTAGAGCGGCAGGTATCCATTTGGTGCTTGCTACTCAGAAGCCCACAAGTGAAACCATGACTTCAAGGATTAAAGCAAATATGCCTGCTCGTATAGCGTTCAGCGTTACTTCTTGGAGAGAGTCCCAGGTGATTCTGGATATAAGTGGCGCTGAATCACTTACAGGTCAGGGAGATATGCTCTTCCTTGATCCTACAGCTATCAATAGGGACGGAAAGGTCCGTAGAATACAAGCACCAATGATAAGTGATGATGACTTGGCATACATAACAGGGGAGGATGCATGATAACAAAATCTGAAGGGGCCGTGCTGATGCAGCATACGGTTACTGCATCAAAGGCGTTGCTGTCAGAGAATGGTTATATGAATCCTTCTCTGTACATTTTTAATACCAAAGAGAACCATCATATTAATGAGGCTCTCTTTGGTTCCGCTGCTTCTACAGTGGATTATGTATCTCATCTTGACGATGATACTATATTCAAAGGTACTAATCTTACAGAAGCCCCTGTGTACATCACAGTAATTACGTTCCAATTTCAGGAACAAAAGGATGCAGATAACATACAAAAGATCATGAATGTCATAGCTTCTGCACATAAACCTGATATGATGGGAGTAGTGATATCAGCACTATACCGCATATATACTGAAAAGGAAAGGGGGAGCGTACCAAAGAATGTACTTGAAGATCCTTCTGCTGTGAGAGTACTTCATTCTTTCTTTTATACAAAGAATGAAAAGAAAGCAAACGTACAGAATATCCCTTTCGTTAATAGAGGAAAACTTTCTGAAGAATTAATCTCTTCAGATATAAGTTATGACATAACTTTTATGGATAGTGGTTGGTTAGTTGAAGACAAAGAAAATATTCCAAGATTCAGAAATCCCTACAAACAAGGAGGACTTAGCCATGCAGCTTGACACAGTATTTACAGAAGGCGCTCTGGTTGATATTGATATCTCAACAGGAACCTTTGAACGTCGCCTTCAACCAGAAGATTTGGGTTTGGACCCAAAAAAACTATCCAAAGCTTTCAAGCTTGGAAGTAAGTCCCTGATGCCTGCAGAGATTGTATCCGAATTTAAGCACCATGACTACAAAGCACGTTCTCTTCTTGCACAGATGAGCTTCTCTTTTCCATTCGGAGGTGCTCGGTTCATACCAAAGAAGACACTTGTGGAGTTTGCTGAGAAGATGGAAAAGGTCATAGAGTCCTTCAATATCTCAGTTGCTAAGCTTGTGGATAACTATGAGAAGTATAAACTTCAGATGCGTCAGTACTATGTGGAAGCTGCCAATAATGCCTATGACACACTGACACAGATGCATGGGCTGAAGGCAGACAAGACAGAGTTCATTAATGGATTCCTTGAGAGGGTAGACAAATTCTATCCAAAGCTTTCAGAGGTCTCAAAGAAATTCAACATGGACTACCAAGTCTTCCAGGTAGCGCTTCCTGACTTATCCCAGGCTTCCTACGAGGATATGGCTACAGAGAGTGCTAAAGTAAAAATGCTTGAAGATGCCTACAAGTCAAAGATATCCAGAAAGATCAACGAATTTGTAAATTCGTTGGTTGGAGAGCTACGAGCTAAAGCAGAAAATGTTCTCAAGAAGGTAGAGGCAGGATTCGTAAATAACAAAAGGTATACGGAAGCTACACACCGTATGCTGAAGGAAATGATTGAGAGTTATGGTTCCCTGAACATAGTGGGGGATAAAGAATTCCAACAGGACCTTGAGAACTTTAAGACCAAATTCTTGGGCAATCAAGCCAAGACTATACGTGAGAATCAGGACCTGCGGAAACAGATACTGGAAGCTCTGAAAGGTCTAACGAAACGAGTACTTGACCAGTCAGAGATTCATAAGCTTGCTGAAGCATACAGAAGTAAACTAAAGGTGTAAGCCCTGGGGGGCTTATGCCCCTGCACCTTTAATTAGGAGGTACTTATGTTGGGATGGATAGCAGCAATCATCATATCGATTCTTTTGATTTTCCTTGCCAGAGCAGTTTCCTTTCTGGTAAAAAAGACCAATAAAGAAACAGTACGTGACTTGAATACTCCCCTTAATGTATATTCAGGGAGTTTCTCTCTTGATCAGATGTTCACCACACATAAAGATCCTGAAGAGTCGGTAGCGATGAGCTACGAACGGATGTGCATTCTCGAACCTCTCGCCCACAGGGGCGACACCCGCATTCCTGCAATTATTGACGACTACAGAAAAATCATTAAGGGTCGTACCCTCGACCCGAAAGCTGAGAACATTCCTTCAGAAAGAATTAAGGGGGAACTCAATCCTGACTATCGAGCATATCTATCGGCACAGCGCAAAGCTTTATCTATTGCAGGATACAATACGTCTTGGTTCGATAAAGAATATGAACGTATCAGCAAAGTAAATAAGATAGAAGTGATTAATCAGAAGTTCACAGAAAAGCTTATAGAACTTGGAATGCCTATAGAACTGTTGCCTTGCGCTTATAATACTTTCCGAGTAGAGAACTGGAGGGGAGCGGATTGGAAAAGACTCATTAAGCTTATACGAGATGAGTCTGAATTAGGAGAGGTCAGTATAGAAGCTATAGCAGCTTTCATTCTGCATAATGAAGATAAAGGCATCCTGTTCAACAGAGAAAAGCTTGAAGCATTCAGTCTTTACTTCGAAGAGAATGTACCAATACCTCTTATCAACATGTACGTTCAGGATAAGGTTACTGAAGAGAACATGTATGATATCATCAATTTGGTACAGGACGATGGATACGATTGGTCTGAAGCTATCAAAGATGTTTTGAAAGAAGAGATAGAAAGAAATGAAGAATATGAACTAAGGGAGGCATATCAGATAGCAGTTCGTAAGGGAGTCAAGTACTTATCTAAGGAGGTAAAATAATGGAAGCGTTAGCTCTCATCCTCCTTTTCGTTGTACTGGCTATCGTTTTTAAGTGGGCCTCGAAGCTGTGCCTACGGCTTCGAGACTCTCTCTATGCCAGTGCCTCGGAAGAAGCAAAATACAGAAGTAGACTTTTACAAGCCGCAGAAACAGTTGCGAGGGAGGTAAAGACAGAAGCCCCTAAGATTGATGTACCAGGATTACGGGATAAGAAAAATGCATTAGACCAAAAGATTACTAATAGAGATGCAATTATGAAAGAATTAGAAATATTCTAAATTCCCCAATGGGAGGTCTTCATGAAAGAAGTACGTATCGATAATTGCTTTTGGAGTAACATAAAGAAACATGAAACTTTAATAAAGAAATGCTTCTTCTACCTCTTCAAAAAATATCCCAATCATGATGGTATAGATGAGGCTTTTAATATCCTTCTTGTTCAGATGCATCATATGAGAGTCTTTCAAAGGTTCGATGAAAATAGATCTCAGAACGAAGATAAAGATAAGGCTTTCCAACAATTCATCTATAAGTATGTAGAAAAGATATTAGGGGATACCTACAGGTCCAGAGTGAAACAAAGCAAACGCTTTTCTCCTATAGAGCATGTAGAAGAAATCACCCCCGTTACATATGCCATACTCGTAAACCCTAATGAAACATCCTTTGCAAAACTTGAGGACTTTGATGACGAGGGTAATGTGAAGAAACCAGTTCGAACAGATTACCCTACAATCAATGATATCGGGGAGTATGTAGGGCACAAAGGTTTTAATGCTTTGGATGACCTGGAAGCAAAAGACTTGATAGTAAAGATACGAGGGATACTTAAAGGAGATGTTGAGAAAAGGATATTTCGTCTCAGGGAAGAGTATGGTCTCAATGCCGTAGATATAGCAACAGCTATGAACTACACGCCACAGAACGTATCTCTCATCCTGAATAAGATTAAAAAGCGCTGCGTAGAAAAGGGTCTTATCAAAGTAACCGTCCGTAGAAAACAAACAACTCCTCGTGAGGAAGTAGAACAGGAGTAGCTTCAAGGGAAGGTTTAAAACCTTCTTCCCAAATAGTACATTAAGCTATGGAAATCCTAACTGAACGCAGAGACCCATCCGGGAGTCGAAGGACATGGCGAAGCCCTCAAGTATCGAAGCTATTGGTACTACTATCGAGGTGAGGGCTTCATTCCTAAAGACAAAGTTTCCTACCTCAAGTGGGAAGGAAATTGGGCTGGTAGGCAAATAGGAGAGAAAGATTGGATTATAGTATGTTGGGATGGTACTGACTGGATATGTATAGGTCATACCTCCTACAATATTATAGGAAGAATGAAGAAGTTTAAAGGTAAGAATCCTATAGAAGCTATTCAGATGATAAAGGATGAAGAACAGGAAGAGAAGGAAAGAATAGCTGCCTTACCTAAGTGTATCAAATGTAACAAACCAATACACTTCACTTTGTTTAACGGTCAACCAATGAATGAGTGTAATGCGTGTTTTAAATAATTCAAAAAGGATGAGTGACCATGATCAGATTCTTTGAGCATCTTGTTCAGAAAGAGATTGATACCAAGCAGAAGCACATTCGGTTCTATGCCTGGATGCTTCTAATAACCTTCGTAGTCTGCGCTTTCCGGGTAGTGACAGCCAGTATAAAGGTTTGGAACAAATACAGCCTTTTGCATGAGGTAAATAAAGTGACTCGCAAAGGGGGCAAAGTAGATAACGAGCCTCTCGGGATATAACCTTCTAATAAGGAGTCCTTTGTGAATCAGGAACTTATAAAGAGCCTTAAGTTTAAGAAGTTCAAATATATCAAAATTAAAGACCCTACTTTTCCGGGTATGATTTTGGATGCTCCAGGTCAAATAAAACCTGGGGATGTCCTTCATATGAAAGATGGGGAATACCTTTTGGTAGGAGACGTTAATAAAGTCCTTGGGGTTTGTGACGATTGTACAAACTATGAATTAAAGGATATCAAAGAAATAGCTACCCTACCAGGATTTTAGGAGAGACCTATGGATGTTACAGATTGGGATGGAGTAGATCCATCTGAATGGAATGCTAAAGTAAAACCGACAAGAGATAGTTTTGATGCTTCAATGGTGGAAGCCCAAACTAACTACACCTATGAGATAAATAATTACTACATTTCTGAAGCAGATGCCAAGAAGATCGCAAATGACCTTCTTGGCATTAATTTTATAAAGACTGCTCAGCACCAAGAAGTAGACTATCTCAGAGTACTCAGGTCCTACTTCACTACAGGTACGTGCAAAGCTGCTGATGACACTTTTGGTACTGTTGGTAATCGTAAGTGGTGGGTAATCTTTAAGGCTCCTGATGAAGTTATGCCCCTTCTTATTAATGACCCAGAGTATAAAAAGTTTGCTTTATGGCGCATGGAAAACGGACCTGTCCAAGAAGACCTTATCCGTAAACAGGCAGAAGTAGACAAAGCTTGTGAGAGTAGAATGAGACCCTGGGATAGAATAGCAAAAAAATATATAGAGAAGGATTCGAATGCAAACAAAGAAATTTGTAACGATACAGATAACAGATAGTTGTAACTTCCGGTGTAATTATTGTCTACAACAACTTCCCAATAAGCTACTCAAAGCCAAGCCTATTAATGTAGATGGCATAATGAACTTTCTAGATAGTCTAGAAAGTTCTTTAGAAATCATAGTTACAGGCGGAGAAGTTTTCCTCGTTCCTAACTTCGTAGAGCTTTCCAAAAGAATAACCGAGAAATATAAACTAACAGTATTAACTAACTTATCTCAGGATATAGAAGAGTTTGTTAGTACTGTTAACCTATCCAATATAGAATGCTTCTCAATCTCCTTACATTTAGAAACTCGTAAGATGAGAAGATTAATGGATAATCTCAGAGAGAAAATAAAAAGATTAAAAAGTCTCGGTGTGAAGTTAGACCTAACACAAGTTGCTGGTCCCTGGGACTTTAATAACCTAGTAAAAGAAGCTACGGCATTTGCAAAAGAATTTGAAGAAAAAGTAGACATGCAAAGATTCTTTGGAATCTTCTTAAATAAAATCTACCCAGCATCCTATACTGCAGAACAATCAAAAATATTTAAACCAGACTATGGTAGCAGGTTGCATAAGCCTACAGCTTTACCAAGCTTTTTAGGGGGCCTATGTAATACAGGATATTCAGATATGATTATAGACTTAAATGGGGACGTATACAGGTGCTATAATACTTACCGAGTAGAATCTATAGGCAACATATTCAAGGGCACTGTAGCCCTTAATAAAGGCCCTACAACGTGCCCCTATGAGTTTTGTAATTGTCCTTTTATGGGATTCAGAAACAGAGCAAATACTACTACGGGCGCATGATGATAAAACCAAATAGAATACAATACACTAAAGACGAAATATACAAATTAAAAGAAACCCTGCCAAAAGTTGCGGATGGTACTGTACATAATGGATTTACCTGTGATACCTTCCAATCCTATCTATTAAAGTATTATAGGTCTGGTAAACCTACATCCCTAAAGCTTACACTACAAGAATTCGACCTATTCTTCAATGACCCTGAAAGAGTAGAAGCTGACTTTGTAGACAGTGGCTTCCGAGATAATCCAACATTTGAAGCAATAGAAAACATAATCTTCTATACCCCTGTAGAACAACTCCCCAAATACATTAACGATATGCCCGATGTCGTTCGATGGCGTTACGAAATAAACAAGTAACCGTTTCATTTTTAAACGAACTCAGATAGAAATACTTTGTAATCCATTGATATATTTAGGATTATGCATATGGCACGCCTATTGCTTAAGAATAAGGGCAAGAACAAACCTTTAACCTTAATCAATTAGGAGGATGATATGTGGTTAGTTCCAACAATCAACCGTAACAGTAGCCTTTCAAAAGTCTTTGATGGAGTATTTGATGACCTATTTGATACTACCACCAATTGGCTGGACACACCTACAAAGTTTCCAGTAGATGTGGAAGATACAGAGAAAGCCTTCATAGTAAAGGCTGAACTTCCAGGCATGGACAGAAAAGATATCAATGTCGCTGTTAAGGATGATGTACTTACTATAAGTGCTGAAAGAAAGTATGAGAAGAAGAAGGGTTCTTATTATGAAAGACGCTACGGTAAGTTTGAAAGGTCTTTCAATCTGGATACAGGAATAGATAAGGACAACATAGGCGCTGAGTACAAAGATGGAGTGCTATGCATTACGCTTAATAAGACTGTGGTTACTAAAAAGGACACACAGAAGATAGAAATCAGATAACATATTTGAAGTCGAAAAGCTTCTCGAAAAGGTTGGGTTCATCTCCCAACCTTTTTTGTTTTAATATTTTGTTTTAATTCTGATTCTCTAAATAGTATATTGTTCTGTCGAATATTTCAGCGAAAGGGACATATGAGCACAGAAACTATTTCAGTGGATGATCTTGAGTTCGGGATTCCTTCCCGAGACCTACCCCTTATCTCCAGTCCTGAAGGTAAGAAGAAATTCAAAGAATCTCGTTACTTCTGGCCTGATGGAACAAAGAAATACTACTGTATAAAATGCAGCGGTGGTCCCTATCGCAGGGAAGATGGCAAAGTCCATAAATTTGGCGAGCATATGATCATATGCAATGAATGCAAAGAAAGGTATTACACAATAAAAGATAACAAAAAGGCAGCAAAAGATTATGTAGAAGTACATAGAGATATAATACCCTTCAAAATACATATGTAATATGGGATGTCAGCTACCAACATGCAGGTCACAAGATCCATCAGATTGTATAGATTGTGAACACGATTTTGAAGTATTAAAGATAAATTGTGATAAGTGTGGTAAAGAAACTTCACACGCTCGTCGGAAAGATGGTATCACTGCTTGTATGATATGCGGAAGAAATGCGGATGTTTCAGAAGACAGCAAAAATCTACGCTTTCCAGCTTTGAGATTAAAGTGCAATAATGGTCATGAGTGGGATATAGTTATTGCTCCCTGGTATTTCAACATAGATGATATGGGTAGAGAATGTTCAGTGTGTAAAGGTAAAGCAGAAGTAGCCAAATGGGGTGGAATGCAACCTATGAAATAAGCATGCTAAACTCCGGTCATGGGGAGATCCGTCTGAGGCCACTCGATGATGGTAACATCTAACCGCAAGGGAAACCGCAAAATGTCCATAGTTGTGTGGGAGTATCAAGTAATAAGGTCCCTGCATGTTAACTAATAACTTTTAAGGTTAGGAGATGTTATGAAACACAGTGTTTCTTTGGTTGTCTTGTTGTTCATGTTCATTTGCTATGCAGATAGTGATTCACTGCCTAATAAGACTATTACTCCCGGTGGAGTACTAAAGAGTGCTACTCTGAAAAAGATATGCACACCAAATTATTCAAAGACAGTCAGGAATGTTCCTGAGAGTATGAAAAAGAGAGTCTTCAAAGCTTATGGTATCACTAACCCCGCTAAAGGAGAGTATGAAATAGATCATTTAGTACCCCTCTGTATTGGCGGTAGCAATGAATTTAAGAATCTGTGGCCTCAACATTATGATAAAGGTACATGGAATGCACATAAGAAAGATAGACTTGAAGTTCGTATGAAACGTCTAATCTGTACAGGGCATTTAGACTTAAAGCAAGCTCAAAAGGAAATGGCTTCTAACTGGATAGCCGCTTATAAAAAATACGTCATAGAGAAGCAACGCAGGGATGAGGACGACCCTATAGATGAGAATGATTAATTTTTTATTTTACTTAGAGATTTCAAAATAGTATATTATCGCAGCGTTTTTGTACAAATATAAGTAAGGGGGGTCATGATCAAGTGTCCGAAGTGCAGGAAGATTGGTGAGATCAAGGTTGAAAAGGTCAGCAATCAGGAGTGGATACTGACTGTCGAAGATGGGAACCTAGTCGAGAACAACAGCGACACGGACGAGTCGTGGGAGAATATCGGTTTCAGATGCATGAACGACGACTGTGAAATCTCACAGGGGAATCCGATTGAACTCACCGAAGAGATGAAGAAAGAAGCCCTCAAGGTACTCGCCAAGGTTGAGCGGGAGGAATTCGTTCATCTGCTTAACCTATACGAATGAGTCTGCTGTAAGAGGAAATATCATGAACATAAGAAAAACAACTAAACACTTTCATATGGGGGTATCTATGAGACGCTTTTCTGCTCTTGCTCTTTCAGTCGTTCTCCTTCTTGCAGCCAGTGCGGACCTGTTTGCACGAGGAAGCTCAAGTTTCAGTCGCTCTTCCAGTCCGAGTCGGTCCTCTTTCTCTTCAAGTAGCAGCCGAAGTTCAGGAAGCTCTTCCTTTTCTGGCGGCTCTCGGAAGAGTTCTACTACATTCTCGAAGCCTGCTCCAGCATCTACAGTGTCAAAACCAGCCCCGGCTCCTACATACGTGAAGCCTGCCAAGACTGGTGCTGCTGTTGCTGCTGGTGCTGTTGCAGGTACTGCAGTAGTTGCTACCTCTTCAAATCCTCCTGCGAAAGCCACAGCTACATCAGCAACCAGTCAAGCTATGGCGAAACAGAATGCTATCGGTGCTAAGACCTATACTTCACGCACTCAAGCCGAATCTGACTTCAAAGCACAGCAAGCTTCCATGTACACAAACAGCTTCAAGACTCAGCCTACCACTCGCCCGGAATACATCCCCGGCTCAATCTCTCGTGGTGGTACAACCTATAACGTGACATACCACAACGGAGGATACGGGTACTATGATCACGGACGTTGGAGTCCTTTGGATTTGGCAGTGTATATGGTGGTTACTGATGCTATGCTTGACCATAATGGGTATGGCTACAATGCCCAGACTGCCGCTCTTCAGCAGCAAAATGCCCTCCTTGCACAACAGAACGCTCAGCTTGCACAGCAGAACCAGGAACTTGACGGTACAGCCGTAGCTGCCACCCAACCTGTTGTTACACAGCCCTCGGTAGCACATCACGGTCCAAGTGCAGCAGTGGTCTTCGTATGGATCATCGTTGGAGGCTGTATCCTTGCCATTATAATTTTCATTGTAGTAAAGATGTTTGCTTAATCCATCCTTTTGGGGAGGGGTACAACATGCCCCTCCCTTACCATTTACAGAAAGGTTCTATCATGCGCGGTAAGAATGCAAAGGTCATCCATCGGTATGCACGAGTCACTGGAAATAAGACTGACAACTCCACAAAAGAATTGTGGATGAATACTCCAGGACCTCAGAGAGCAAAACTGAGAAAGAAAATGGAAGAAGCTATCAATCCAAACAAAAGGGATCAGGCATAATGTTGGATATACACAAACTTGCCTCTCACAAAGTCGGGGATATTGTTACCCTGAGTGACCTACAGACTCAAATTGAGTTCAACAGTCTCAAAGTTGATTTCGTCATAGATGCTGTACGTCACTACAATGAGCCTAGTGGAGTGTTCAAATTCACAGGCTATGTAGTCCATGCAGATGGAAAGCCTGATGAACCTCCCTACATGATCCTCATCAAAGAGGTTGGGAATGCTCACGATGTATTCGTGTATTACTTGGACAGTAACCACGAGTTCTATGTGGCAAAGGACGGACAACCTCCCTGTGAAGTCATGAACTTCGTACTGAATGATACCAGAGACAACTTCAGGTCACGTATCGAATGTGATGTGGCCTATAAAGAAGGAAGTACTCATGTTGTCTGGGACCTTCAGGGGACTACCTTTGGTGTGAAGTACAAAGAAAGCGAAGGGGTCTACACTGGAGACTTCAGTGATAGTATTGTCACTCTTGGAGAGTTCTTTACGAATTCAGACAATAAGGGGAACAGCTACTGTCTCATGGATTGGAGTGGTGATATAGACCCCGGTTTCCTTGAGATTTGGTATGGATGTGTCATCAAAAACCATGAAATCGAAATATTTTCAGTAAGAAACTAAAAGAGAGTTAGTATGCCAAAGTATATCATTGAATACCATATTAGCATTAAGTACGAAGATTCAGATTGTGACATAGAAAATACAGATACATATGAATTCGAGACAGATGAAAAAGATGTAGAACAAGCTTTCTATGACTATTACGAGAATGCCTGTGAAGATGAATTCATAAGGCTTGATGAAGATACAGATTCTGAAATAACTGACAGTACTATGGAAGTTATTTCAGTTAAAAAGGTCGATTAATATGATAACTAATTACATAGTTGTAACAAGTTGGAATAATGACCTTCCAAACTTTAAGAATGAAATAATAAGGCTTTGTGGTGAAGGTTGGGAGCTACAGGGAGGAGTATCTATATCAGGCTATGAAGATGGTTCCTATAGACTCGCTCAAGCTCTTGTAAAGAAAACTGTATAAACAACATAATGGGGGTATCTCATGGGACTACTCAAACGTATCGGTAACATCTTTGTAGCAAAGTCGAATGCCGCTGTCGAAAAGGCAGAGGATGCGAACGCTGTGGAACTTGGAAAGCTCGACATCCAGAAGATGGAACAGGATGTGAACTCAGTCATCACCAACCTGGGTGCCATCAAAGGGCGAATCAAAACTCTCGAACGAGAGATTGCTGAGCACAAAGATGAGGTTAAGGACCTTGAAGAAAAGGCAGAAGCTCTTCTTAATGCAAAGAATGAAGACCTTGCGGGTCAGGTCTGTGCCAAGATCGATCTTCTGAACAAGGAAATCGAGAATTCTGAGGCTATCAGAAAGCAGCAGCAAGACCTCTGTGTAAAGCATGAGAAGAACCGGGATACTCTTCAGCAGAAGCTGGACATGGCAAAGAGCAATCTGAGCATGCTTTCATCTTTGGATGCTGTAGAGAAGTCCAACGCCAATCTCATCAAGGTCAACCCGGATGGCGCAGAATCAGCACTCCAGAACTTCGAGAAGCGTCTTGAGAAGAAAAAGCAGGCTCTCGAACAGTCTGAGGCAACTCTGGAAGTCCAGGAAGCTTCATCACCGGAATCTCTGGACAAGAAGATCGATGAAGCTCTCGGAAAGAAGCCCGGAGGGGACACTCTGGCGCGTCTGAAAGCAAAGATGCAGCCTGCAGCATAAGGATAGGGGATTAGGAAGAGGGCTGCAAGGCCCTCTTCTTCCATTATCGGAAGAGATTATGGGCAGAATAACTATAAAAAATACAATAAAATGGATCTTTAGTATTTACAGAGGTACTGATTTAGAGATAGTATTTATACCTTCTATGTATGCACGTAACACTACAGAAAACACGGTACCTATAGGGAGAATGATTCTTCCTATAGATAGGAAAGCAACAGAGGATGACCCTAATGTTTTAATCTTATGCAAATCTCTACTAAGAGATGAAATTAAAATGAAGTCAACAGTACTGCATGAAATAGGACACATGCTTACTGATAAAAAACGAGGGAATAGAGAATATAATGCTAATTTGTGGGCTATTAATAAAGCAGAATCTCTCAACCTGAAAGAAGTTTCGGATAATTTAAAAGATGCCTTCATGGATTGGTTTTTTGATGACTACAAACGCAAAGATAACTATACATACTTAGCTGTGTACAGAGAAGCAGGGAGAAAAGCGCATAAAAATTTATTTAATATGTTTGATAGATATGCAGGAGTACTTTGCAATGAATAACCTAAAGAGAAAAATAGAAAATTTAGATGAATCCGCATTTAACCATTTAAGAGTGATTGCTTATCAGCCAAGATACAGTGTGAAATATAAAACCCCGTACTATGTAACTTGGACAGGGGAAACTATAAAGGTATTTGAAAAGTTATGTAATTTGGGGTTAATTAGAAGGTTAAAAGGTAAAAAGAATAGTTTTGTACTTACTGAAGAATGTAAGAAAATATATAAAGACCGTATGTTAGTTTCTGTCTTTGATGTAGAAAAACAACACTTGGAGAGACCATGAAGAAGATTGTGATATGCACCATTATGTGGGCGATAAATGAGTTCATAGAGAGGACTTGTTTACCTCTTAGGATAGAATGTAAACTATACAGGGTCAATGAAAGACTCAATGACTTTATTCATGGAGATAGAGCATGAACGCAAGGTCTCATAAATGTGACAACCCCTTTTGCAACAGTAGAAACGAGGACGGCTCGTGTAGTGCCCTGGACTACGATGGCGATAGGATAGAGTGGTGTCAAACTCTCAAACTGTATCGCGCCTCAAAATCTAAAGAACGGCAGATTAGACCTGCCTACAAAAAAGGAAAAAAGCATGTCACCAACTCGTGAAGAATACATAGCAGAACTCAAAGATAAGTACAGAAAGACTGGGTTCATAACTACACATCTTATGATAGATGCCCTGTTACATAAGCGGCTTAAAAAGATGGATGCTTGTGATGAAAGGGTAGCGAAGACTATCGATATCCTTCAAGAGCTTGTTGATATGTTCAATGAAGAAATATGGCCCTCCATCAAAGCCAAAAATGCGAAAGAAACCCGATACACTACTTTCAGATTTGCTACAGATATGATAGAGTTCATCACCAGGGTTACCGCAGGACGTATATTAATGACAGTCTCTCCTATAAATGGAGACTATCGTTTTGTTTCTCTCTTGGGATGCGAAGACGAGGGTAGTGACTCTAAGTGTGGTCTGCAAGGGGTGGGCGGTAAAGAAAAGGAACTTTGCTTACTCATGGAGATGCTTTTAACAAGCTTCAGTATTAATCATTACGAAGTCTATACCAGTGATGGTGTACACATGGCTTAATTTTAGGATTGTAAATATGGGAATAATATATAAAGTTACAAGGGAAACCAGAACCCTTATGAGTATAAACAGAAAAAGAGCTTGGGAAGAATCAAAGAATTGCAAAGTAGGACTTATAGGTGGGGCATTTTCTCCTATAACAGATGGTCACATAAATCTGGCAAAATTTGTTCTTTCTTCTGGCATTGTAGATAAGGTTCTATTCATCCCATGTTTTAATCATGTTTATGGTAAAGAGCTACCGTCTTTTCAACATCGTTATAATATGTGTAAGATAGCCCTAAAAGAAGAGAAGAAGATGTTCGTTAGTGATATAGAGTATAAGCACAAGTTGCCTGGAGATACTTTTTCTCTAATAAAAAAACTATTGAGTATGCCTTACTACCGTAGATCTTCTTTATACTTTATAATCGGCACAGACAATGCAAATACCTTTAAAAATTGGATAAATTATAAGGAATTAGAGAGACTGGTTTGTTTTATAGTGGTAGAGCGTCAAGGAATTATATCGGACTCTACGGTTAATTGGTATCATCAGAAGCCACATGTTTTTCTAAAAAATACAGGTGTGGTCCCTGAGATAAGTTCAACTTTAATAAGGAATTGGATTCGTGATTTTAATCTTGAATCTTTAAGAGAGTTCTTACACCCTAAAGTACTAGAGTATATTCAAATTCATAACCTCTACAGGGAGATAGATTAGTCATGAATAAAAAGCATGCTGAACTTGCTGCAGAGTTTTTGGAAAAGGCCGCAGAAGAGTTTTCTAATCATGGATGTAATGATTATATCCTTAAGAATACTCCAGAAAACAGAGAACTCTATGAAAAGATGATGAAAGAAAGCTGTGGTGAAACGGTCACCGTTAAACCCTCTCATGAGGTCATCTACGCTCAGGATTGGATGCTTATGAGTTATCTTGCTAAAATGCTAAGGAGAGAAGCAGAAAATGGATAAAGAGCGTCTAAAGATAGTATTTCCTGTTGTAAGGAAAGTCATGCAAGATGTAATCAGTAAAGGAATAAATAGTCCTAATGTAGCTATAGCTTGGGCTATGAAACTTGGTGAACCTGAAAAGATTACACTTGAAGAAATCCAAGAAGTTTTAGATATGAAGATGAGAGATTACATAACTTTTCACAATGAGGTACCTAATGCCAAAGAGGAATGAGATAGAAAAGGTAAAAGGACCAGAGATAATTCATCTTATGGACAAAATAGATGAACTTGTAGATGCTGTAAATGACATCTATCGTAGATTTCAAAAAGCCAGTGAATCCCTGGAAGAGTATCAAAGTAAATTCAAAACTGAAACACGTAGGAGAACTAAGAATGTCTAAGAAAAGTTTGTTCTTCAAAATTGGAATCTGTGTCCTAATGCTCATACCTGTACTCAAAATCATTGCGGTATTCATCCTCGCAAAGAAATGGAAAAAGAAGGAAAGGTATGATAGCTAAACAAGTTATAGTCATGCGTAACAACCTCCGTAATAAAAGCGGAGATAAACTTCGTAAAGGGAAGCTAATTGCACAAGGTTGCCACGCTTCTTAGGTGGGACATTAATTACTGGGGAGGACCAATAATGAGTAAGCAAATACAATTAGATGAAATCGATGAATATCCTGCTGTGGGAGCATACTCAGCACACAATAAGGAATTCAAGATTGTACGATATCTATATAGCTCAAATATCAAAAAAGATGTCAATCTATCTTACCGTATCTATGTGAGAAAAAGATTTCTTAATATATCCTATTGGAGTCCTTTGACTCACGGAGATAGTACACTAACCGCCGACTCTATGAAAGAAGCAAAGGAGATTATTGATAAAATATATCCCTTTCTAAAAGTGGTAGAAGGCCCTTCATATTCATGTTATTAAGCAAAGGAAAAAAGCATGAGTCACTTCAAAGTAATCTGTGAAAAGTGTGGTACAGTTATTAGCCAGTGTCGTTGTATGTCCTGTGATAAAACTACAACCTATGAAATCTGTGACAAATGTAAAAAGCAGGAACAGAATCCTTCCCCTCAGGGCAACAACGCCCAATAATTAGATTTTAATGAAGTTTTACCAATAAGTATATTATTTGAGGTGAAACGTATAAATAACCTGATTCCCTAGTAAGGAGTACATATGGTATACCGCGTTGTACTTATGATGCTGGTTGCCTTCTCAGCCTTCGCTGCAGATACTCTGCGCGTGAATTTGTATGAGTTCGAACCCTTGGTCTCTCTACAGGACAAAACAAAGCCCTCTGGCTTTGATGTGGAGATTTGGGAAAAAGTAGCTTCAGAACTCAACCTACCTTACAAGTATACCATAGTCCCCAAATTCTCTGATATCTTCACCAACCTCCAAGATAATTTAGCTGATGTAGCTATATCAGGTATCACAATCACCGATAAACGAGAAGAAACCGTAGATTTCACCCACAAGTACTATGATTCAGGACTATCCATCCTTATACGGTCTTCAGACAGTGGCGGGATAATTGCTCAATTAATGCAGTACGTTGGTATCCTTAAGAAACTCAGTTCTATCCTCGTTTTCTATCTTGTCTTCCTGGTTATCATGGCTTTTTCTTTCAACCGTGTAGAGAAGTGGCCCCTCTTCGATTGCTACTACTTCGTGAACACCATCATATCCACTGTAGGATTTGGTGATATCTCCGCGAAATCCAAGTTTGGGAAGATCCTGGTACAACTCACTATGGTGATCGGAATCGGTATCTTCTCCATCATAACAGGTTCTATTTCCTCTGAAATAACAGTACAAAAGCTTACCTACAAGATTACTTGCCCGGAAGACCTTAGAGGCAAAAGGGTGGCTGTAGAGGAAGGTACAACGTCCGTAGAAGCGGTTTCCAAGCTTGGTGCGCGTGCTATAACTGTAGCAAACATCAAAAAGGGAGTAGAAGAACTCAGGAACAATGAGGTAGATGCTGTAGTATATGACCTGCCAGGGATACTTTATATAGCTAACAATAGTACAGATGTGGTAGCAGTCCCTGCAGTATTTGATAAGCAGACCTATGGAATTGCACTTCAGCAAAGTAGTCCTCTTCGAGATAAGATCAATTGTACCTTACTTAAGATGATGGCTGATGGAGAGTACCAAAAGATATACGAAAAATACTTTGGGAAAGAAGCCATATGATAAGGACTATTCATTACATAAGTGATAGCTCCAAAGCAGCAAGAATACTTAAGAAAAATGAGAAAGTACTCTACCAGGGTAATTCTTTCTTAGTAGAAAAGGATGGCGAAGGAAGAGAATACATACCCTATGAAAATGTCCTCTACGTATGTACTGAGGAGGCACTAAATCAGTATAGTGCTTGGCCCTCTACAGAGCTATATAAGACAAAGATCTTGTTCAAAGGTCATCCTTCGCTGGAGATTAAAGCTCCTTCCTTCCCCACTGTTCATGGATTGTATTTTATATCTTGGATAAGTGGTTCTGTCCAGCGGGAACTATGGATACCTACAACGAATGTAATCACCATAGAACAAACTAAGATAGACCCTAAGGAAAAGAAGACTACTCCCACTCTCGGCACTAATAAGAAAGGGAAAACATCTATGGAGGAGAAGTCAACAAAACGTATAGAAAATGAACCCGTAGAGATTATCCTATCATTGACCAGTTGTGAAGGATGCCCTCACTTTCTTAGTGAACGAGAGTATACAGCAGACTCTTGGGAAAACCTTTATATCTGGAAATGTAAAGACCAAAGGAATAGAAGAATCGGGGGAGTTGAGACATTTGATCCAAAACCTCCTATTCCTACATGGTGTAAAAAAAGAGTGAAAAAATAAACTGGCAACATACGAAGGAATAATAAAAATGCTAGGTGTACTCAGTGGTCAGATAATGAGCTTATACGAAGGGTATCTAAATTCATTTGAATTTGATAAGATGACAGATGAGGACCTTGAAAAGGTAGACAAAGTTTGTAATATCTATGTAGAAGCGGCCTCTTCTTTTGTAGAGAAAGAGATATCTACCTGTGATGACCTGCGGAGATTCATTATTAATCGAAGAAAACAAATCGGTATACCTATGAGTGAAACCGAGATAATGATGCTTACTAATGCCACAGAACAAACAGATGCGTACATACAAGATGTAGAAGATAATGAACTCCCAATCTGTTTAACTGATGTATAAACGAGGGTAGAAGTATGATTAAAGTAAAAGATCAGGATGAAGTACATGACAAGGCTATGGAAGACTATGCCAAAAAACGAGGCATTGAAAACCTGGACGACCGTGTACTTCTAAGTAAAGAGATATATGTACTTCTAAGTAAAGAGATATATCCATCCCTTGCCAAACAACCTTTCTATAAAGGTGATGGCATGCATGGAGTTACAGAGTTGCAGGACCTCTGCAAGCAATTCAAAGAGTACTGTCACCAACAAGCTCTCATCAAGCAGGAACTTCTTTTAAGGCTTGGTTGGATAGATTAAAGCTATGACTATGCCTGGAGTCCTTCTTCAGGCGTAGCCCTTTACTTTAAAAGGCGTTTGTAAAATGGTATATTATAGTCTTAACGAGAGGGTCCCTCATGCCTCAAATTCTTCCAGTTAAAGAAATTAGACGACTTCAGGCTCTTGTAGAAAACTGGAGGAAAAGTTTGTCTACTCTTGAGGGGGACCGTAAAGGGATAGACAAAAAGATTCATGGCATACGATGTAGTATAGATAGGACCGAGAAGAGGATAAAACTACTTCAGGAATCCGCAGAAGAACCATTTATATCTGACCATGCGGTTGTAAGATATCTGGAAAGAGTTAAAGGATTAGACATAGAAGCAATAAAAAAAGAAATGATGTCAGATAAATTGAGAGCTATGATAGATACATTAGTAAGTGGCAAATTTCCTACAGGAGAGTTCACTGCTGTAGTTAAAGATAAATTAGTAATAACAGTGGTTACTCCGAAAAATCAAACAGAGGACTGATATGATCTACGGAAGTAGACAACCTAAAGAAATTAACGATATTTTTAGTAGGTTGGGAAGTAGTAAGATAGAGCAAGGCATACACTATAAAGAAGATGTGTACTACTTAATAGGCAGAATAGACGACCTTCAAACCAAAATAGATATGCTTGAAGCTCACAAAGATATAGATAAAGAAAAGCTCATAGCTTTTGTGGATGATCTAAACCAAGTTATGTTAAAACACGAAATGTCTCACCGTTCATAAAAATTTGGACAAATCCAAATTTAAATGTTTTTATTCTTGAGGGACGGTTCAAACACGAGAATGCATATTGGGATCTAAATAGGCTGTATCAAAAATTATGGATGCAATTAGAAGGGGTGCGATAAATGAAAACAAAAGAAGAGTTCAAATTCTCCATAGCTCTTCATACCGGGCGTGTAGATGAATCAGGGCAGATAACATTAGAAGG